>Ga0123352_10017073_pt1 | contig 11575 bp, 8 predicted proteins | sample TergutLab28metaG_FD_89700 | JGI IMG/M metagenome (GOLD analysis project Ga0123352, IMG submission 89700) | Labiotermes labralis P1 segment gut microbial communities from Petit-Saut dam, French Guiana - Lab288 P1 | ecosystem: Host-associated > Arthropoda: Insects > Digestive system > Gut ...
AACCTCAGTTAGGGTAGCACAATACAAGAAAAATGAACAAGCTCAACGCACAAACACAATACAAGAACAATACAAGAACAACAACAAGCACCGCACAAGGACCAAAGCACCATACAAGAACATGATCTTCCTCCTGCAGCATACCATCTTCACTTCCACTTTTTAAACCCCCTGGTGATGGATTCTGGTGAAATGTCATTCGAATAAATCATTATCTACCGCCAAATCAATGTGTCAGATGGTATTCTTATGTTTCTTGATGGTGTTGATGGGTAGTTTTCAGGTAACAGCCATTCCTCATACAGACAATGTAGTGTGTCTTTTGGTTTGTTAAGTACCACATCAGGAACCTGTAAGTGAGAGGTAATGTGCCATCATGTGTGTGTGTGTGTGTGTAGATTATGCAGCAGGAGTTTCCATTTGCACCATTAGGCGACTAACAAGCATCTAGAAACCAGCAGGCCACTTGTCCCAAGTTTCAAACAGTGAACTTTACACCATACTTTGAACATGGGCAAAATCATTCGTGACTACTTTGAAGGGGGGACAACGTTGATTAGAAAGTAAGGGTTGATGTTATGGACAAATGAAATCTGTCTGGAGGCTGTTTGATCACACCACATGTGGTAGTTAGATACCAGTACTGCTTTGGGAACTTGCTTTCTCTGTCTTCAGTTGAACAATCTAATGCATTCTCTGGACACAGCAGGTGTCTCCAAAACAATGATAACTGTCTGCCCTACTACACTGTGTTACATCTCAGAAGACCATAATTTTAAATCTCGCCACTTGTGAGGATCTCATCTAAGTTTTCTGATACTTTTATAAATATACATAATACAAAAAAATGTAATTAATTTATGTTAATTTATGCACCTGACTTTGTGGTATGTTGTAAAGCCCAGTTGAAGTAGCTCAGCAGTCCAGTCATGGCTACTTTACTAGTGGGAGTGCCGTACCAGCAGCAAGGCTTGTAGCGCAATCGCAGCAACCACGTTGCTTCAAGTGCCTTATTCTCCCATGGCAGCCACTTGTGGCAATGGATCGTCATGTATTGCTGGCTGTTGAAGAATCGCTTGCCAGTACTACAGACTTGCCTCTCGTTCTTCACACTTGTCAGTTCTTCACAGATGTGATGTTACGGGATTTCCCTGCAGAAGTTTTCTTGCAGAGACCACCAATCCTGAAGGTAATAATTAATAGTATCCTAGCATGAAGTCTGTTGAAATTTTAGAAGAAAATTATTCAGTTTGTATTATAAAATTTAGAGAGGAAACAGATTCTTTACACATGCAGTATTTGTATGCTATAAAATCAGGCTTTGTTAAAAGTAGCTAACTTCAATAACTGGAAGAGTATGGAAAGAGAGCTGCATTTGTTTTAAGTTTCTTGAAATAAGAATATGCATTAAGCAGTGCTTCTATCTAGATGTGTGCTGTGAGCTCTTCTTGGCATGACTGTACAGAGCATGCTGACTTGTGCACACCTTGCACTGCTGTTTATTATCATCTTCTTGATCTCCTGTTATAAGTACTACCAACTAGGACTTCTAAATGACATAGTGGTGAAATAGCACATATTGTCTTTTGTGTATAATGATTTGTGTTCTGTGTGTGTGTGTGTGGGTACTCACCAACTTGACGAAGAGGGTATGTTCCAAAACACACCAACTTGACGAAGAGGGTATGTTCTGAACACCTGCTTATAATTTCAAAATATGAAATGAGGCGGAATGTGTACCTTTCAGCAAGGTTGAGGGGGATTCAAATAAGCAGCCTTTCTGTTGCAAAATAATAAGAGCAGAGTTAATGTCTACCAGTAGGTCCAACACTTTAAATTGTCTTTTAACTACCATGTTGATCTAAAGGTAAAGGTAAATGTATCTGTATGCATGCCATGGGGGTATATGGAGAGAGGGGACAGAGCTTCACACCTTCACACTTCTTGGCTGTAAATGTTGGGTAGTTAGCTTCCTTCCCTGGCCACTTTGCCTGTGGGGAAGGAACACCTGGTTCTCATTAAATGTGAGGCTGGGTGGGCCCCAGAACTGGTATGAGCATTTTGGAGAAGACAAAATAATCTCTTGCCCCTGGCAGGAATCGTACCACAATTTCTCTGTCATTCAGCTTGTAGATTACTCACCATTCTGAATGAGCTGTGATCACTACCTTAGTTAATCTTATGTGAAATTAATTGTATGTTAAGAGATATTTAATTGTATTCACAGCGGGTGAAAAACAAAATTAAGTGCCTGTCACTTAATAATGTGCTTATGGGTTAAGAAGTAACGAATGTAAAGGAAATATACGAATATAGTAGATCAAAGTTTACTGGTTACCTTATAGCAGTGTCTTGTTTTTATGTTGCAGATGTTTCTGGAGTTACTTGACAGTGACAGAAGAGTATGTGAGGCCGTGGCCTGCTGCCTATGCAAACTGACTGCAGCACTTCGTGTCAGAGTTCGCTACTATAGTGATCCTGGGATTGCCAACCTTAAGCAAGCAGTAGGTGTATCACAGATATAACAAACCAGTGCTTTTGAGAACACTGAATCTACATTTAATAAAGAGTAACTGCACATGGCAGAGAAATACACATTATGATTGTCTTGGATTGGACTTAGTGATTTTTAAACTGTTGCACTCCCCTGTTCTGTTAACTTATATGTACTTACTTACTTACTTACTAATTTACTTACTTACTCCATGGAGCAGAGTCCTTCTGGAGAAGCTAACCGGTTTTCAGCTAGTCAAGAAATTTGCTGTGTTTTATGGAACCCGAAGGTTCATTACCGCATTCACAAGTGCCTGCCATCCGTTCATATCCTGAGCCAGCTTGATCCAGTCCATATACCCACATCCCACTTCCTGAAGATCCATCTTAATATTATCCTCCCATCTATGCCTGGGTCTCTCAAGTGGTCTCTTTCCCTCAGGTTTCACCACCAAGACCCTGTATACTCAACTAATACTTATCACAATAACAATTTGCTTATTTACAGCTGAACCTCATCTGAGGATTCAAGTCTTCTGGGATGTTATGCCATGGTGGCTGGTAAACATTTTTTTTTTTTTTTAAAGAGTGAGATGCCTCCATCTGCAGGACAACCTGGAGGCTCTGTGCTCCTCCAAAACATTAGTAAAAATTTACTAGTCAACATGGTGTGCCTTCCCAGAACACTTGACTTATCATCAACAATCCCGTGTGAACCTTATAGTTCACAATGTACCTTATATGTTTGCGACACAGCTTGGACAGGACTGATTGTAGCACAAGATGGTAACAGAAGCAATGGTTCAGCTTTCTCTATTTTTTTACATTTTATGTACAATAATGAATTGGTTTCAGATTTGCAGTAGACCTGATTCAGACCTTTCATCTCCAAGTCATGTATCTGGTAATTCTTCTTCCACTCTAAGCACAGGCAGACCTATTGTGGGCCAATATTTGAAGAGTGACACTGCCCAGAATAACCATGATTCTACAGGATTTCAAGCATATCAGCAAAATGTAAGCATTATTTTGTACATATCAACTTGACACATACTGACACATACTTTAACACTAAAAGGCCATGCGTTTTGTATGCAGCACGTATTTATGTGTTTGTTTGATTTTTTACACTAAATAGTATTTATTTCTCAGAACAACATTAACTGACTGGTGTTGTATAATGAACTGTGAGTGCATTTAGGGAGGAAAAAAAATAATTTTTATGTAGTATTAAGGTGATTCATTTTGCACTTAAATGTATTCATCCAATTGTATGCATGTTGAAGTTCTGAACAGACCTAAAAAAAAAGATTATTCTACTTATTGATAATTAAACAGTCTTCATTATTCACAAAAAGTTGCAGGAAAACTAGTCAGTGTTCATGCTGAATTTGCAGAGACTATGGAGGAAGAGTGAGAACATCAGACTTTTTTGGTTGACCTTGGAGTAGTCTGTAGCTTTCCTAATTATGTTTTGGTGATAGAAAGTTGTACCATCTGGGCTGACATTTGATATGTTAAACAGGTACATCAGTCTTTTGATAGCAAGGGAACAGCATCTTGGAGAGCAGTGGTTGGGTGAAGTTGGAGGCAGCAGACCCCTGTACATTTCACTGCAGTGCTACCTTGAGAACATCAAATCTAATGTGACTGTAAATCACAAGTAATCTTCCCTGTGTGTTTTAGGTATCGAAAGAAGCAAGCTGCTCAAGTGAAGCTACAGAAGATTCTGTGCTCTTGCAGTTGCAGCAGTTGAGTTTGCCACGCTACTGCTTGCTTTGTTTGTTCCATACTGTGCCTCACCTTGGTCCCAGCTCAGGACTGCGGCGCGAAAACCCTGCACTCCTGGCAGCAGAGCTTGTTCAGCTGTTTGCTATGTGTGTGAAACAAAACATTTGGTCTTCTACTGATTCCGTAGCACAGGAAGTCAGTCAGCACTTGCAACAAGTGTTGATATTAGTGGGAGAAGTCTTGGAGAAATACAGGTATTGGTTGAATAATCAGAACATTTTACAGAATCAGGACTTTTGATTCTCCTGCTCCTCACATTCCTTAAACATTTTTAGTGTATGTGGGTTATCAAGCAACAAAACTTGTCCATCTGTCTGCCTTCTTCCTTATACTTTTCCACTACATATGGGTTGTCTAGCATCCCATTCTGTCAAACTCTCTATTTTTCCACAATATGTAGGTTGTCTAGCAACTAGGCCTGTCCATCTATATTTCTTCCTTCCTATATATACATGTAGGCAGGTCTCATTGTACGTAAGGGTTACATTCCTGAAAAATGCCATGCCAATGGAAATCGCACAAATCAACACAAAATTCCCATTTAAAACAATATATTTCCTGGGGTTTAGGGGAGTGACAACCTCATCCTATATAGTGTATGGCTACACCACTAGGGATATATGGACATTTAGAGTACCTACTTACTGTATGTACAGTATATATACATTTCTGTACAGCATACAAACATCTCTATACGATATATTTATTTATTTATTTATTTCTGATGCAATAAAAATGCAAGAGAATCACATCCATAGTTTTTGGTTTGGTTCATTCTGATAGCACTCTGGTAATCTTGCTATACAAACAGATGCTTCCTGTTTCAGATTGCTGGCATTTAAGGTTATCTACACACTTAACGCTGTCTGTAATTCTATCAACATTATCATGAATTGTACATATGCTGCTATGAGTAAGTCTATCGTCTATGCCGAATTGAAAATCATCATGGAAATTCAAAAAGTGTTGTAAATTTTCAAGTCGAGTTAAAGCAATTTCATGTAAAATGAGACCCGCCTATACTTCCTCTATGTATTGCTTACCTAGCAGCCTTACCTGTCTCTCTGCCTTTTTCCTTGTATATTTGCACTATATATAGGTTGTCTAGCAACCAAATCCGTCAACCTCTCTGCCTCATATATAGTTCATCAATACATGGGGTTTCTGGCAACCAAGCCTTTTCATTGGTCTGTGTCTGTTTCCATATGCTTCTTGCTTTGGAGGCCCAGGTTGAACCCCTGGCCAATCCACATGGGATTTGTGATGGGCAGTGGGACTGAGACTTTTGCTCCAAACACGTCAGTTTTGCTAGATCATTGTCATTTCAACCATACTGCGTACTCCATATCATCTATGTGCCACCAGTGCTATATAACCTTAGCAACTGACTAGTGTTGTTAAATATAAAATGTCTTTTCTTTCTGTTCCCCCTTAGACATTTCCACACTTTGTAGATAATGTATGTTGTTTTGTATGGGTGCGAAATTTGGGCACTCACGCTAAGGGAGGAACTTTAGGCAGAGGGTTTTTAAGAATTGGGTGTTGAGGAGAGTATTTGGGCATAAGAGGGATGAGGTAACAGGGGAGTGGAGAAACTCCATAATGAGGAGCTAAATGATCTGTCCTGCTCACCAGATATTGTTCGGGTGATCAAATGGAGAAGAATGAGATGGGCGGGGCATATAGCATGTATGGGAGAGAGGAGAGGTGTATACAGGGTTTTGGTAGGGAAACCTGAGGGAAATAGACCACTTGGAAGACCCAGGTGTAGATGGGGGATAATATTAAGATGGATCTTCAGGAAGTGGGATGTGGGGGCATGGACTGGATTGATCTGGCTCAGGATAAGAACATGTGGCAGGCACTTGTGAATGCGGTAATGAACCTTAGGGTTCCATAAAATGTGGGGAATTCCTTGATTAGCTGAAAACCGGTTAGCTTCTCAAGAAGGGCTCTGCTCCATGGAGTAAGTAAGTAAGTAGATCTGTCATCTGTCTCGGGGCTGATGCAGTAAGTGACAGTAGCAAGGGACTCAGTATCACCTCACTGCTATATATGATTCTCGTGGATTGGGAAAAGCACATTTCCATTGGTCTGTAACCTGCTGCTGTATAATGATTGTCTTGACTTTCCACAGATCTGTAAGTGTTAAAGAAGAGGCCAACAGGTTAACATACCTACAACTCTTGGCGCTGGCTCGCAAATTGTTGGTCACTGCAGTTCCTGTTTCTATTGCAGACAGAATCTTACACGCCAAGTTGAAAAATGCTTTATCGAGAAGTTTGATAGATATGTCTGTGATTGCTCTGTTTCCAGAAGTGCATACAGATATTCTGCAGTATGTGAAGGTACCCTATCATGCGAGTCTTGAGGTTTTCATAGCGATGTCATTTTGGGTTTTGGTCTTCTGGCATGTGATTGTGCACTGCTGGGTAAATGCTCGATATGTTTCAAAGGAACATGTCGCCTTGATCTTCAGAGATGGACCTTGAAGATGAAGGCGTCACATTAATTTGAAACTTCATAAACCGCTGAACCTAGTGACACATCATCACATCTCAGAAGACTAAAACACTTGTATCGTATTATGTTTGTTTGTAATAATCTTATTTTTATTGGTTACTTTATTATCCTTTAGGTTGATTATGAAATTGTCTAGGCGTTTTCGATCATCTGCAGAGCTGTCTTCCCTTTAGAACACAGTGGTATTAATATGTACCACCTTCTGTAACATTTAGAAACTGGGTTTGGTCCCCCCCCTGTAAACACACACACAATATATATATATATATATATTGGGGGTACATGGTGGCGCAGTTGGTTGAGGCACTATGCAACAAACTGGAAGTTCACGGGTTCAATTCCCAATAGTGGCATCAAAATTTTTCAGTGACATAATCCTTCCATACTATGGCCCCGAGGTTGACTCAGCCTCTAATAGAAATGAGTACCAGGAATATTTCCTGGAGGTTAAAGGCAGCCGGTGCATAGGGCTGAAAACCTTACCACCTTCATGTGCTGATTATCTTGAAATCTGGGAGCCTCAGCTTCCTGGAACATCCAGGGCCTGTCCAGGCCTGTAATGGGATTACTTTGCTTCCATATATATATATTATATGTATATATATATATGTGTGTGTGTGTGTGTGTTTGTGTTTTATATGATTCACACAATAAATAGGGATTAACAGTAACTGTTTAAACTCTGATGATGGGTTGTGTTCTGTTTGAGGAAGGGACTGAATATTTTATATAGGGACAATCAAAATGAATTGTAGAACTTCATACATCGATATTTATTCATAAATATATGATGTGGGATTACTAAATTCATAGGAAATATTAAGAGGTTTCTTCTAAGTTTTAATGTGCCCTGCCAGATGTCTGCAGATTTCAAGTGTGGTTGTTGGTGGCGCTGCAATTGCGATGGTGTTGCCAGGGTAAAAATCATTTTGTGTGTTCTTATATTATGAAACTGCATTAGATAGGGCCCTGTAGTGGTTGTTTTGAACTAAAAACCAAAAAACCCCACCAGTCTGAGGCATGATTACCAAAAGGTGGAAACCATTTGTGGAAACTGGATGCATTTGCAAGAGCAAGACTACTGAACTACCCAGCACAGATGAGTCAACAGTGGAATTCTTGCAGCAAGCCTATGTGCAGAGTCCAAGAAAGTCAAGGAATAGGGCCAGCAGAGACCTTGCATTGCCTCATAAAACTGTTTGGCATGCTCTATGGAAGTGACTCCATACAGTACAAACAGGACAGTCTAAAACTTTACATTCCCTGTTTAGTATCTGTACAAAAAGTGTATGACCAATTATTTTTTTTTTTTGGATTAACCATGACAGGCATACTGTATCGTGAAATGTTGATTAAGTGGCTGCTACTGCAGTTTCTAAATGAGAGTATCTCACATCATTGGGTTGGCCAAGCTACTGACTTTCTGACTTCACTGAAGTGGCTTCAAAGATCACCTGACCTCTCTTGAATTTTTTCTGTACTGTGTGTGGAGCACCGAGAGATACGAAACATTTGAAACAGTATCGCCACTGAAGTTGCCCAAATTGATAGGCAGATGTTGAAAAGGAGAATGGTCAGATGTGGGATTTTGGGTTGACATGTGTGGTGTCACCCATGGAGTATACATTTAAGGGTTGTGAGTTAAAGCCTAAATTTCAATAATTTACTGTACTTTGGTACAGTTTTGCTGCAGTGTTATGTGCAATTACATGATGCTAAATAATTGAAATTGTGTATAAATTTTGTCTAACACTGTATTATGCAATTGAACTTAACTCTTTAAAGCCTAGCAGTTACTTTAGATACCATCAAGTTTAATGTTCAGAAATTTTTTGTTCTGCCAAAAGAGTGTATGTATGTGTTTCGTATGTATATCAGAACAAACAATTATATTTACCAATACTACACTACAGCACTAACTGATTGGTTTAATACCTGAGATGGAGAATGTTTACTGCATGATTCAAACTTGTTCTTTAAATAAATTAATTACATTTGTGACACCGTGGGGGTCCTCAATATGGAACGTACTGCATGTCACACTTCTGGCAACCAGAATTATGAGGTGACTCCTACATTTATGGGATGTTTGTTTAGCCTTTTTTTTTTCTTAATGCAATAATATTACTATTATTATAGGGTAATAGGGAAATGTTTATTCCCACTTTCAGGCATTCCACACTTCCTCTGATGCAGACTATTTTCTGAAATTTGAGACTGCCATGACCATATGTGCATCTATGAAGGCTGCAGTTAGATTTCTGAAGAATCATGACAAGCTTGAAAGAGAGACATTTGAGGTGCTTGATAAATCATTACCAAGTCTTTCATTCCATGGAAACCTGGACATAGTGAGGAACTGTGTAGAGATAGCTGTTAATAAACTGTATCGGTAAGTACATACACTTAACTAGTCTTCCCTTTAATTGTTCCTTGCATAACTACTTACAGAGTCCTTCTTCAGGAATTTGTAGTTGCTCAGCTTGTCAACTAGTTCTCTACTTTCCATGTATTCAGAATGATCATTACAGTTTCACAGAAACCTAGCACTGTTCCCTAACCTGAGCTGGTTGAATCCCATCCACACCCTTACATCTGATCCATTTCAATATTATTTCTTTCAGCCTTGGTCCTCTGTTTTCCTTCATCCCCCCTTCTCCCCTTCATCTTTTCCACATAATATTTAATATGTAATTCTTAATGTTTCCTATGTTTGCTGCATATTCTCCGTATCTGTGAGTCCTTAATTTTTTACCCTGATAATACTTGATGAACAGTTTAAATCATGGAGCCCCTTATTGTGCAGTTTTCTCCATCACCATGTCAGTTCCTCTCACTTTTGTCAAAATATTTCCCTCAGCCCCTTTTTCTCAGACATTCTAAATATTTGTTCTTCTGTCAATGTGACAGACAAAGATGGAGATCAATATGTTGAAAAACAGAAGTAAGTCTTTATACGAATATACTTACAGTATTAATAAAAATCCAAAGTTTTGCTAGGACTGAATGGTAAATGTATATGAATGTTACAAATTGTGTGTCAGTGAATCACTTGTGAAGAGAACTATGACTGTCATTGCTGTGTATACATTGACTAACCAACTGTAAGAAATAAATTTGAAATATGTTAATCTAACACATAAATTCTTCTCCTGAGAGTTTGTGCCATAATAAAGTTGTGTCTAATTATTCTGACTGAATAATTACAACCACAGTGGCGTAGTTATTGTCGTGAAGGTGTTAAAATGTTTATTTGATTTTCAGCATGTCCCTTGATGATGGTGGCCGGAAGGTTGTGACAGGTGTAATTCTGAAACTGCTAGCTCATGCTGACCCACATGTGAAACTTGAAATGTATTGCTGTTGTCATAAGTATGTAGTGGCAATACTAGGTGTGCAGCAGGTGTCACGGATGTCTGTAGGTAGTTCAAGACCATTAGATTTCTTGTGTGACACAGCAGTTCTGATAGAAATCATCAGCCATGGAGCTGCAAGCTTGGACAAGAAGGTTCGACCTGATATCAGATAAACTCTTTTTTATGTAATTGTAAGTCATTCCTAGTTTGATATATCTCTGCATGGAGTATATGCAAAATTGTTCGTGTGCACACCATGAAGGCGTACAAGGTAGTAAAAGCATAGCTGTACTACTTATTACCCTTGACGTTATATGAAAGCGAGTGGTCAGTTTTTGGGCTTGTTTGCAAAATTGCGAAATGTGACTGTTAACTTCACCATGTGTGTCTTTCTGTCTGTCTATCTGCCCTCATGGCACAACTTGGATCCCACTGGATGGATTTTCATGAAATTTCGTATCTGAGTACTTTTCAAAAACCTGTTGAGAAAATTTAGGTTTGATTAAAATGACAATAATAACAGGTACTTCAAAAATAGAAGTATGTACATTTATGATAATATTTTGCAGAATTCTTTGTAGAGTAAGAAATGTATCATAGAAAAGTTGTAGAAAAAATCAAAACACACATTTTAGGTCCAAAACTCTTCTGAAAGTTTTGTCATTTATGGGATAGTATGAAAAATATTGTAGAGCTGGATCGGCCACAGGTGGCAACAATACACTGCAGTGCATGCACTTTGCACACTAGAAAATGAAGGCAAACACAATCTCAGAATACTTATTACTTTTTCACTGCAACCGTGGTTACGTGAATGTGCCACAGTGTTAACGTTATATGTACATAACCTGTTTTGTGTGTCCTGGCTACTTTGCCTCCAGAAAAAGGGCCTCTGATGTCCATGAATAGTTGGCAGCATAGTTGTTCTGGATACCTTTGGAAAGGATAAATATCTCTTTGGCCCCTCCAGGAATCAAGCTTTGATTCCTCAGTTGTTCAGTCTGTGACATGGTCAGTAAGTCAACTATGCTAACTTACACAACTTACTTGTTTCACCGACATTCAGTTTACAAAAATATGTTCACAGAATATTTGAAAAATTAACATCCCTTTTTTTTGGGAAAACTTATTAACCTTACGCATCCATGTGTTACAATGTTGTGATAGTGCATAAACAGGTCCAGCAGACTTATAAATCATATTTATGAAATAAAAATACCATTATTTGAGTTAAAATTTGGCTGTCAGCACCATAACAGCAGGGGATTTAACATTTATTGCTTTATGAGAATTTAAAGATCAAGATATATAGAACTATAATTTTGCCTGTTGTTTTGTATGGGTGTGAAGCTTGGTCGCTGACATTGCGGGAGGAAAGGAAGCTAAGGGTGTTTGAGAACATGGTGTTGAGG
>Ga0123352_10017074_pt1 | contig 11575 bp, 13 predicted proteins | sample TergutLab28metaG_FD_89700 | JGI IMG/M metagenome (GOLD analysis project Ga0123352, IMG submission 89700) | Labiotermes labralis P1 segment gut microbial communities from Petit-Saut dam, French Guiana - Lab288 P1 | ecosystem: Host-associated > Arthropoda: Insects > Digestive system > Gut ...
AATATGCAATTATTGATTTTAATACTATTATCGAGAATAATCCGTCTGATACAGAAGTATCTCAGTTTCGAGAGTTTTGCCACCGTATGGTTATGGGGCGAAGATAGTTTCTATTTTTCTTCTCCACTTCTGCTGTCTTATGGACAGATTTCTTCCGCTTCCGAGTGTTGATCTTTTCAGGCGCTGTATCCTTGATCACCTTTATAAAGACATGCCATAATTATTGAGATTTGACGTAATAAAACGGAGGATACTATGCCTGAGAAGGGGCAAAAAATACAGGGGCTTGAAGCTGCGTTACGGGAGCTGCAAGCAGAGTTTACTGAAACAGAGTCCGACGATCTGAAAAAAATACTGGTGAAAGAAATTGATGACGTTGTCGATGAGCTTATTGCCTTAAAGGGAAAACCGTAAGTTTGCGTAAAGAGAGTTGTTTACAAATCTCCGCCCCGTGATTCTAGCGCTTCGGCAGTTTCGCCAGCTTTGATCATAAGGCGTTCTATAACAAGCGGAATAAGCGTTACCAGGCGGCGGGTGATTTTGTTTTTCCCGCCCCTGCTTTCCCATGCAAGGTTGACATCTTCCCATATTTCAAAAAAGCGCGAGAGAAAGGCAAGCATCAGCGAAATGCCAAGACCGATTTTCAGTTTTTCTATATGCACGGCTGACTCAAGATGCGACAGGGATTTGCGTATTTCTGTGGGCGTTGTAACGGTGAACAGTAACGTTCCTGCAGCAAAAGCTGCGCAGAGCCTTAGGCAGAAAATGGCAGTTTCCCAAATCCCGTCTTTATTGAAGCCAAAAGGAGACAGCTCTATTCCACGGACAAGGAACACCGTAAGTACAAAAAAAATAAGCGGCAAACCTCCGCGCAAGAGAGCGGCAGGTCCTATTTTTGCAATAAACGACAGCACAATTAAAATAGCGGCGATGCTTGCGAGGATCGCCAAGCTCTGTTTTGGCGGTGCGGGAAAAAAAGCCAGAAGGGAAAGCGCAAGGAGAACGCAAAGCTTAAAGCCAGCGTTCAGTCGGTGGAGCGGGGTTGAGATTTTTTGGTACGACCAAGGTGTCCTTCTATTTTTAATACGCACGTTAAAATCCCTTCGACTGAAGTTCTGGCGCTAGCCATGTACAATCTTTTGCGCTTGTGTATGATGAGCGGGGATCGCGAACGCCCCAAGATTTTTCAAGGAGATTAAGCACCGCTTCACTTTCCCCAATCGCCCTGATTTTTCCGCCAGCAAGAATTACAAGGCGATCTGCAAACGCAAGGACTTTTTCAAGCTCGTGGGTAAGCACGATAATATTTTTTTTACGTTCCTTTAAGTTTTTAATGATCTGCAAAACTTGAATTACGCCGTGCCAATCCATGTTTGCAAAAGGCTCGTCCATGATAATTGTTTCGCAGCCCATTGCAAGAATTCCTGCAACTGAGAGACGGCGCTTTTCCCCACCAGAAAGCCTGCGTGCAGGAAAGTCGCGCTTTTCGTACAGTTCAAGGGCGCTAAGTGTTTGATTCACGCGGTTTTCAATTTCGGCGGGCGGCAGCTTTAAGTTCTCTGGTCCAAATCGGATATCCTCTTCTACAGTTTCCCCAAGGATTTGCGAATCGGAATCCTGAAACACAAGTCCAACTTCCCTGCGTAAAAGTTTTCCACATTCGCGCAGGGCTTTCCCCTTAAAAAATATCTCCCCCGATGTCGGCTGTAAAAGACCTGCAAGCATCCGCATTAGAAGCGTTTTCCCCGAACCATTTGCACCAGCAACGATAAGGCATTCACCTTCAAAAATATCAAGGTTGATGCCAGAAAGCGCTTCGTACCCATTCGGAAATTGTTTGGTAAGAGCGCGAACTGAAAATAGCATTTACTTTGTACCACTCAAAAAAGCAGCCGCTGTTCTGCGTAAGCGCGGTGAAATTAAAACCACCGCAATCCCCTTAAGAATAGCGCCAGGAATAAAAGGAAAAAAACCCACGACAAGAGCTCGCTGCCAATCAAGGTTAAGTCTGAATTTAAGCCAGGGAACTCCTGGAATAAACATAAAAAGAAATCCAACGACAACAGCAATGATGATGCGCGGAAGGGGAGTTTTTTCACCCAACTTTGCGCGCCCAGCTATAACACCGACAATACTTGGCACAAGAAGGTAAGCAAAAAGGAAGCCGCCGGTGGGACCTAATAAACGGGCGACACCTGCAGTGCCGCCTGCAAAAACGGGCAAGCCTAAAATACCTGCAAGCAAATACAGGGCTACAGAAGCAGTTCCCAGGATCGGACCCAACACAAGCCCCGCAAGAACCACGAAAAGATTTTGCAGCACGATTGGTACAGGACCGATGGGAATTTCAATAAAAGCTCCAGCGGCAATGATAGCTGCAAAAAGGGCGACAAGCGTAATTCTACTCATGATGTACTCCTAAAATTGAATTGAAACTTTTCCTGGGATAAATACTTTTTTCTTTCCGTTTTCCTCTTTTATAACTCCCCTCCCATGTTCGTCAATACCTGAAAATATTCCATCCGCAATGATACCAGTTTTTTCTGATCTAGAGCTTCTGTCCTTTTTGCAAGATTTATTTTCCACAACCGCCGCCCTTTTCCCAATTCCCCATGCAAGTGAGTTCCACTCTTTACAAAGCATTGGAGAGTTCACTTCTTTTTTTGTAAGTTCCCACTCGTGCAAAATTGAGCGCAGCACTTCCTGCCTTGAAAGCGGATGTCCTGCAACGTTAGCGCAGTTTGTCGATTCTTTTGAGTGAGGGCGGTTATTTACATTGATTCCCACACCAAGAGAAATCCAAACGAGTAAATCCCCTTCGGCATGAAACTCAGTCAGAATGCCTGCGATTTTTTTGCCATCCACATAAAGATCATTTGACCAGCGCGGCTGAACCTGCTTGCCGCATATTCTGCTGAGACAACGTGCGGCGGCAATTTGAAGTGCGAGGGAAAACCTAAAATACTCCGCCGCATTCATTGCTTGCCGCTCAAGCAACGTGAAAAAAAGCCCGCCGTGCTCAGAAACCCAAGGGCGGTTATTTCGCCCGCGCCCTGCTGTTTGCTCTCCAGCAGTGATAACAGTTCCGCCAGGGCATCCGCGTCCTGCAAGTTCTGCCGCCCGGTTCATGGTGCTGTCGGTGCTGTCAAAGTGGTGGAAGAAGGGCTCTTTTTCACCAAATTCCCACGGGTAAAGAAAATCACCGTGAGAAAGCGGTTTCCAGCAATAGCCCTTTTCGCCAACGGTAATTGGATAGCCCATCAAGCAAAGTGCCTTGACCGCCTTCCATACGGCAACCCTGGAAACTCCTTGTTTTGAGGCAAGGTCTTCTCCGGAGATAAAAGCGCCGGGATCTTGGCGTAGAATTTCCAGTGTTCGGCTTTTTACGGAAATCGTTTGGTAAACCATAATGTTATATAGGTTAACATAAAGTGAAGGGGACTGTCAATAAAAAATAAGATATGGTATTGAATAAATTGTAGAATTTAACAAAGAATCAATGAGAGTGATTGGCGGAAACTAGTTAGCGAGAGCGTTGCAGAGCCTAGCAATGGCTGTTCAACTAGGATGTGGTTACATGAAAAGGTATCCACAATATCACTTCTTTTGTATACCATATACGACTTTTATATTTTCATATTGTTCACCTGTAAATATTAAAAAACCCGCACTGCCCTAACTGAACTTACATTGACCTTGTTATCGATGTCCTGAGTGCCACTATTAAAATTCTGATGCCATGCAATACTGGTACTAAACTGTGACGAAGACCAGTAAATATGTGTCCATATTGTTCTATCATTTACCGTCTTAAATCCGCCAAGCCCCTTCTGCCCCAAATTGATATGCATTAAATTAAGCTCGTCCTTGCTGGGGAGAAACCAGTCAGTAAACCCGTTGATATCCATCGCCGCACATATCTGCGCGGCGCCGTTGCTTTCACCCGTGCTATTAAGATGCTCTACAATAAGTTGGGTATTCCGTCTTCCGCTTCCAACTGACATATCTGTGCCAGCCACGTTCTGTCCATCAGCTCCCCATTCCGTACGAAACTCCGTGCTTTCGGGAGCGGCTTCCAGATAGCGCCAACCATCAGCAAAAACCCCCTTGTCATAAAAGATAATTCCCCCAGCGGGACCTGTGTCCCCAATGCTATATGCCGCTACTGGCTGCTGTTGGGCAAAAAGGATCGTGCAGATAAAAATCATCACTAGACCGAATATTGCCTTTTTCATGTATCCTCCAAATATTAAAAGTCCGCTCTCTCATACAAGTCATCAAGGGTCAGACCTTGAATCTATTGTGCAAAGAATTTAAGTTAAAATGTTCTTCTCTTTTCCCTTCCCACCATGACTATTTTCTCCTTCTGTATTCTGCACCCTTTTTTGGACTATTAGATGGTAACAGAGGAATCTTGATGCTTACCCCGGGAAGAATCAAATCGGCATTGTTTGGGTCCGGAAGAAAACTTCTGTTGTCGATGTTTGCGTTATAGATGTGCTTCCATAAGCTCTCATTACCATAGACTTGTGCAGCAATTTTTTTCAAGTAATCGCCTTCGGCAACATTGTAGGTATCAAGCAGGGCTGATTGCGGTGAAGCAGCAGGTGAATCATATGCTGGAATATCATGCCGCTCGTTAAGCAAGACATATTCAGCTCTTGTTATAAGGCGCGAATAAAGTTCGTCAATTATCCTTACGCATTCGACAAAACTATCCTTATCCACGGGGAAGGTGTTCTCGCTAATTGCCGCAGAGAAACTCTCATACATACTTGCTGCGGCGATTACTTCCTCATCTGATTTAAATCTTTTCGTAAGGGTGTCAAGTATTTGCGTAACCCTGCGATCTTCATCAACAAGGATATTCATTACAATTTTATACAAAGACTTAATTGATTCGGCTGACTCTCTAATACCCCTGTCTTCTTGATCATTTTCCTTCATTTCAGAAAGAAAAGCGCTGTACTCATGGTATTCGCCTAGGTTTTCAATAGGAAGATATCTCCGGTACCAAAAGCCATCAATAAAATCGTCGATGAAATTGTCAATAGTGGTACTTTCCTCTTGGTCTCCAGAGTCTATTTGGGAAAAAACCTGAATACAAAGGCAAAAGAAGATTACGATAAAAAGAAGTGCTTTATTCCGCATTTCTGACCACCCTGAAGCCTATTTCGGAATTCGCTGTTCCTGTATTGGTGTTATTTATTTCAAGTCCCTCGTCGCTCAATCTGTATGATACAAACATACTAGGGTAACCGGTGGAACTCCATATCCCCATTGGATAGAGACTTTCGTTAATAATTCCAGCATCTACCATAGCTTCAATTTCAGCCTCCTCTGGAAGGCGGAAACCATTATTTTGCTTGTCGTACCTGATAATTCGACCGTTTCTCTCGATGTATGCTGGTATATAACCAAACATCCTGCTAAGATAATTACAGTACCTTGCCGCATCGTTCCATGAAACCGAAACTGCGGGAGAATACAATGCCCGATCCGCCATTGGAGACCTATTCATATTTGACACCGAAGCAAACGAAATAAAGTCGACGGCAAGAACATTATCAGTTGTAGCAAGGATTCGAAAATCCCCGGAAGTAACTAACGTCTCCTGCGGTCTTTGTGGGGTTGAGAGGATTGTAAAAGTACTGCTCCTTCTGTCTTCCCTCAGTGTCCTGATCTCTGCTTCAAGAGCGGCAATTTGTATATCTTTATCTGCTTTAAGAGCAGCAATCTGCTTGTCTTTATCTACCTCAAGAGCGGCAATCTGTCTTTCACGTTCTGAAATCTGAAGCGTTAGGTACAAAATTCTATTGGCAGGATCGTATATTTCTATATCTTTTGAGATTTGATCCATTATCTCCTTTATGCGGTGATCCTTGGACAGGATGCTTAAATTGCCTAACCTTGAGTTTATATCAAGCAACTCAGAGTAAAGCTCTGATATGCTTGCATCGTCTATATTGGATTGGCTCAATTTCTTTTTTAGATTCTCATACTGCTTAGACCAGTTTTCAAAAGCATCTTCTTCTATCGTCCGTGTATATTCCTCGAGTTCCTTCTCTCCAGAATTAGATTCTATTCCTTTCCTAGCCTTCTCTATATCCTCCATTGAAATCTCATAAACAATCCAGTACTTGGTAGCAGTAATGGTTCTTTTTGGGATTAACCATTTTATGTACCAAACGGTCCGTTTGATAGTCTGAGAGACCTCATAGAGTTGTTTTGCACCTTGAAAATACCCACTGGACTTTTCTATTACTTCTGATACTGTTTGAGATGTTCCCGTTATTTTTTTCTCCAATACCTTATACTCACTTGTCGCCAAGCTATAAGGGCGTAAATACTGCCCAGTTCTTCTTCGGTTCAATACCTTTTTACTTAGCACCGTTTGGGAACTTTGCGAAAACTCTCCTTCTCTATCTATCAATTCACGTATTATCTGTACCTTAATATAGGTCGATATCTGCACCATCGCATCCCGCGTTGCTGCATTCCGGGTAACTGTTGTCGGTATTTCATTATTTTTTTCTTCATCCCAAGGTATATGGTGACTAACTCCCAAAAAACGTAGGACATCTTGCTCCTTACCCTTGTTGTATCCTCCGCGTGCCAGTTCCTTTGGGATGGTTGTACAGCCAATTAGAGTTAAAATTGCAATGGTTACGCAAGTGCATAACAATTTGTTTTTCATTATGGAAAACCTTCCTTCCTTACTTTAATTATGTATTACCAGTTTCAACACATATAATAGGGTTGTTCGGAAACTTCAGTTCTCCGAACAACTTCCTTATTAAACAGCAAAATACGCAGTATTTTGCTGGACTTGTTCGACAACTAACCAAGTTGCCGAACAAGTCCAATACAACCCATTGTTCAGTTTGGTTATTCTTTTAAGGTCATCTAACATCCTGAGAAGGCATTGTTACTACAACAATGTACTCCCCGTTAATGTAAGCCTCATCAAAAACGGCGGCGTTGAGTATTACCTCTTCAAATGTTTCCAGTGCAATCGATAGGATGGAAGCACTACGTTCTAAAACGCTCTCTCCATTATTGTAGGATGTACTACTATAGTATACCGTATGTAGACCTAACTGCAAAGAAATCTCATCGTAAGCCCTAAATAATGCGACAGTCCGGGACATATCCACTGTCGTCATACTTGCCGAGCCGATACCTACAATAGTATTTTCAGAAGCAGCTCTAGATGCATTGCGTCTAAATTCACTAACAGGATCGTCACTAGCAAGAAGATCGGCTGGAGCAAGGCTAGAAACGGAAGGCGGGTTAGGTTGGCTTAGAGGGTTGGGTGAGGGATGGGGATCATTTCCAGAGAGCATAGCCACAACTTGGTAATTGCCGCCGGAGAAGCTTTCTTCAACTATGGAAGAATATGCAAAAATTGAATCAATAAAACCTATTGCCCAATTTCCACCTTCACCTTCAGGAACTGCGCCACTGATCAAATAATTAGAGTCTATAAAGCTCACTATTGTCTGTTGAAAATCGTACTCCGATAGCTCTGGTAGGAATGCGGTAGCAAAGGGTTTTATCTGGCGGTAAATATCCAGTACAGCTTGAGTATGGGCGATAAATCTTGCTTGCTCAATATTTTCGTCTGTTACTTTTGCTGTGCCAATGCCTGTAAGTATGCTGCCAGGCGCACTTTGCACTGCATTCTTGATAAACTGAAAGTATTCAGGAGATTTAATCCATTCTGCTTCGCCCTGTTCAGCACCGGTTAAAGCTATTATTTTGCTATCATTTTGAATCGTTGTACTGTACAAAACCTGATATACGCCAGTAGTTGCATGGGTAGCATGAAGCGTTAAATGGTAAATGCCAGGGATATTTCTGACTACTGATCCGGATATTATAACTTCAGAATCCAAGGTTTGTCCTTGGCTTCTTTGATGCATTTCAAAAGCCCAATCCATACGCCCAAGAGCATCTTCAGTAGGTACTGACGATTGTGATATGTAGTTTGGTAGGGAGAAAACTCGAAATAAATTTGTTCTTCCCAATTCTTTAACTAATTCGCCTTTTATATATCGTGACAAATCATTATAACTGGACGATATGGTATGAACATCAATTTTAGTTCCTTGTGGAATCCCCTGTGTAAGTTCTCTTACAGCGTTTGAAAGTGCTGTGTCAAGTGTTATATCTTGCGAGAAAGATATGTGACCTACAAAGATCGTAAAAAGCAAAACTATAAAAATCTTTCTGAACATAATATTCCTCCAAATAAATATTTCTACAAAAATTACTTTTAAAACTTGTGCTATAACATAACACGTAGTACGCTAAACCCCTTACTGGACACGCTTGGCAATCCCGAGAGTAAACACGTTCCCTGTTTCTGGCTCAACCCATATTGCAAGAACCCTGAAGCCATCAAGAAACCCTTCACTTTTGGTTTGAATATGGGTAATAGCCGAACCCTGTCCTGAATCATCAATCTCATACATGACAGTGACACCTGCTTGTTCCAAGATTCTTGCTGCTGCGCCCATAAATGAATTCATGACGGTGTCGCTAAACCAACGCTGATTTAAAGAAAACCCGACACCTGTTATGTAGCCATCAACCGATGGAAGGTTTCGACCTCTAGTCCAATCGGGACGACCATCCCGATCCGCGGTGGAAGCAACTCTCACTGGCATAACTTCAATAGGATAACTGAAGCGTACTAGTGTTCCGCTCTCCATAATCCGAACATCGCGGTCCGGATCAAATTCCAAACGCTCTACAAACTGCTCGTAATCAACGGGTTCAAAATTGATCTTGGAATCAAAGTTAAAGTCGAAAAAGGGCACACCCGCCCTTTGGGCTGATTCAACCGTTCCCCACATACGGTGAAACATGGCAACTTTTCTGGCAGCATCGTTTTTTGCAGCATCAATTTCGCCTCTCCTAGACATACGTCTGTTTGATACGCCTATCACGATTAACGACCTGCCATGCGAGTCCGACAATAACTGCTCAAAACCCCACTGCATATTCAAAGAAGACGACACGAAACCTTTTTCTGCTGTGATACAGGAAGACATCATAAAAAACCAAGCGATAACGGTAAGTACTGTTTTCATTATTCACCACTAAAGCTTTACAGAATTGGGGCAACTGTAGTAATACCCCAATCCGTAAAACAGCTAATCTATCTCCTTGACAGTAATGGGGCGCTGATTCATTTGTCTGAAAGCATCATCGAAGCGGTTCATACCTTCATCATATGCTCTCCTATGCGGTTCCATAACCGCTAAACTTTCGAGCCCACTAAGAATTTCAGCTGCAACTTGGCTACGGTTAAGCATCATAACTGCCCAGTAACGTCCTGCCACAATGTCTCCGTCAACTTCAGAAGATCCAGCAAGGTTTCTCTGAGAAAGTTGCCGAGTCATAGCTTCTGTATACTGTACCAATGCCTGAGCCTCAGCTTCACTGGAAACCGTAATCTCGCCAAACAGGTACTGAACAAATATCCCCAACTGGGCGGCAAGTTCAGATCGTCCTCTAGCACGGGCACTTTGCATAGCCATGTTTATATTTGAATGAGTTGACACTCCTATAGCTATCAAAGCGTCTTCTGGAGCATTTCTCATCGCATCTCTGACAAACGATGGAATTTCACCCCTTACTTGGATTGGCCTATCGGCTTGTGCCCGAGGTGACGAAGCGCATGATACGGCAATGAAAGCCGCCGCTACAACGAAAAGCAGAGAAAAAAATCTCTTCATACATTTCTCCTTACGGTTTTAATGTTCCGCTAACATTTCTTAAAATGAATCCGCAAAATGCAGATTTTCCCCCAAAAGGGATATAATAAAAGCGGTCCAAAGATTTACTTTGAGTTCCGCCACTATTATCCAATAGAGAATAGTTATCGTTGCTGTAATGTGCATTGAAAGAGCCCCAAACAAGGGGCTTGACACGGTTATTGCGGGTAGTAGTATAATTGTCGGATGTCGGATGTCGGATGTCGGATGTCGGATGTCGGATGTCGGATGTCGGATGTCGGATGTCGGAATAGATTATGCACAAAAAATGCTTTTAGCATTTTTTGTGCTGAAGTTTGATAAAGTAATGCGCTTTTTCTACCGACTTCCATAATGGAGTTGATTGTATATTCCTTTTTGTTTTTCTGTCAAGTAACTGTTGCTACAAAAGAATGCAAATTTCTCTCGTAGTTGTTCGGAAATTGTTTTAGCATTCACAAGCCTTCATCCTTCCTGAATTCAGCATCATTGATTCTACGGAGCTTCTCCCACTGTTCGCCGCGTTCGATAAAAATATTCAGTAGGGCAAAGGCAAGGGGAAATACTATGTACAGAACTATGGTGAGTTTGGTGAATACAATTGACAATGCCGCAATTCCCCAAAGTATTACGCTGGCGACAATGACGCGTAAAGACGAATATTTGGTGTATCTAATCCTTGTTGTAAATAACTTGTGCCATTCTTCTTTTGCAAGCCGCTTCCTTGCCTCTATGCCTAAAATATAAAATGAAACATTGGCAAGGAGAAATACGATATTGTAGGCAAGGATGGTAATGGTGCTTGCGTTGTTTTCGATGACCAGTTTTGTGAATACTGGGATCAGCGCAACAAAAAATAAAAACAAGAGGTTTTTCATTGCGATTTTTCCCGTTATTATTTTTGTGTAGTGTATTAAATGCTGATGCCTGTTCAAGAACCAACCTACGATAAAGAAGCTGACAAAATAAATCAGTATCGATTTTAGCAATTCTCCGATATTCTCAAAAGAAAAATCGCTGGAAACGGCTATTTCCAGTACCATAATTGTCATAACAATAGCCATAACGCCATCGCTAAAAAATTCAAACCGATGCTTGGGATATTCCACGACACGCCCCTTTGGTAGAGTTTAATTGTACCTTTACTCAAAGAGTATCGTGTGATAAGTTCTCATGTCAATTACTCCACTTTTATGCTTAGGCGTAAAACAGCCTTCCCCCCACCTTTTCAAACCCTCCAATCCCGCCGATAATAACAATAATGAACTTACTTCCCAAGGCGCTGTTCCTCTGCGCCGCCGTCCTTCTTTCAAGCCCCTCTGCCGAAGCTCTTGAATTTCTTTACAAGTTTAACGCTGGGGACAAGTACCGAATTCTCTCTACCGTCCATCACGATATTTTGGTAAACCGCCAGCTTAGTTACCGATCCGAAATTGTTAATCGTATTGCAGTTGAGGTGAAGGATGTTGTCAATGGCAAGGGCAGCCTTGCCGCAACCTTTCAATCTGCGGAACGGACTGTTGCAGTTCTTGCAGGCGGGTTCATGGGGGAAGCTGCGGGTTTTCAGTGGGAGAAGGATTACCACTCTGAGTTTCTTCAGGATGAGTTGGGTTATGTAACGGTTGATGCGCGCTACTTTAAGCCGATGGTGCGGGATGTGCCTGTGTTTCCGGGTCGTGAGCTTTCGATTGGCGATAGGTGGACTTCGCCCGGTATTGTTGTGCATGACTTTCGGGACGGTTTGGGTATTGAAGAACCATTTACGATTCCCTTTACCGCGCTGTACACCTATGTGGGAGAACGAACATGGA
>Ga0123352_10017076_pt1 | contig 11575 bp, 7 predicted proteins | sample TergutLab28metaG_FD_89700 | JGI IMG/M metagenome (GOLD analysis project Ga0123352, IMG submission 89700) | Labiotermes labralis P1 segment gut microbial communities from Petit-Saut dam, French Guiana - Lab288 P1 | ecosystem: Host-associated > Arthropoda: Insects > Digestive system > Gut ...
AGATATGCAGTGGTTGGTAAAATAATTGAGTGACTTGACAACATGCACGGTATAACAACGAAAATAGGCTTTCATTACATTTCACAAAGCATGTCTGACTGTCAACCTGAAACTGCTGTCAAAATCTCGAGCTCCTCTATAGGTCTTATTTGTTTCCTGATCATTTAAGAATGCCACAGCTTGAAACACACACACAAAACCCAAGCCGGTGAATCAGTCTTCTACTACATTTTGATGTCACTAATAAGCGTCTTATTAAGCCCTACATGAAAGTTTCATACTTTCAGCTATGAAACGACCAATACTGTAATGTGGAGAATCCCACAAAGTAAAAATTACACGTGATGGATCCCTTTGTATTACATCTGTTACCTCGGCTATTAAATATTTGATACGTCGCCTGATGATGTTCTGTTGGAAGACGGAAACATCTAGTTGCTCTTAGGTAACACATAGTTGCTACTCTTGGACGTAATATTAAAATCATTTTTGTTGTTGTTGTTGTTGTTGTTGCTTTTATCGTAGTAGTAGTAGTAGTTGTTGTTGTTGTTCTAGTTGTTGTAGTTGTTGTTGTTGTGGTGGTGGTGGTAGTAGTTGTTGTTGTTGTAGTTTGTAGTAGTTGTAGTAGTATTGTAGTAGTAGTAATAGTAGTGGTAGTAGTAGTAGTAGTAGTAGTTGTTGTAGTTAGTAGTAGTTGTAGTAGTAGTAATAGTAGTAGTAGTAGTAGTAGTTGTAGTTAGTAGTAGTTGTAGTAGTAGTAATAGTAGTAGTAGTAGTAGTAGTAGTAGTAGTAGTAGTAGTAGTAGTAGTAGTTGTGGTTGTTGTTGTTGTTGTTGTTGTTGTTGTTGTTGTTGTTGTTGTGCGACACAGTGTATCAAACAAAATCGTCCTAACGCTAATACCAAAATCTCAAGCTCCTACGTCAATGGCTGTCACAGACACAAGGCAAATTCTTTCGTTATATAAATATATATATATATATTTATATATATATATATATATATACACAAATTACAATGATCGATGTTATAATTTAGGTTACTTAAGCTTTCATTAGGATCTAACGCATCCGAGGTGACAACATATCATTACACATAACTCTCACCAGGAACACAATTCTGTTTCTACGGAAGCAATTACTTGCGTCATGTCCCAGTAAATACGATTTAATTCCCTCAGGACTCGATCCTGGAGGTGAAATTAATTTTATTTTCCTTATCTTTAACCAGAAATTTAAAGCAATATAATTACTAACTTATTAACATTTAGCGGGTTTATATAAACACATGTCGGAATCCAAGACAACATAATGTTACTTCCCTTTCCTTGTTACCATAAAGTACCGGCTCAGTATTATAACATCACCTACTTTCCTCTCGCCAACAAATCATATTATTTCTGTTCGTCTTCTTCATGCGTCATCAAATTCCCATCAATCTTACTCACATTCTAATCTACGTGCTTCTGACAGGCTATTTATTTATTTCCTAAATTACTTCGACTAACGATATTTCACGTTCCCAAAACTTAGTTCAGCTGAAGCCTGGGGAAACCGTAAAATTCCTTCAAATTACTAGGCCATAATGTTTACTTAAATTGAATAATAGAAGGTAGAAATTTATTAACAAAATCCTTAAGTTTGTAGATATATTAACTAACAATGTTCTTTAAAAATTATAAGCTCCTCATAAGAACAAACCTTTTTTTCTAGCAGATATTAAAGGAACTTTGAAACAAGACGTAATTAATAAAATAGTTACTGAAATTATAACAGAGACGTCTGTAAATAATCTAGTAGTGCAGAAAGTAATATACATTACACCAATCAAATTAAATTCTTCCAGATGATTCATAAGTGTTAAAGAGTCAGAAATGTTGAAACTTGAGGGTTGTTTGACCGTGCATGTTCCTCACGAAATAAAGTGAAATGCCAACCTGATGCAAATAGGTAATTTTATTGATGTATTCCTAGCTCGACATGTTTCGGGTATATACGCCCATCATCACGAACATTAGATTTTTGGTTGCAGCATATGGTTTTCTGCACCGAGTTTTTGGATGGGTGGTGGTCTTGAGAGCCGTCGCACTGCAACATCCGCACCGTACACACAACCTATGCAGCGGCTGTCAAGACCACCACCCATCCAAAAACTCGGTGCAGAAAAACCATATGCTGCAACCCAAAATCTGATGTTCCTGATGATGGGCATATGTACCCGAAACATGTCGAGCTAAGGATACATCAATAAAACTACCTTGTTGCATCAAGTAGGCATTTCAAGTTATTTCATCAGTTAGAAAGTTGTTGGTCGATGCTGTCAGACTTCCCTGGCGATCACCTTCTTCATTTCGGAGTCACAATTCCAACACCTTACAAACACAGTGTTTTTCATAAGTTGCGGGGGGGGGAGATCGTCTTCGAACGTAGCACTCCTACTGATTCTCGCTGTCGATCTGACTTTGAAACCGTCAAGTTCTAAACATGGACAGACGTTCCCAGACGCTTCCATATGAACGAAAATGACTGTACATCCTTTCAACGCTTTTCGCCAATTTAACCTACATGAATATTAATATATAATCCCGACATTTCATTTGCCTGGGCTGAAATTCATCAGACTTCCAAACAATCGGGTGCTTGATTTGGATCTAAATCATTTCAACTCTGTTATCATCGTGATCATCCTCGTCCATTCCATAAAATAATTCCATATTACGAATACGGTATTCATGTGAACGATCTAATTGGTCCTGTCGGAACACATATCAATTAAATTAATTCAGCCACCAGCAATAAGAAGCCAGTATTCTTAATTTAAGCACAACATCTCGAAGACATATACTTGTATTGGTGGTACGGAATTTAACGAGTCTCATCAGAAGCCAATGAGAACTAGGCCTCGTACGGTGTGTGGTAATGAAGAATGGGGTAACTACCTTCGAAAAACGGGAAAGCATGATTATGGACAATCACAGAGGAACATACAAGAGCTGAGATGAGACGAGATGAGATGGTGTGACATGACGTGACGAAACAATATTACATAAGGTGAAGCGGGATGACATGATGCAACAAGGAGGCATATAAAAGGGGACGTGAGATATCATGAGGTAAAATGCGATGACATGACATGACATGACATGACATAAGTGGATGCGAGAGGACATGAGACACGGGAGATGACAAAAACGATATAAGATGATGTTAAATTGTGTGCGAGAAATACGATGATATGACAAAATGTGGTGTAATGTGAGATGATACGAGATAAAAGGAAATGGCATAATGTGGGAATGTGAAATGATATGAGATCAAATGTGATGATGTGATATGGAATGAGAAATTGTAGGACATAAAATACGATTATATGATATGAGGCAATGGTAAATGGTATGAGATAAAATACGATATAAGACAATGTGAAATATTAAGAGATACAATGCGATGATATGATATATGATATGATTAGATAAGATATGACGACATATGATATGATATACGATATGATGTGATATTAAGAAATTTGAAACGCTATGGGATAATATGAGATGATATAACATGATATGATGTAAGGTAAATTGGTGCAACATCACTTGATATCGTACGATATGACGTAGAGTGAGAGAGCATGCAATAATGAAGTTGTTTAATAGTGCGGGGTGAGATTACGTGTAACAGCTGATTATACATACACCATATTATAATGTATGGCGGAAATGTTTTTCAAACGCGGATATTATGTTGGTTGTGTGACTGATGTACTCACGGCAGTCAGTACCAAACCTGCTGTCTTCTGACATCTGACGCCATTCGATTTGGTAGACCGACACCACAATTTCGAAGAAACTCGCCATTTCCATTTTTACAGCACACAGGGCACACAGTTCTGAAAACAATGGAAATTAAACATAATTAATTTTTTTCGGTTACGTACTCACAGTAATACATAACTTTGGACATTTTTCTTCATAATCGGAAGTCCCTAGTCATGAGCTTTACACATCCAGCCCGGTGCCAGTAAAACCACTTAAGCGCCACTCACTCGGCTGACCGAGCAAGTGCAACCGGAGGTGACAGAAAACCGATGTTGGCATCCTCACTCATGGTGCTAAGCCAACATTTATACGGGATGATTTAAATGGCCAGCCTTTAGGATACATTCTATTGTAATAAAAATTCCGATAAAGAATGCCAATTAATTTTCCTGCCCCCTTCAACGTCGTCACGAAGAAAGGCCCTTCATTGTATTGACAAAAAAAAGTCCTGTGGCATAGATTGTTAGTAAGCGAGATTGGAGTAGCAAAAAAATAAAAGCAACAAAGAACTTCAATTAAAATGCCTTCCACAAATTCCACAAATTTCCAAGCATTTACGTCAACAGAAATAGACGAATCTCATTGCCATCCACACAGTCATTTCGTATAAAAATATGTAGAAAATACATTCCTCTCTTGCTTTAATTCGAATTGGTCTTCCTTTGCCTCACAACACTGACAGGTGTATAAGGATGCCTACTACCAACACCCTAACTTCCTGAAGGTCGCAGGTGAAATACGTTCCTTCCGATTGCTGTTTAGAAGCGTAATGTGAATTTTATTTATATGAATCTGGAAGTCTAACTTCTAAATCTGAGCCAAGGTAAAATTTACTGTACTAGGGGTTGTGTTAACCACACGCATCAAATATTATAGTAGATGGACTATAAGAAGAGGAATTTATAATAAGGTTCACGTGTAGCACTTCGCACAATATGTCAAAAGATATGGCAAAATCTGTATCACATTTTGTTTAGAATACCTCAAGAGAGATGACGGAAATTTTCTGTTCATTATGTACAGAATCCTAAAATGTACAACACGACAGAAGTACAAACGTTTATAATGATAATAATAATGATGATGATGATAATAATAATAATAATAATAATTTTAATTATAAATAAAAACACCATAGTGTCAAAAGCCCAACAGATTTTGCACTTCTGTACTAAAATATATCAGGAAATACGTCCCATAACTTTCTACGACTCTCTTTACTAAGGTCACATTGAAATTTCTAGCACTCCTCCTTCGTACTTAGAAGATTCTGGCATCAACGTCGGTCTGGAACCCACTGTCCCCACATGTGATCTTACAAGTTTGCCACCAAGATCTCAAATGATATTCGTAATATTTTGTGTACATAACCGGTAATGCATGATCCCCCCTCCCAAAAAAAACACGATATATTTTTATCTAACACTAACCAACTAAATAATGTCATGAAGTGGATTTATTTTTCGTAAGCTTATATTAACTCAGCTAATATTTTCCCAGTTTTAAGAACACTTAAAATAATAATCATCTCGTAAGATTTGAATTTGCAAGAAGACTGCACTGATCTCGATATGATGTATACACGTAAAACCTTTTTGCAAGAACCTGTCTACAAAACTGCAATGCGCGATATACATAAAACTTTTCAATCTTGTCCCACCCACAAAATCCGCCACTGGCTGCTATGCTAAAATACTAAAACCCATGAAAAGCCGCACGCCTTGCTGATCTCTTTCATTATTTTTCTCCATTCTATCCTTCAGTTTGTAAACAAAACAGTGTCACTAAATAAACTAACACAAAGATGATAGTGTGGTTATTTCTTAACAGTACCAAATCCATGTACATCATAAAAACATGGAAGGAATATTCTCAGACAAATCCACTTTTTTTGGCTTTATTCGTCTTCGTAAAATCCAGCTCGCCCTAAGGAGGTCCACCTGAAAAACTTCTTTGAAGTTAATAATTGTCCAACGAGATGCAACACAAAGCAGTCTATTTATTATTCTGCAAGTTGACTCTACATGTTTCGGGTGTCAACCACACCCATCATCAGGAGTACACAAATCTGTAACTACAGCCTACAGTACTGAGCAGCTACTTCCCTTCAACCTGGCCAAGTTGGCCACGTTGGATGTAGGTAGCTGCACAGTACCAGAGGCTGTAGTTACAGGTTTGTGTAATCCTGATGATGGGTGTGGTTGACCCCCGAAACATGTAGAGTGAACTTGCAGAATAATAAATAGACTGCTTTGTGTTGCATCTCGTTGGACAATTATTGATAAAGTTCAGCGATGCACGGAACCAAAAACAAAAAATCCTTTCAAGTATCAAGGACGGATGTACAACAGGCTTCCTACATCTTGTGTTTTACTTACTATACGATAATCGATAGTGTTAAAAGAAGGAGTTTTTTCCAAACACAACACGTCATCATCAAAACTCTAGCAATATTACCACTTTTATTAGAGTGAAAATAAAAGAGGAATTTTACGCGCTTTCGCAAAATTACAAAAAAGAAAAGAATACCATCTTCGTCGTGTCTGTCTGTCCGCCCGTCCGCATGGGACAACTGGGGCCCCAATGGACGTATTTTCATTAAACATGATATTTCAGCATTTTTCGAAAATCTGACGAGAAAATTGAATATTCATTGAAATAAGACAAACAACGGGTACTCCACATGAAGACCGATATACATTTCTGATCACATCTCGCTCATTTCTGATCACATCGCGCTCATTTCTTCTCAGAATGGAAACGTATCAAACAAAAGTTGTTGAGAAAATCAAAACACACATTTTATTTTCAATAGTTTTTTTTTTCGAAAATCGTGCCGTTTATGAGATAACTTCGGAAAATATTTTAGAGCCGGAGAGGCCACAGATGACAATTCGGCGGATGCGCATTGCATGCTGGATAACTATGATTACAAAAACACAAACTCAATACATGTAATACCCATTGCCTTCCCACTGCACCAATGGTTGCACAAACGCGTCCCAGTGTTATATCAACGTTCACCGCCTGCCTTTTTGAAATCCTATTCTCACTTACTGAACTGGCTGTGTATCTAAAACTATAAATAGCGCAGTTATCTGGCTGAAAACTCCATTTCGTTCCATGTTATGTACGTTTTATACGCCTGCGTTTGGCAGCGAAATGTGACAGCTGAACGTCACAGTCCGCACCAGTAATACTGGAAGAGCGAGTGGGCGACACATAGACGGACGGACGGACGGACGGACGAACAGACGGTCTGACGGAAAATGATATTATTAATATCGCCTTGTTCCTGCCACATCAGTTGACATGCAAATTGTGCTGCCGCCGCACGAGAGAAGCCAGGATTTAATCATAACTTTCTAAAAGCACGCCATACTGCCAGCTCCACTGGACATTGGTTCACATTAATATCCTAGATTAAAATAATGGCACTGGAATTGTCATCAGACGTCCACAATAAGTTACAATTGGAATATAACTCACACCAACGAACGTTTGATCTGACCTCAAATGCTGTAATGAAAATTACCGTGCTTTGGCGGTAAAGTGATTATAGTTAGATTAGGGTCTCTAATATGAAGCAGGTTTCTCTGAAACTTTGGTGATAATATAACAAACCATGCCTTCAAAGCCTTCATAGTCACCACTGTGGGAATGTCAAATCCCAAATGAAAATTACAATTGGAAAAAAATACATTGTTAAAGGCCCACACAAACTAGCCTCGTTCAAAGTATGCTCCATGCAAGACGACTCAGTACTTCCTAGCGATCGTGAGCCACACGCTTATAGTTCTGATCACGCAAACAAAGCGACAAAACCCTGATCAAGTAACCAAATGATTACAAATCGTTACAACCGTGATCACGCCAAAAAAAATTAGTTAAGTGTTTTCGCAGTTTCTCTAGTTTCTTTCAGGATAGTTCGAAGCATGCCAAGACCTATCGTTTCCATACCATTCCAAAACTCAACGTTTACTCGTACTCATTCTAAAACTGAAAACTGGATATTTAAAATCAAATAACATTTCGGAGAGTCTACACAATGATAGTCTATTTTTAAACAAATTATTGTCATATTAATTATATATCTAGGTCTCAGCAGCTTCTCAGCACTTCCTCTCAAAAACTTTCTTTACAGGAAGGCTGCAGGCATAAATAATGTACTTCTATTTTACGTAATTTTTAAAACAGAAATCGGTAGCGTCAGGAGCCACCTGTTACTGCAGCAGCAAGCTATCAGCACGTGCAGTCAGAGCTGTTGTCCTCGAACACGTTCAGTCAGCGAATCTTGCTGTCTCCCCCTACAAACGAGTCCTCTAGGGAAGCACCAACAAGAAGAAATTTGGTCCCCTTTATAATAAAATATTGAGGGAAGACCCCAGGCATTTCACAGACTCACAAACTCTGAGGAAAGAGAAACCTCTAGAAATAAAATGCCCAGATGTACCTAAAAAATACACAGAAGAGGCGTACAGACACACTTCATCCTATAAAAGATGGAGCAGTTGATCCACAAGACTCTTTGGGAAATAAAAATGCACAGACGTAAACAAGGAAGCGGGGAAGATGAAACGCGCTGCAGTCAACGCGGCCTTCATCCGCAGCAGAAGAAACCAGGCCGAATAGCCAATTGGGACGTGTATCTCCAGGAACATCATACCGACCATTAAATATGTACAGTCCACTACAGCACACTAGACCGACTGTCAAAAGGTCACACAGGGTTTGCTTGGTGCTCTTATCAACACCATACTATTCAAGTGATTCCACGAATATTGATGGGTCTTAATTAAATGGTGTAATGAGGTGGGATTTATTATGGATTAATGTGTCTGAGTGGTATGACGAACTCGTGTGAACACTGGGACGACGCTTAGAGTTAAAAATGAGGGAAATGCTTCGACAAGACAACAGAGGAAAATTAATACAGAATTTCAATTCAGAAACTTCAAGGTAAGATGTCAGATCGAAAACCTAGTACAGGGGACAAAATATTAAAATGCATCTTTAAGAAATAGCGTATGAAAGGGCAATTGGATTAACATGGCTTACGATAGGGTTAAATAGGGTTTTGTAAATACGGTACTGAACATTCAGGGTAGGTAAAATGTGGACAGTTTCTTCATTAGCCTATCGACTTTCAGTTCGTCAAATAGACCTGCTGCATTAAGTTAGCTGTCAGAGTTTCCATCAGTAATTCTCGCGCTTTCATCTCAATAATTTTCTTATCCAGTTGAGAAATAGCTAAACACCTGGCCTTACGACATCACGGTAGGAAACACCGGTCTTTGTTCTGTACCATTTCAGTACAAACCGCACCACCACCGCGACATGTTTCACATCAGCCTCCACCACTCAGCTGTGCATTATGAATATTACTTCATGGCAGTCTCATCAGTACCTTCGCAGTTTTAGCCTCTCCACCTTCATCTAATACGTTCAGAACAGAATGCAGCATTAACTTCAGAAAAGTCACCCAAAGAGCCAACAAACAGTAGGTAGGGTCAAACAGCCATTAAAGCCTTCAAACCCTAACAAGTCTGGAGAGTTACAATCAGTATACAGACAAGTGGCAGGCTTTTGTGAGTACGGTAATGAAGAACTGGGTTCCATAATATTTGGGGAACTTCTTCTGTAACGGGGAAATATCAGCTTCTATGGCTCTGCTCCGTGGAATGACCGATTGAATGAGTGAGTGACTGCATTAGACAATTAGTTATTTTCTTGTTTGTTTGTTTGAATGTTTGTTAGAAAGAGTTACACAATAACTATAAGAAAAGTGTTAGACTTTAAAGAACTTTCTTCTTGAAAATTACCGACTGATTACTGTTCTACAAGGTGGATGTCGTATCGAATAATGCATGAATGTATGAAAAGTGGTAAATACGAAAGGATTTAGAATGAAGTGGCTGTGGCCGATTGTTAAGATAACACTGCGCCTCGGTAAATGAAAAAAAAAAGATCTCAAATAGCCTGGATGGTCTCTTTCCCGATTACGATTTGAAAAGTACGATTGTAAAAGTTACTTAAAGGACTTCGTCAGCGGAGAATTAACCTCTACCCCATATAAGCCGTTCAGGTGCTTTTGAAACATACTAAAACAGCTTATTCTGGAATGTGTCTTTCTTCTCGGATATGACACATTGAAAGCTTTGTGTATCGGAACATTTAACACGAATTTGTTTTACGTTTTGCTGACCGTGCATCTCAGTATAATCTTAGTAACTGACCAACTTATTGCACAAATTCTTGTTTCATAATTTTATTATATTCCTCTACATGTTTCGAGAACTATGTGCTCGAAACATGTAGAGGAATATAATAAACTTATTATGAAACAAGAATTTGTGTATTACGTAGGTCAATTACTAAGGCTTCAGATGAAGACAGCACACAGCACATTCCTCCGACAAAGTAGCGGCCATCTTCCAAGCTGCAAGGAGCTACATACCAGACGAAAGCAACCTTCAGACTTAACCGTCGGACGAACCTCAGTTACACTAAATACCGCGAAGTTCTCTCAAAGTTTTTTTTTATTCCACGCATGCATAATGAGTTTAAAAAATTTGACATAAAATTTTGTAAGATTCTAACGCGCCACTGTTCCTCCCTCTAAAATCTCAGCCATCCACAATTCATCGATTACGAAATACCAGAGCACATTTCAGAATTTCACAAATTCGCTTCATGACACTAAGATTTTTGTATTTTTTTTAGACAACTGCTAAAACATCAACCTAAAACAAACACCAATTTTCTTATAAATTAAAAGCTGCGCAAATGTAAAATCTGGCCTGTCACTTTAAGTCACTTCAAGGTACGAAGGAATAACAAAATCAGATAAGTGATCTACACTGATAATTTCCAAAACTATTATAATTTTGCAGGTCGCTATGCTAGGATTGTAGATCACAGCTGTAAAGAACGTTGCCCAGGTTCCACCACTTGGAGGTGGATCTACTTTGCACATCTTCAGCGCATTGGAATCTGCCCCGACCCCTACTGCATGCTATGCAGCCTCCGCGAACTCATGGGCAGAAACCATTTAGGACAATGTACCGCACTATTTAATAGGAGAGAGTGTGGGCGGTACTGAGAGGCCAGCTCAAAAAAGATGGAAAACTGACTTTTCTTCTTTTCTATTATTATTTTTTGTGATTACTCCTTATCATTAGGACTTCATATTTACCTTGAATGTTGTTTATAGTACTTGTAGTATTTGCAAACAACTTTAACAAATCAAAATTCTATTGCGGAAGAAATTAAGAGCAGATTGAGGTCAGGAAATGCTTGCTATCATTCGGTGCAGAACCTTTTGTCTTCCAAGTTGCTATCCAAAAATTTAAAGATCAAGAAATATAGAACTATAATTTTGCCTGTTGTTTTGTATGGGTGTGAAACTTGGTCGTTGACATTGCGTGAGGAAAGGAAGCTGAGGGTGTTTGAGAACACGGTGTTGAGGAGAATATTTGGACCTAGGAAGGACGAGGTAATAGGGGAATGGAGGAGATTGCATAACGAGAAGATAAATGATCTGTATTGTGCGGGTGATAAAATCGAGAAGAACGAGATGGGCTGGGCATGTGGCGCATATGGGTGAGGAGAGGGGTGTGTGTATAGGGTCTTGGTGGGGAAACCGGAGAGAAGGAGACCACTGGAGAGACCTAGGCGTAGATGGGTGGATAATATTAGGATGGATCTCCAGGAGGTGGGATGTGGGTATATGGACTGGATTGGGCTGGCCCAGGATAGG
>Ga0123352_10017080_pt1 | contig 11572 bp, 7 predicted proteins | sample TergutLab28metaG_FD_89700 | JGI IMG/M metagenome (GOLD analysis project Ga0123352, IMG submission 89700) | Labiotermes labralis P1 segment gut microbial communities from Petit-Saut dam, French Guiana - Lab288 P1 | ecosystem: Host-associated > Arthropoda: Insects > Digestive system > Gut ...
AACAAGAGATGAAACATGGTTGCCAATCGCAATGAGATTTTATTTACCGTCGAAGTTTGCTAAACTATGCTCTGTGGGACGGTATACTACAGAGCACGCGGAGGTTAGTGGTGAAGCGGATTGCCGCTATCTCGAATTTGAATAAGTCGCCGGGCGTTCGTTCAAGCACCAACAAGTAGGCTCGTGAGCCTGTAAACTAATTTTTGTAAAGACATTACTCGTTTTTAGCAGAACGTCCAGTCAATGCCGTTCCTCAAATACAAAGGAAAGAGGAACTTTATGGCAAAAACTGTAGAAATTGTATACCCGGTTTGTTGCGGCATGGACGTCCACAAGAATTTTTTGGTGGCGTGTATCGCTGTGACCAACGAACATAGCCACACCGAACATCACATCAGGAGATTCTCAACTTTTACAGGAGATTTGCGGCGACTAGCTGAATGGCTTGCATCCCACAATTGCAAAAACGTGTGCATGGAATCTTGTGGCAAGTATTGGATGCCGGTTTTCAATGCCCTCGAGAAAGCCAATATCAATGTCTGCCTAACGCACCCCAAGTACGTCAAAGCTATCAAGGGTAAGAAAACCGACAAGAAAGATGCAAAGTGGATTGCTGAGTTGTTCAAGTGTGATTTGGTTCGCTCCAGCTTTATTCCTCCGCCGGATATTCGCCAATTGCGCGATTTGTGTCGTTACTACGTCAAACTGACAGGTTTTGCTGTCGGCGAAAAGAATCGTGCGCAAAACTGCCTGACCATGTGTAACTTCAAGCTAGACGATGTGTTCTCCGATGTTTTCGGGAAAAGTGCAACTCGTGTGCTTGATGCCATGCTTGAACACGGTAGTGGAGACTTTGAACTGGACGGACTTGTTCACGGTAGGTGTAAATCTTCGCCGGAGCAGATTCGTGCGGCTCTTGAAGGAGAGCTTGACCCTGCACAAGCTCAGAAACTCAACTTGGTTCGGCAGCATATAAACGACATCAATGCCTTGAAAATTGCTCTTGAGAAGCTGATTCTCGAACTCGCTGCACAGTACCAACCTCAAATTGACTTGCTTATGACCGTTCCGGGTATCAGCTCATCCCTCACTGCAGTTCGTATTCTTGCGGAAATCGGGGCTGATATGTCCGTGTTTGAAACGGCGAAGCAACTTGTGTCGTGGGCTGGACTTTCACCACAGAACCAGGAGAGCGCGGGCAAGAAGAAAACCACTCGCATCGGGCGCGCAGGAGCGTACTTAAAACCACTCCTTGTTCAAATTGCGCTGAGCTGCGGAAAATCTGATAAATGCCCTGAACTCAAAAGCAAGTATCTCGCCCTCAAAAAGAGGCGCGGTGGCAAGAAAGCTGTTATCGCAATTGCTCGAAAACTCTTGACGGCTATCTGGCATATCCTCAGCAAAAACGAGACTTACAACGCAGAGCTCTACCGAAAGGCCGATAAGCCGCCTGCTGCTCGTGAACTGACTACGACTCAAGCTGCTGCATTCCTACGCAACAAAGGTTTCCTGATTGTGGACGAAAAGACCGGCGAAGTCATCTAGCTAACCGCTTGATGCTTTTTGACCGTTTACCGACGGTCTGCTTTGCTATGCCCATTTTTATGGCGGGATGTGTGAGGTTTGTTTCAAACTAATTCCTCACACGTCTGCACCTATGCCAAACAATACCGCCAACTATCCCGATCATGCCGAGTAGTGACAGCGCCAGCATGAGCCACGGAAGCTGAGTGTCGTCCCCGGTCTGTGGTGCGCGCGGCGGCTGGTTGGGACGGTTCGGTTGGTCTGGCTGATTTGGAGTGCCTTTGTCCGACTCATCGTCCTCTTCGTCCTCTGGTTCGTCTGGATCATTCGGCTCATTTGGTTTATCCGGCACATCCGGTTCACGCTCGTTTTCGGCGCGGATATCCACAATCTGCCCGTCATAGCCAATGTTCACCTCGAAGGTCTCATCAGATAACAAATAACCCTCCGGTGCCGCAAGTTCCCGCACAAGATACCTGCCGAATATGATATCTTCAAAGCCAAAAATACCATCTTCGCCCGATGTATCAGTCATGAGTGCTGTATCAGCAGTGAATGTCGATTCCTCTGACACAAACAGCCCGAAAGTTGCTCCCTCAAGGGGATAACCTGTGGTACTACAGACTTTGATGCCCTCAATACTGCCGCGAATTAGGGCATTGGAGATTTCCTCCACATATACCACTTCGCCATCCTCTGTAATCTCAACCAAAAACAGAGTTTCATTGAGCACATAGCCCGCTGGTGCATAGACCTCTCTGACCACCCAATGACCCATGATTGCATCCGCAAAAGAAAAACTGCCACCCTCGGCAGAGATGACAGTCTGTACGGCGGTTTCACTTGTAAAGGCAAAGTCCTCCAGCGGGATCCCTGAGATAGATAGAATGGTTTTCTCTGGCTCATCTTCGCCTTGGTCATCATCATAGTCGGTATCATCGTCCTCGGCATCAGACGCAGGGATCAGTTCAGCTTCCGACTCATCCTCATCTTCCGCCGAGTATTCGGATTCTTCACCTGCGTTATCTTCTGGCTGGGCTATACCCAACTCCACCAATCCAAATAGTCCGATTGTGGCACCGGCAAGACCATCCCGATCAGAGAACATCCCAGCTAAGAGACCTTCGGTGGTCTCGCCGGTTTTCATACCGTGGATGCATCCAACAGCAAGCCGGTTTTCCAAGCGGATTTCAATAATCTGCCCATCTGTGTCAATGCGGACAGGGATGGTTTCTTCGCTCAACACATAGGCATCATTACCTGTTGAGAGTTCACGAATCAGGAAATATCCATAGGGCATCTCAAAGGTAAAGCGACCATACTCGTCTGTGATTGCAACCTCTAAAGCTGATTCCTCAGAGAAGTTTTCTGTATCCGGCGCAAAGATGCCGATAGTCACACCCTCTAGCCCGTCCGCATCCTCGAAGATACCTGCTAACATACCCGTGGAGGTCTCTCCGACCTTGTGTCCCTCAATATGTCCGCGCAATAGTTCATTGGTCAGTGTGATCGGAACGATCTGCCCATCACTGCTGATCCTGACAGGGAACACCTCTTCGTTCAAGAGATACACCGCACTCCCTGGCGAAAGCTCGCGAATCAGGTAGTTGCCATACAGCAAGTCACTAAATGAGAACTTCCCGCCTGTGCCGGAAACTGCACCCGCTAAGGCTGTAGCCTCAGTGAACACGCTTGTACCTGCGGGGAACAAGCCGATCACGGCACCAGCCAGACCGCTTGCGTCATGGAATATCATAAAATCCTCACCGACTTTTAAGCCGGACACACTACCGCGCAGAAGTTGGTTGTGGAAACTGACGCTTGTTGTCTCGTTGGGGCGCACAACTACCGTCTGAGGTGCTTGCAGCACATATTCCGATCCTAGACTTTGTTCTGTCACAGTAAACGTCCCCGGCCTGAGAGCCGGAATCATGATGGAGCCATCCAAGCCTGTTGTCACCGTCTGGTTCACACCGTTTCCAGTAACGTGGAATTGGATTCCCGCAATCACACCAGATTCTGATGTTTTCACTATACGGAGATCGCCCGGTCTTAGTGTGTTATGGAAGTTCACAACCGCCGTCTGATTTGCTACTATCGTCACCGTCTGCGGCGGCTGGAGTTCGTACTGTGGTCTTTGGACTTCCTCTACCGTAACCGCCCCCGACTGTAGCCCCGGCACTGTAATGGAACCGTCCGCACCTGTTGTCACAGTTTGGTTCACACCGTTGCCTGTAATTCGAAATTGAATCCCGGCAATGACACCCGATTCCGAAGTCTTCACGACCCGCAAGCCGCCTGTACTTATCCTATTGTGGAAAGACACGACTGCCGTCTGGTTTGGCATAACTGTCACGGTCTGCGGCGGTTGTGGCATATATTGTGATCCAAGATCAAGTTCCTCCACCACAAAAACGCCCGCTTGAAGCCCCGGCACAACAACAGAACCACCGGCGGATGTGGTCACCACCTGATTAACACCTTGACCAGTAATGCGGAACTGAATTCCCGCAACGACACCAGATTCAGAGGTCTTGATAATCTGCACTTGCCCCGGATCAGGTGCTGGATCAGGATCGGGGTCTGGGTCGGGTGTAGGCGTTGGCGTGGGTTCCGGGTCAGGGTCTGGATCAGGAAGCACCCGAATTGCCACAAGGTTTTGAGAACCAGCGGCAAGCACATCAATGAAAATACCCTGCACATTTGCCCGCATGGGATGATTCGCTGTGTCTTGTACTCGCGCCCATAAATCTCGCGCACCTTGCAGGTTATGCGTGGATGGGTTGCCGGTGTGACCGAACACATAGGACGTCACAATGGTGGTAGATAACACCCCTTCCGCCATCTGTCCCGGCCCGAAAATATTACCTGGTCCACCCCAGCCGAAGTACAGGGCGCGTAAGGCTTGGGGTTCTGCCATACCCATGATGCGGTGGGACGCCCCGCTTGCAGGCCCCGGAATGTTCCGGTTGTTACAAAAAGCCGGAATCTCGACACCATCAATCGTAATCGTATACCGTCCGCCGGAAGTACCCTGTGTTCCGGCAGTCACATACCCATGGTTTGTTATATGACCACTTTGCGGTAGAGCATTCGCCGGGAGAATCCCTGCTAATCTGCGAAAGAAGCCGACTGATGCAGTGGGGTCATACACATATCCCACGGCTTCCGGCGGAATGGGGCGATCATACACAAGCTCCGACCAGCTTCGAGGCAAGACGCCCAGCATCAAAACCGCTATCTGTTCCGGCCTATATGGGACATCCGAGGGCGGGAAGCGCACAGGCAAGCCATCGTATAGAAAGTTGAAGGTCTCTGGGCATTCCGTTAAATGCATCAAATTTCCTGCTAGATAGTCATACAGCAAGGCTTCATCGCCGGTCTTGGCTGGATGCCTGCGTTCCGGTTCGGTCAGTGTTTCAGCGTTTGCAAAGGCGCCCATGCCTACATTTAGAATCATAAGCAGGGCAAGAAGCGCACAAAGAATTCGTCTCTTTCTTATCATTGATTTCCTCCGTTTTTTATCTGTTTTGCATATTCCGTTTCTACTATCGCAATCATCCGCAGGATTGGATACACCTGCCACGGCACAACAGCATTCCCTAAAGCGGTAAGATTGTCCACCCGCTGGGGAAGCCCATCATCGTTTCTACATACTCCGTTGCTTGGATTGGCGAAATCCCGTCCCAGATCATGTAATAGGTGCAATGTATTGTTCCGCCACGCTTCCATGTCCGATGGATCGAGTGCTGAACATTGTGTTTTGACATTCGCATCCATCCCAGACCTATGCTCGCGAGGGGCGTAGGCCACGATGAATACCCGCTCTCTTTGGTGAACGGCACCAACCCGGTTAGCTCCGTACAGGCACCATCCAACAGCGTACCCCAAGTCGGCCAAGTCTCGGAGTATGCCTCCAAAGAACCTGTTATGTCCGCTTGATAATAGTCCCCGTACATTTTCAAAAAGCCCCCATTGCGGTCTAATCTCGCAAAGCACACGCCGGAGCTCCGGCCAGAGGTCACGCTCGTCACCAGATGCTTTACGTTTGCCCACAAGGCTGTGAGGTTGGCACGGAAATCCGGCGGATATAAGGGTGGGGGAGGCTTGTCCGGTTCGCTCCAGAAAGTTAATTGCTGTGACATCTCGCACATCCTTCCATCGTGGCACGTCCGGCCAATGTTTTGTCAGTACCTTTGTCGGATATGCCGCAAACTCGCACTGCCCAACAGTCTCAAATCCTGCCCATTCCGCCGCTAAATCTATGCCGCCTATGCCGGAGAAGAGGCTTAGATGGGTTAGGCTCGGCACAAGCGATCCTCGCCTCGCGGCATGGGGTATGTACGAACCAGCCCATGCCGCTTCTCGATCTCCGCCTTGGTGTACTCGTTGAGTCCAAGTTTGTGTCTGCGCCCTTTATTATCTGCATGGCGGGCAAGTTCCGTCCGTTCTATGACTTCTTCGTAATAGAGTCTTGTTCCGTCTGTCATCGTCTTCACATCCTCATTTCGTTTTCTATAGCCGGAAGCCGTTCCGACTGTTGCCATCAGGCGGTTGATTGCTCGTCAACACCCTGGGAATCTCACCCGCCGCATTCTGATGCGTACCCGTCCCCATTGGGATGTCCTGTGGCTGGACGGAGATACATGCTCACTGCCTTGTCATCGCCTTACCGGGTGCAATCCGGTTTTTGTAGCTGGAAATCCCGCTCGCTGCCGATCCCTCGGTAGGTCTTCGCCGGTGATCCCCTCTACGGCTTACCTTTCGGTGACTGTGAGGTTGTACCTGATGGCCTCGTATGAAGTTTAGAAGGTGCCGGTGAGGGGACTCTCATAGTCCTCTCATAAGGGGTACCGCTGGCAAACTCGTTTGACAGGGATCGTTTTCAAAAAATTTTCAATTTTTTCAGAATCCGGCATTTTCGCTCATTGACGCTCTGCTTTCTAACACCAAGAATCTCAGCATATGCCTGTTCGGATAAACCTTTGAAAAACAATGCTTCAATAAGCTCACGCTCATCATCGTCAAGCAAATCAAGACAACGATGAAGCTCCTTCATTTCAAGTCGTTTCATTACAACTACTTCCGGCAACGGCTCTGATGCCGGAAACTCCCAATCTTCATTGGTAAGCTTGTCCAAGGATACTTCACGCTCAGGAAGTGTGATGTGGCTCCCCTTTTCATCCATGACCGCTCTGCCGCTTTCGTCTTGGAGGACACGATCTCGTTTCAGATCGCATTCCATATACTCCATTTTTCGGGCATATTTTGCATACTCCCTGTAAATCACCTGACTAACCTCCACATTTTCACCTTCCACCTTGATGATGTAGGTATAAGAGCCGTCAGTATTCTTGACCTTCCTGTAGTCCCTGTAATCTCGCCAGTTTTGCATTTCTTTCTCTCCAATCCAAATTTTTTAGTAGTTCAAAAAATCTGATTAGAGAGGTGGAGCACGTCCTCGTATATGCGCTAGGTGCTTTCGCATCGTTGCCTTTCCGCTTCTCAGCTAAAAAAGACAACAAAAAAGGAGCCTTACGCATAGCTAAAAAGCTACTTGTAAGGCTCCTATCTCAGACCCCTTGCCATCTTGGACAAGGGCAAATCCTGCATTTTATCGTGGACGATTGCCACGCCTTAACAGGTGGATGATGCTCTTTACGAAGTGATTATCGTATTTTATGAAGTTTTTATAGATATGCCGATCTGGCTTTTACATCTTGGGCATTTAATAAAGAATCTTCCTCTTGTATGGAGCGGCGGCGGATGTGTGTGAATAGATGAAGCTTCCTCATCCTTCTCATCAAACAACCTGCCTCTTGTGCAAACAGGACATAGAATCTTGCGTGTTTTACATTGTGTTACCAGTAAAAGTCGCCTCCTATTAAGTTGAGCGAAGAAAATCGCTTTTCAAATCTACAGGATTCCTGACCGGCAATCCCCGATGCATCATGCTATATAATTTAAACGCCAAAAGCTCCGGAGGCAGGCAGAGCACACTGGCGGTGGATAGAAAATCTGATTCGCTACTTGAAACCACATCTAAGACCATTTCATCAGAAATGAGGAAGTTTGCTAAGAACCGATTGGCCTCATATTCCAATCGGCCATTGTTGGTATACATGGTAAAATCCCGCAAGGCTCTTGCCGGAGACTTTAAAATTTCCTGTCTGTGGCAAATAAGGTGGCTACCCTCATGCCCTGCCACAATGCGTCTTTCATGCTCATCCAGTTTTGCATTGATTACAACATACATGCCATTTTTCTGGATTGCCGCAAAACCTTTTAGACCATCCGGCTCATAGTTATCTGAAAAATGAAGGTCAACACCCATCGCATCCAGCAACTCATAGGGATCGCGGGTACCGTATTTCTCTACGGTTTCCTGTGCGGCGTGGTAAGTATAATCCATAGTTGGCACCTCGCTCTTACTCAGATGGCTCTTTTGGCTTGCGATGCTTATTAGGTGTATATTTTTCACGCGCCCTCTCTGTGGCTTTGAAGTAGATCGCCTGCATGTCGTGCATGAAGCCAAGCATGTCCTCTTCGGAAAGCTCGCCCCCTGCAAACAGGGCGTTTGCTTGTTGCAAGATTACGTTTGCTTCCAAGGCTCCCTTTCTGCCATAACGCTCGGTAGCTTCTGTTATGAAGGCTTCGTCATCTGTGAGAAAATAGTTTACGTTTACATTGAAAAATTCCGCCAGTTTAAAGTAAATCTCACGAGTTTTAGGGTAGCTTGCACCGCGTTCGTAGTTGACAATGCTGTTCCTAGTCAAGCCTATTTGCATAGCTAGCTTTTCCTGTGAGATTGATGCTTTCTCCCGTTCAACACGCAACTTTTCTCCAAACGTCATAGCTCTATCACTCCTTTGATGCATAATTTCTATGTGCATATTTCAATTGTGCATTTATCCTACATTAAATGACTCAAATTGTCAAGTCCTGTATTGGAAAATCTTTCACAAAAAAATAGCTTCAAGCACTTTGCTCGAAGCTATTTTTATAATAGAAATTGTCTTCACATTTTACCCTCTAGGCAATGGATAGTTTCACCTCTCTAAATCGACCCATTCAATCTATTTTGTCCCGATTGTTGCGCCTGAATCGCGCTGATGATGGCTTGGGGGTTTGCATTTGGCCCTTCTAGTACTGTCCAGTCGATGTGTCTGACGATTCTCGTCCAGCGGACACCGTTCCACTCACCGGCTGTGCTGGTGTTAATAACATCATACTCCACCGTATGCCCCGCCATCACCATATTCAGATAGTGGGGTGATGTTGGAGGCAGATCTGTCCATGTTCTTCTAAGCGAACTGTCGCTGATTAGGTGGTCTCTGTTCTCCACAACACGCCCTGTCACACTGCGATTGACGAGTTCTGCTACGAATACACGTGTGATCGGCGCATCCAGCCTTGTGGGGTTGCCGCTGAAGCCGTCGATCAAATTGGCCTCTTCCAGAGCTTGTGCATAAATACTTGCCCAGTGTCCGCCGGTGCTTGTCACACTGATGGTTTCACTATCTAGGAGGCGATTAAAGCGAACCAACATTGCAAAGAACTCACCGTTTGTCACACTTCTGTGCGGCGCGTATGTCGTGGCTGTTACACCGCGGATCACCTCAATACGAGTCATGGTAGAGACCGCATTATTAAACCAACTATCGCTTTGTACATCTGCAAAGCTATTCCTTGTGCTCCATACGTTTGGTAACGCGCGGAATTCGTCATCAATCAGCCGGAAGAAGATGGTTGCCGCTTCTGCACGGGTAAGTGCCGCCCCTGGACTCATGGTGTTGTCTGGGAACCCGATCAAGAATGCCCGATGATCGCCTGAAACCGGGACGCGATCTTGCTCCCACTGGGCTGTGAAAATCCTGTTTCCTGTCGTACCGTTGAGATACGTAACGAAAGCCTCATTTCTCTGGAAGCGTGTTGCATTGCCGCTAGGGCTTGTTTCCAACCAACCAAGGAATGTATGTCCCGCACGTACCGGAATCACCGGGATATTGGCAAGGGCAATGCTTCCACCTGCCGGGATTGTACGTACTACATTTGCTGTGGCATTATTGATGTTACCGCCGTTTAGTGCAAATGTGATATCTCGCGTAGGCGGCGGAGTAACCGCTTCCCATTGCGCTACAAAGGTCGTGGGTTGCGACACCATAACGGCTCCAACATCTGCCGCAGTCGCGTAACGATTCCCTGTCTGTTGGCGTAACCAACCGGTGAATGTGTAACCGGTAACCACTGGCGGTGTTGGTACATTGGTCTGACCGATCTGCTGGCCTTCCAGTCTGGGTAGAACCGCATTGGGCAGATTTTGACCTAAGACAAAGGTGACATTCACTGTAGCGGGCGGCGGAACAACAATCGCTGTCCATCGTGCCCACAGGGTTCGGCTTGACTCCCCTGTCACAGGCGTTGTCGCTAACACCTGTCCCGCAGAGCCCGTCCCGTTGGCTTCGGCTTGTGTGGCAAACCAGCCGCCGAAGGTGTAGCCATCTCGTTGCGGAGTGCCTACGGCGGTGAAGGCTATCTGATAGGTGCCTGGGAAGGTTGCGGTGCGTGTCGGGTTCTCACCGGGTGCACCGTTTAGGTGGAAGGTTAGGGTTTGGGTGGTAGTGATAGGCTCCCATTTGGCAACAAAATGGGTACCAACAGTCGTTGGATCAGTCGGCAAGACGGGTATCATGATGCTGCCTTGTTCAATAGCCCAGCCTATAAATCTGTATCCGGCTCTCACCGGCTCATCAATCATAGCAAACGCCTCTGCCATGGTTGCATTGAAAACTCGAGAATAGTCTATTCCCTGGCCTTCAGGAATACCACCGTTACCGACAAAGGCTAATGTATGAGCAGGTATTGAACCACCCCTCCAACGGGCATACAAGATACGCGGACTATCCTCCGTCACAAGGTCAGTTGCATGAATTTGTACACCGGAGCCAGAGGGCGTAGTGAACCAGCCGATGAACCGCATTTCGACATCCTGGCCATGATCCCGGAGCGTCTTTGTCGGCCTCTCAATCTGCTCGAACAGCGCACCATAGCGTTCGCCAAGGGTCACATCCACCATTTGTGTGGCAGGGGTTCCGCCGTTTGCACGGAAGGTTACTTGCTGGACAGAGGGGGCAACAAGTGGAATTGTCACTGTGCCAGAGATATACGGTCCATGTCCTATAACATCGTTATCGTGACCAGAACCACTAAAATCAAACCAGTAATACCACGAATATGTAACGACCTCCTGAGAGGTCAAATTGTTCCATGTAATAGTTCCATCTTGATGCGTCCCGCTATCACTGATATGGCGCGGTGCAATTAGAGTGCCATCGACATTGCGCACCACATTTGGGACAAAGAGCGGGTTTGCTCTCATCTCAGGGGAGAGTGTAATGCGCTGATCTCTCGCCCACACTCGTACTGACCTTAAATCAGCCAGAGGGCTAAAGTCATAGATTTGGTTGTTCCCCAAGGCTAACATTTCCAAATTGGTAAGCTCCGATAGCGGTGTAATATCGCTGATTTGGTTGATATCTAAGTCCAAATCCGTCAACTTGGTAAGTCCTGTTAATGACGTGAGGTCGCTGATTTGATTGACACTCAAGCTCAACCAGGTCAAATTGATAAGCCCGGCTAGTGGTGAAAGGTCGCTGATTTGATTGTTAGCCAAGAATAACCACTCCAAATTGGAAAGTCCAGCCAATGGTGCGAGGTCGCTGATTTGGTTGTTCCATAAGCTCAACCGCGTCAAACTGTTAAGCCCTGTTAATGGTGTGAGATCGCTGATTTGGTTATTCTGCAAGAACAACGATTCCAAATTGGCGAGTCCCGTCAATGGCGTGAAATCGCTGATTTGGTTGTAAACCAAGGATAACGACTCCAAATTGTGAAGGCCCATCAATGGTGTGAGGTCGCTGATTGGGTTGCTACTCAAGTCTAACGACTCCAAATTGTAAAGTCCTGTTAAGGGCGTGAGGTTTTTGATTTGATTGGCACACAGATTCCAATTAGTCAAACTGTTTACCCCCACGACTCGTTCCAGATC
>Ga0123352_10017082_pt1 | contig 11570 bp, 9 predicted proteins | sample TergutLab28metaG_FD_89700 | JGI IMG/M metagenome (GOLD analysis project Ga0123352, IMG submission 89700) | Labiotermes labralis P1 segment gut microbial communities from Petit-Saut dam, French Guiana - Lab288 P1 | ecosystem: Host-associated > Arthropoda: Insects > Digestive system > Gut ...
GCACAGAGCAAATACAATGCAATCCCGGCGGCGAGTTCGCTTTTGCCCTGTTTCTTGGGCAGTTCCACGAACACACTCCGAAACTGCCGTGCGCCGGTTTGTCGGTCGACTATTCCAAACACATCCCGCACGATTTGTTCCTGCCAAGGAAACAGCTCAAACGGTTTGCCCGACCATTCGCCTTTGGTGTGGCAGAGTTGATTGATGAACGCAACTGCGTGGTCTGCCAGATTGCGGGAGTAGCGAGATGTCGGCAACATAAACCGCGTGGGCGAATAGGTAAACTTCTCCACAATCTCACCTCGACGGTTTGTTTTTGATCAGAAACGCCATGATGTCGGTGTTGGGATCATCGCCGTAGTAGATCTCGCTGTTCGCCGTTACAATCGCCCAGATTTTGTCCCAAATCAGATCAGCTTGTTTCATGTATTTGAGACTGGCGTCCAAAGCAGGATTGACAGCAAGTCGCTTTTTGTCATCCTCATACTTTTCATCGTAAATGGGCGCGGTTTTGGAAATGATTCGCTCCAGCTCATAAAACCGCGCTTTGATGATGGCATATTCTTCAATGAAAGCCGGGTTGATGAGATGTAGGCATCCGGTGTTTTTCAGCCACTCAGCCGTTTCTTCCCAGACCGTCTGCACATCAGGCAGACCGGCCATCCGGGCATCGTAATATGACAGGCGCTCGGGGTATTCCAAATCCGGCAGAGGCATTTCCGGCATGTTCAGCATTCTCGGTTTATGCTTTCTTGTCGTGCCCTCGTAGATTTTGTCCGCAAGACTTTTTCGCGGTCTTCCCGCACCCGGTCGCTTGCCGCCGTGTCCGTTTCCCATGCATACCACCTCGATAATTTTTATGCGCCGGTGGTTTGTCCGTATGTTGCCGGTTGACCGGCAGCGCAGTGCGGGTTCCCCCGCACCCCCAAATTTTCATGTCCTCTGAAAAATTTTGATAAGCCGCGAAAACAATCAAGTATTTACATCGCGTCCATAAACAAATCCCTAAACCATGCGCCTTTGCGATATTCAAGAATATTGAAATGCGGAAAACTCACGCGCGACCCTCATGCGGTGTACACAAGTGACCTCACAGGTATTTGACCGCCCCCTCCCGTCAAAGTGACGATAGTTGTAACCACTGTGACCATTGTGACCACCCGGATATATACCACAAAAATATTGCGCGTAACATATCGCTTGCGTGAACGCACCAACTCTTCCCATGTACCTATGTTTATTATAGAAAAACGGTTACAGCGGTCACGCATCGTCCGGCGCGGCGGTGCTCGCCATAAACCCCGAAACCTCACAAACCCGCGACAGCGCCTCGAAGTCGGCTTTCCAGACTTTGCAGCTCACGCTTTTTATCCGGGTGCTGACATTTGCTTTGACACAGTATCCGGATTTGCGAAACTGCTTGCGAAACTCATTCAGAGACAACACTTCGCCGGTGATCGCATAGTCCTTGCGATGCTTTGTATATTTGTCGTAAACAATCTCAAGTCGCAGACACAGGTGCCTCCCGGCGGCTTCGAATGTATAGTCCTTGTCAGCTTTGAGGTTCATACGAGCCATGATCTCGAATGTTTCCTCGATGATGGACTTGTTGTAATTACTGCCGTCCAACAGAAATTCCCGCACAGCGTGGGAAAGATGACCCGCACACTCGTCCAGCGGCATGGCAAAATAATGATACCACGAATGTCCGAACCCGATACAAAGCCGCTCGACCAGTTTCAGTCCCGCATACAAACATGCTAGGTTGCTGGTGACACGAGCGGGGAACTCGTCTTTCAAATACCGCCGCTCACCCTCGTCATACCATTGCCAAACATCATCGACTGTCAATTGTAATGCGGTGTCCAACAGTCTGCGCCCGAACGATGAAAGCAGATGCTCAAGCTGGCGCAGCCGAGAAAACGCCTCTACATAGCCATTATTTGTCAAGTCGTTCTTGGCGAACAGCAGTTCAATGGTGCGCTCACGAATAGCGGCCTCTTGTGCGGACTCCTCACCGGCAACGGCGATGGGCGCGAGCAGTTCGTAGGTTACGCTGCTCTGATCTGCCCGCCCGCGCACGCCTTCATGCCCATCATACGCATCTCGCAGGTGATTGCATAGCGCGTTCAGGCGAATTCTATCCATAGTGCTGGGTTTGAATTCATTAAAGGTTTGAGGGATGACGTTTGAACTGCTCGACTCTTTCATGAGTCCGAACGCCGTGGTTTGGGATGCGGCTAGGATTTTGATTTTGCGTGCGAATATTGGAAGAACAACCTTTTCCAGCGTGTTCGATTTGCCGCTGCCCTGCTCGCCCACAAGAAACAAATGTGGCAACTTGGCATCTATCGGCTTTCGCTTGAGGAATGGTTTTATAAAGCAAGCTGCCGCCCACGCCAGCACCGACACAGTTTTTGCCGGTTCGTTGTACACGAGGATCAACTCGCCCAAGTGTGATAATTGCTCCGATGTAATAAATGGGAAGTCCAGAATCTTGCTGTCCAAGTGCCTGTACTTTTCAAGTTGGATGATACTGTCTACCGGTTCGTCACCGGCGGTTACGGCTTTGTTGTGGGTGACGAATACCATCTTCCCCTCGCGGCGGTAGATGCCCAGTGCCTTAACGCCGCGCTTTTCCTTCCAATCCAGCCTGTCGATATACTCTTTCATGTCCTCCAAGCCTTTGTCCGAACCGAAAAAGCAAAAGCTGATGGAATTTTTGTTCAGAACCTTTTTGAACCGCTGTACGTTGCTGAAATCATCCGCGAGAAAGCATTGGCGGCGGGTTTTGCCCTCTACATTGACCAACTCACAGTTTATTTGTGCCTCGTCCTCCGCGAGTAGGATTTCAACCGGCTTGACGATGAAGTTGGTCAACCGCTCAGTATTCTCACCGCGCTTACGATAATATGCACCGCCCTGTTCGAACACAGCAAGGCTCTGCTGTGCGGGGTTTTTGGGTTTGTATGTTTCCGGCGTGTTCGCGCAAGCATTGCGCATTGTGGTTTCGCCATATTTATCGCCGCCCGCGCTGTGCCGATTATCCCATTTTTGCCGAATCAGCCCGGACTGCCGGAAAAGACGATCCATCTGTGCGACATCGTGGTTTGACCAGAACGCCAGCTTACAACACAATGCAAAGTCCGCTTCGGATTGGGATTTATATTTGTCTTGCCAATCCCCACGCCACAGCTTATCGAAGGCGGCACCGTCTTTGGAGGCGCGGATGGTTTCCAGCAATGCATCATCCGTCACAGTTGAAATACCTTGATTAACCGGTCGGCCACTCGATTTTGCAGGCTTTTTTGGCTTGATATATGTATCAAAAATCCATTGCAGACAGCCGTTATCTTGAGTGATTTCATCTGCGCAGTTCTGCCAGCGGTTGCCGGTCATGGTAAAATAGCGGCGGGAAGAATACATCTCCACGCCGCTATTGCTGTTTCGATTGCCGCCCCGGGGGATTGCGCCACGCAGGAAGATGTGCAGGCCGTGGCCGCTTGGGCTGATTTCGATGTATGTTGGCGGCAGCTTGGCGAGGATTGCGGTGGCTACCTCGTTGGGCTGACCGTCCAACAGGCAATGATCAATGTCTATGCCGATTATACCGCTTTCGGTGGTGAATACAAAGCCGATGCCGCTGAATGTATACTTCTCCTGTGCCAATTGCGCTTGTTCCAAAGTTCCCCATGTGGTTGGGTTTGAGGCTGAGGCTTTGTAGCCGGTTGCTGGGTTGTATGGCACTTTTGCATCCCGGCCGGTTTTCTTGTCTGGCTCTAGACGCCAGTTGACCCAGTTTGGCAGGGTGGCGAGGGCTGGCGGGAAATTGCAGTTGTCCATAATTATACCCCCATATATCAGAGTTTTACATAATATGGCTATTCTGATAGAGGTTGGACTTATTGCGGAGCGTCCCGTTCTTGAACTCATTAATCATGTGTAACTATTGCCCACAAAACATGGTGAATTGAGTCGTGTTTTATTGTTAATTACAGAAATATGTGGTATAATTTAACTTATCGACACTAGGCTGATTGTCATGCTTTTCTCGTAAGATTATTATCGCAAAGGATGTGAATGAAGGACATGAAAAACTTGCGGAAACTCCTTCTAGATTTGTGGAATCAATATTCTAAGAAGCCGAAAGTTAAAATGGCCTCTGTAGCAACTGCTGTGATTCTTGTGGCGGCCGCTACATCTATTCTGCCTAACTTGGCATCTATTCAAGAGTGGCTCAATCAAAGCAGCGAAGCAGATTCTTTGCCGACGGTATCCATATATGATCAGAATCTTGTGGCAATCATAGAAGCTATTCAAGAAAGGGCAGTAGAAGTACATGTAATCGTCGGTGGATATCCAGAAATGCTTGCTGATGAGTCTATTGAAGCTACTGGAGAAAAGACGCTGGTATTCTCTCTTTCCATTGATGCGGGACCCAATGGGCACATAGGTGGACATGAAAGTAGTCGTATCCAATTTAGCATTTATGGCGATGAGACATTTGAGTTACCAAGTGCAATTCGTGTAGATGATGATGGCTTTACGTTTGCTGGCTGGTATCTAGGTTGGGATTCAGACTATAGGCGGTGGGATATGTTGCAAACTATCATGATCTTAGATATATGATAGGGGAATCAATGGAAGTAACAATTTTTGCAGCATGGCACCCACCACGTCAAGACTGTCTCTCAAGGTTTATTCTTCATGTAGATGCCGGCATAAATAACAGAGTATATGGACGCACGAACAGGAGAGTGATTTTTACCATTGTTGGTGATGTCGAGTTCGAGTTGCCTCCTGCTATAAGTTGGTTAAATCACTATGTATTTGATGGGTGGTTTTTAGACCAATATTTTGAAGTGCCTGTTGCAAATTATACTGAGTTAAGAAATATGTTGGGTAATGCCACCGAAGCGTCGCTTTATGCTCGCTTTAGGCCTTTCGATGCAACTATCGATGAAATGCAAATGCCTGTATTTTCACTTACCCTTGATGCAGGTGTTAATGGGCATATAGATGGACATGAAAGTCGCTTAGTCCAATTTAGTATTTATGGCAATGATGCATTTGATCTACCAGGTGCAATTCGCGTAACTAGAGATGGTTACGAATTTGTCGGTTGGTATCTAGGAAAGTCTTCAGACCAAAGACCAATAGGCCATGTAGCAAGTTACTCTGATCTTAGATATATGTTTAGATGGGAGACTGAGGCCACACTTATTGCAGCATGGAGGTCGACTCATTAGTTCGACTATCTGTTAACTGTGAGAGATACCTGAGCCGCATTTCCAAACCCTTTGCCGGAACGCCACCCACTCCCCGCTGCAACCGACTAACCATCGAATTCGTAATCGCCGCCCGGTAAAATATGACCGGCGCGGCGTCGGCGACGGACTGCGCTTCCTCGTAAAGCACCCTATCGGCGAACCCCAACTCCACCGCCTTCTTCGCATTAAAACACGACTCCGCATCCATTAACTGGCTAATTTGTACGCGGGGCAGTTTTGTTTTAGATTCATATGCGTTGATAATACCTTCTTTGATTTCATCCAACATCGCCTTCGTGCGTAACATTTCCGCGCCATCACCGATGGCGATGGTAGCCGGATTATGGATCAACATATACGACACAGGGGACATAAGCACTTCGTCACCGGCCATCGCAATGACCGAGGCTGCGCTTGCTGCCATACCATCAATTTTGACGGTCACCCGACCGGGATACTCCTTCAGCATAGTGTAAATCTGCGCGGCGGCAAAAACATCCCCGCCCGGCGAGTTGATCCAAACGGTAATATCGCCCGCGCCAGATGTCAACTCGGCGCGAAACTGCTGTGGCGTGATTTCATCACCAAACCAAGTCTCCTCGGCAATTGCGCCGTTGAGATAAAGGCTACGCTCACCGCCGACTTCGTTTTTTACCCATCGCCAAAAGTGATTCATGACTCGCCCTCCAAAAAGTTGTATGTTCAATTATATTCCGGCAAGGTAGAAAATAGCGCAAATATAAGTCAAGCCTTCACGCATACCCATCTAATGGGGGTGTTGCCGTGGCTAAATATATTTTCCGTGATTTGGAAGGACACATTCTTTGGGAATCCTCATCGGAGAATATAGCAACAGGACGAGATAAAATGCTCTCGGATGACACAAAAAAAAAGATCACTAATGGCTTTGTCAAAGCGGCCAAAATTTTTGGATACGAACCAATCGGAGAGGAAATGGAGAATCACAGTCTTACATAACGCCAAGAAAACCCTGCTGTGATGCGGGTTTTTCTCTTGTTTATACCTTAATGCTAACTGGATGACACAATGGGGCTCCAAACAGCTGGGAGACCAGGGCTACGCGGCCATTGACATACTCAAGAACTTCTACGGCCACGACGTCTTGGTCATCCATAAGATAAGCATAAACGCTTAAAAACGGGACAAGTATGCGGTTTTTTGACGCTAATTTTCCACAATATGGCATCATTTTTCACCCCCGCTCATATTTTCTACAAATGGGAAATGTTGGGGTGAAACATGGTTGAGGAAAATAGCAAGTTAAAATTGCCGGAAAACTTGTACCAAGAGATGTTGAAATTCTTCCGCCGGACTTCTCTCCCGAGAATCCAGCGGCAGAAAGAAGACGAAAAAGCAAAGAAAAACACTCCGACTGGAAATAACGAGTAGGAGTGTTATTTCTATGGAAACTGCAATTTATTGCCGGGTTTCGACCGAGGAACAGGCGCATGAGGGGTTCTCCATCCGGGCGCAAGAGCAAAAACTAAAGGACTTCGCTAACGTCAAAGATTGGTCGATCTACAACTTCTATATTGATGAGGGCATCAGCGGGAAGAACTTAACCGAACGCCCCGCAGCCACCGGCATGATTGAGGACATAAAAGCCGGTCACGTCAAAAATGTACTCGTGTTTAAGCTCGACCGCTTAACGCGCTCTGTTGCGGATTTGGTTTATCTGATTGACCTATTCAAAGAGTGTGATTGCGCATTCAACTCGCTGATGGAGAGCATTGACACTTCCACAGCGTCCGGCAGAATGTTCATAAAGATCATTGGAATATTTGCGGAATTTGAACGAGAGAACATAGCGGAGCGTGTGCGCTTTGGCAAAGAGCGCAAAGCAAGAGAGGGGTTTTCCACCGCCAGCTATACTAACAGCTATGGCTATGACCGCGCAAACGGTGAGCGCATACAGACCATAAATGAAGCGGAAGCGCAAACCGTGCGAATGATATTTGATATGTTTGTGGGGCAAGGCATGGCAATGTCAGGTATAGCCAGACGACTAAATATGCAGAAAATCCCCAGTAAAAAAGGCAGCTTATGGACATCTGCTAGCGTAAAAACTGTGCTGACAAATTGCAATTGTGTCGGGAGTGTCCGCTATGGCATGAACACCCCGGAGCGGTATTTTGAAGCAGAAGGCAAGCATGAAGCAATCATAACAGATGAACTGTTTGGCGCCGCACAGATTCTTATCAAAAAGAACAGTATAACCGCGCCCACTAAAAAGCCGGATGAAAACAATTACTTTGTTGGCTTTTTGTTCTGTGCTGAGTGTGGGGTGAAGTTCAACCCGCTCAATGCAATATATAAAACGAGCAATGGTGAGAAACGAAAAAGCTATGCTTATCAATGTCGCACACGCAATTTGAAAGGCAATTGCAACTCAAAGGCAGTTACAATCAAGAAAGTTGAGAAGGCGTTAATCGAATACTTTTCTTCGTATGACGAAGTGTTTACTTCCGATACTTCAGAGGCTGAGCGTTTGGAAGAAGAACGCAAAAGCAACGAACTGCAAATACAAAATTATCGAGAAAAACTGCGGCATTATGACAGCCGCGAAAAAGAAGTTATGAGTAACTACATAAGCGGTGGCATAGATTTTGAAAGTTACCGGTTTATGAAAATACAGCTAGACGGTGATAGGGATTTTATCAAATCTGAAATTGAAAAGTTGGCGGCAGACGAGCCGGGCGATAACGCTGTAGCCATCAACCGCGAGGAAGTCGTGGCAAGTTTTCGCGACAGTTGGCAGGGGTTGACGAATGCCGAGAAGCGGCTGTTTCTAACGAATTACGTTAGTAAGATTGTTGTTCGGAATGACCCTATAGAGGGTAGTCGGTTTGGGGATACGAAGATTGTGGTGGTGGAGTTTAATGCGTATTAGAGGTGCTTAATGCTATTTCGGGTATTTTGTAGTGCCGCAACGTAAGGAGACTACAGGCCGATAACAAAGCCATATTTCAGCAATGAACGACTTGATTGTGTTTCGTCGTTTTACCAAGGCATAATGTATCGCACTCGGTTTAAAAGAAACAGAGCCTATAATGGCACTTCAAGCCGATTTGCCATAACGGCTCACTTCATCGTCAGGTAATTATAAATTATTTCTTCCTCAGCCTTAACATTTTTGTGAGACTCCATAAATGCTTTGGTAATCCCTTTAGATTGTGCCATATTACGAAACCTTGCGTTTAAGTTACTTGCCATGAGATCGTAGACCTTTTGCATACCCCTACCAGCACCGGGTGGTAAAATTAAGTCTCCATTTGCACCTCTAGCATTTCCTTGTTCGTCCCACCATACCTTGCAAGAATTACAATCTTTTCGAACAATTCGTTTGTTGAAAACACCTTTCCACGTATCCCTGCGCGTTCCACCGCAGTATTCGCACAAATTTTCTCTTCTACGTCGCTCTTGCTCACGCTCAAATTCTTTCTTTTCTCGATCTTCTCGCTCTTTTTGCTCTTGCTCAATGCGACGCTTTTCTTCAATTTGGCGCTGTTCCTCTTGTTGCCTCTCTAGCCTAATGCGCTCCATTTCGGTACGTAGTGCTTCACATGTAATGCGATAGAATTTATCTCGTATCTCTGTTGAAACCTTACTCTTTGTCGACTCTAAGCGCTGTTTGAGTTGATGTTGTGCAGGGAAACTAACATCAAGAAGCAAGTCCAATATCTCAGTATTATCATCAGTAGTTGTATAATTCTTTTCCCAATTTTTCTGCGAATATTCCGAAGGCTTATTGGTAAAATTGTCATAGCTAAAATAGAAAATATTCAGTCCATCTCTGATTGAACTTCTTATTTCCCATTTAGATTTGTCGTAAAGTATACGGAGCATTTTAAAATCATCTTCTGATGCATATGAACACTTGAGCGCTAATAAATAATATTCTCTAATATCCAAGGTGAAATGCTCATATTTGTTATTTTCAAACTTTTTATCTACTAATGCTATTTCTTCTTGCACCATCCTTTCCATGTTCGCTATACGGTTCTGCTCTGCAATGCGCTGCTGCTCAATACGCTCCTGTTCCTCGCGTTGGATTTTAAGCGCACGGTATTGGGCATCACAATCGCGAGCTAATTCAGCAGTATTCTTGTAGCCATTCATTGCTCGAAACTGTCTGGCAAGATCTTGATATTCTCTTTCGGTTGAGGCAGTGTTTTTTGCATAAATCAGCTCATTGTACCGCAGTTCCATTCTTTTTCGAGCTTCTTCTGCCTCTTTGCGCTCTCGCTCGGATTTCTTTGCTGCTTCGTTTTCGTAGTCGGCATTATTGCGCTTTCGTTGCGAGTGTGTATCGTGGCTTGTGCTGTGCGAATTTCTTCTGAGAATCTCATAAGCTTCATGCAATTCTACAAATTTATCATGTAAAATTTTCTTCATATTTGCGTCTTTTCCGCTATAAGTATCGGGATGGTAGTCTTTGGTTTTTGCTTTATAGGCTGCTTTGATTTCATTTTGGCTAGCTGTTTCTGCAACTCCCAAAATCTTATAAGGATTTCTACTCATATTAAGCCATCCTCTCGCACTCTATATATGTTCCTAAATAATTGCTGCAGAGAGTCAGCAAATTATGCTGGCTTTGAGGGTAAACGGCTTTATTTACTTATACTGTGATTACAGCATACCACGTTTCCCCATTTTTCGCAATCTCATCAGGCCTTAAATTCCGCCCATCCCATTGCCCACAGTCATTTAGCCAACCCTCTGTCGAATAATCATGTACAAAGCATAATTGACAGGAGGCTTGTCTAAATGGATAAAAATGTATTCCCACAAAAACTCCAATCCCTGCCACAATGGGTCTGCTGGCGATTAGAGCCAGACAAAAAAACCGGGCGAGATGCCAAAGTGCCATACAACCCACTCACCGGTAAACGCGCCTCATCCAGCAACCCCGCCACATGGGGAACGCTGGAAGATGCCCTAAACTGTGCCGAAAAATACTCCTTCAGCGGCATCGGCTTCGTATTTACCGCAGAGTGTGGTATAATCGGCATAGACATAGATAACTGCCTGTCGGACGATCAGCCCAACGAAACCGCCGCCGACATCCTCGCCCACTTACCGCCTACCTACATCGAAGTTTCGCCCTCCGGCCACGGTCTGCATATCTTCCTCAAAGGCAAGCTGCCAACCGGCGGCAACCGCAAATCCGGTGTGGAGATGTATTCCACCGGGCGCTACTTCACCATGACCGGTCAGCGGTTTGAAAAATGTTCTGATTTAATCGCCGCAAATGACGCCGCAATCAAGTATATACACGAAAAGTATGTGTCCAATCAACGGAAAACCAAGCTCCAATCAAGCTACAACCCCATAGAGCCGCTTTCTGATGCGGAATTATTGAATCTTGCAGAAAAGTCAAAAGACGGCGCTGCGTTTTCAGAGCTTTTCAAAGGCAACTGGCAGGGCAAGTATAAAAGCCAGTCCGAAGCCGACTTCGCCCTGTGCCGGAAGCTTGCCTTCTGGTCTAGCCGCAACGAAAATCAAGTCGATCGCTTATTTCGGCGATCCGCACTCTATCGCGATAAATGGGACACCCGGCACTCTGCCAGCGGCGCTACATACGGTGAGCAAACCATCACTAACGCTTGTGCCATGACCGAATCGGTATATACGCCACCGGCCAAGAAAAAACAACCGGACATCTTTGAGCAGGGTGGCTGCTGCTACCGGCGCAAAGGCGATAAATACTATCAAATCACCAACTTCACCGTTGATCCCATCGAATTGGTGACCGCAGACGAAGAAGCCCAGCTAACTTGCGATTTCGTCACCGAAAGCGGTGAACGCTTCCCACAAGCCCTGCTGTCAAGCGATTTTTCCACTCTCGCCAAGCTGAAAAGTGTGCTCAACAAAAACACAATTGCTCTTTCTTTCATGGGCGGCGAGGGCGATCTGGAGTTGTTCAAAATCTATGTATACGCGCTTAGCTGGACTAAAAAGCGCGGCGTGAAAGCCTTGGGAATCTACCCGCGCAATAAAAAGTTAGTGTTTGTGGACACGACCGGCGCGGTGGGTGTCGGTGGTCGTAAAGTCACCGACATCGTGCAAATGGAGCGGTTTAAGGTGTTGGACAGCGGCATTCTAAAGTCAGACTTACTAACCGCCGATGGCATCCGCGCACTTGCAGAGCATATTCTTTCATACAACGAACCGGCCAAAACCATACCCATCTTGGCGTGGTGTGCCGGGTGTTTTATCAAGCCGCATCTGCGCCGTTCAAAGATACGATTCCCACACCTGTTCCTAATCGGCGAGGCC
>Ga0123352_10017083_pt1 | contig 11570 bp, 10 predicted proteins | sample TergutLab28metaG_FD_89700 | JGI IMG/M metagenome (GOLD analysis project Ga0123352, IMG submission 89700) | Labiotermes labralis P1 segment gut microbial communities from Petit-Saut dam, French Guiana - Lab288 P1 | ecosystem: Host-associated > Arthropoda: Insects > Digestive system > Gut ...
ACCCCATTTTTAATGTTTATTACATCTTACAATACCCCCGTCTTGATGTAAGACGAGATCTCGTCTATAACATTCATTGTATTGTAATATATAAGGCAAAACAGTCCCGTTACAGGCCTGGAGTGGCCCAAGGGTTCCAGAAAGTTAAGGTTATGTTAGAGGCTGAGTCGGCCCCAGGGCCATAGTGCGTCGGAAGGATTTTATGTCAATGAAAAATTCCAATGACACCAGCTGGGATCGAACAAGCGACCTTCCGATTTGTAGCACAGCGCCTTAACCACTGTGCCACCGCGGTCCCCTATTGTAATATATATTTCTTACTATGAATATGAGCTCAGCCTGAAGATAGTTTATATAGTCCAAACATGTTGCTGGTAATAACTTACAGATAAAGTTGTGTTTAGACTTAATTTACGTTCGTTTTATTTACTAGTGTATTTAAACACAACTGGGATGCCCTACCTAAAAATTATATCCTGGGGTTTCTGCGTCATAGGCAGGGTGGAAAGGAACAGAGGGGGTTGCACAGGATGTGTCCCTTTCTGACGGATGACGGTCATTTGCTTGACATTTATGTCGAATGTGTCCAGAACCGATTTAAGTGCTTCGTTGTGGAGAAGTTCCCTCTGTAAACAAACTGCTTTCGCGATAATCACCAATCGAAGTCCGTTGGCACGCGTCACGGTACCAAACAAAACTTGCGGCCTGAGCTCCATATATTTACCGTACCCGGAATATGTCATTGACTTGTCGTTCTGTTACTAGTCACCAGCTTTTGAAGAAACGTTACTTTGCAATCCCAGTTTCTCCTGAACTCTGTAATTAAGTTCCCAAATTTTTCTTAATTCGCGAAGCACGTGATATTGCAAACCTTGCGCAAGTGCGCGAAGAATTTTATTTTATGTCATTATTTGAAGTACGGAACAATTTTATTAGTGGAAAAAATGTAGTTAAATAGAGTAAGGATCCTGTCGAGCGAACCGCTTTAAAAAGAGATATTGAAAAAGAAGTGTAAAATCGGGAAAACTGTGTAATGTTATAACTGTAAATGTAGGAATGGGGCAGAGACCACTGTGACTCGATTTCAATGCCGAAACGCCCGTGTTTAGTGCGAACCTGTGTGCACAGGAGTTTACTTTGTATATTTTTATGTAGGAGTGTTGTGTGCAGGTGGAATGGGAGAGGATGATACTGTTGGTGTAGATGAGGGGCTGCCGCAGTTTGAGGGTGGTGCAGTTATTAGTGGCGGCAATTATATGAGTTCGCGTAGAAAGTGTAATGAAACAAGAAGACCGTCGATAGCTCTGCACTCTGTGTTCTGGCAAAATATTTTCCAGAACATTGATTTGGCACACACTGTTTTAAGAATAATACCTAAGATAAATAAATACCATCATTTTGTGTGAAATGCATACCATAAAGCAGCGTTTCTCAATCTTTCTGAGCTGCGGCTTGAATTAGGCCACTGGCTTTGTCCTACAACACCAAGAGACGGATATAAACATGGGTGTGAAATAAACATGAATCCGTATAACGAATTGATATTTTAATGATTTAATGAAGTGAAAAGAAGATATGTTTTGTAAGATCGTCACGAAAATCATGGTTCCATGCCCACTTAGAATACCTTCGCGACCCAAATGTGCTTTGCGACTCCCAGGTTGAGAAACACTGCCTTAAAGGAAGGGCTGTGCTGCATATATTTGCTGCGTCTTTAGTGCAGGTTCAGGCATTATGATCTCCAGCTTCTGTGGTTATGATAGTTTAGGAAACATCTGTGTGGAATGTGCCCAGACTGTCGTCTCTGTACTTTGTCGGATGCCTTCTTTCCATGTTTAACCTCCCCTAGTCTAGCTGGTGGAGCATTAAGAGTTGTTTACATGTGGTTGTGGCCAGTTCAGTGACCATGTTATTAACATATTGTTGTTCTCAGTATCCCCTCCACGTCGCTTTCCCGTCCCTTCATATTAATGATTATACGCAATTAACTCTCAAAAATGATGACTGTTCCTGGAATGCACGGCTTCGTGATGCTGAGGGCGTAGAGGGAGGAATGAATCTTTTAAGATTAATCGTTCATGCTGTATTTAAATGATTGCGCAATACACAAGCAATAAATTTATGCTTACATCATTGTATGTGTATTGTTGGTATTTTTAGTTACGTGTTTCGGCTTCAAGAGCCATCAGCACGCTAAGCACAGTGCTAATCATCCTGCTGAAAACCAGGGATCCCAAATTTTTACAGAACAAATTTATGTAATAATGTATTTAAAATTTTAAACCGTAGAATTGATAAAATAACATATAAACTTTGATTCCATACGGAACGATCTTATGTCTATTATCTGTCACCGATGATGGAACGGTACAAGATACTTAACATCAAGGCCTTTAGAAATTGACAAGTGTAATACAGTTTCATTCACGGTATTAAAATAGCAGTGAAATAGCGTACGGAGTGTGTACGTTAATGAATGCAGCAGATAGTATATGGAAGAGGAATCGAATGCTATTAGGAGCCGTTATGGCTCAGACGGTTATTCGCGGACCTCGCGCCCTGAAGGCTTGGGTTCAGATGCAAGCCAGTCCATGTGGGGTTTGTGGCGGACAAAGTGACACTGGGACAGGTTTTTTTGTTTGAGTACTTCGGTTTTACCCGAACTGTATCATTCGTCCAGTGCTCCATACTTCACGCATTCATCGATCACCGACTTCGTGTAATTTTACGAATTGACAGCGTCGTTAAATACTCAATTAAAATATTATGAGTTTCTGTATTTTGTATTGTACAGTATATCCTAAATATCTTAAATTATATAAAGTTAATTCTGTAAAAATAGCTTCGGTACCGCGGTTTACAAAAGGTCGACTGGCACTGCAAGTAATTTGCTGACAGAGACAAATTCTTAGCCTTACAGTGGGTCTTGAAGCCAGAACTTTTAGGTAAAAGTACCAATAATGAATATACGAAATTGTGCCGATTGCTTGTAGGCCAGTGTCTTGTGAATTGGCTATACCGTCGCTGAGGAGGGATGTTTGGACTGAGGACGGATGAAAAAATTACACAACTGTGAACCTCACGAATTTGTATTGCCGCTTTATCCTCTGGTAACCAGTAACACTGATGTTAGAACGCCTACAAAAACTTTACTGCAATCCATGTAAATATTATTCTTTCATCTCCTCCCTAGACCTTCCAAGTGGTCGTTTCCCAATAGGGTTCCACGCCAGAATCGTGTGTAGGTTCATTGTCTCCCTATCCTTGGTACATGCCAAGCCCATCACGGCAACACATATTTCCATTTCTAACAATTTACGATAGTTGCGTCAATCACATGGACCATCGCTAGTTTCGATGTTGAACCGAACGGTTTATTGTACAAAAATTGATGTAGTGTACCTGTTTTAAGTATGCATTATACACATTGTAAGGGTACCGCAGCGTGGACGAGGACAAAATAGCCATCCGTCAACATATATGACAGGCAGGTACGTCAATGAAATGGTGCGGGCGGACATGTCGCTTTCGAGCCGGCTGGCATACGCCTCTCGCACGACAGTGTTCAGGACATGTCCGTGAACGTTTCGGCTGTTGTTAAGTGTGCGGTAGATGGGTGTCGAAACTATTGTCCGAGCAACAGAAGATCGACAAATGGCCACCCCACTGACCAACTTCCAAACGTTGCGAAGCTGAAGGTAATGACTGCGGCGCATTACCACTGACGGAGAGACGTGGGTGGAATCAATGGTATGGAGGCATTCCACGTCGTCAGTAAAGATGTTCAGAGAGCTGTGAGTGCGGGGAAGGTGGTGGCAATTGCGACATACAGGCGTCATTTCGTCGATGTCATGCCGCGTGGTGTGTTAGTGACTGCAGTAGCATATCGGGCGACATTAAGACGCCTGGAGATAAGGTTCGACGTCGGAGGCCTGGCCTGCTTACGCGAGGTGTAGTAGCTACTGCATGACAATACTAGGCTGTATATTGCTTACACCAGCACTACCCAGCTGGACACACGGCGCTGGGAACGTGGTTCCCCACCACCATACAGCCCCGGCTTGGCGCCCACGGAAGGACTGGGGCTTGGGGTGGGGTGGGGAGGGGACTGGTAGTCAGCGATGTTGATGTGACGACACCGTCGTAGCCGAGGTCCGGAATTGGCTTCGAGAACGTGATGTGGTCGCCTATCGTATGGGAAAATCTCGTACGCTGTGACAGGTGCCTAAACAAGTTGGTGACTGTGAGGAAAGTAAAAATCTGGTATCCAAACGTAATCGTGTTCGTCACTCGGCTCAGTCCACCTCCATTGAGATAAATAAGGAAATTTAGGGGACATATACCGACAGTCACTGTCGCATTTCTTGTGCCGTCATGTAAAAGCTGAGCTGTTGGCGCAGTTACGAATTGCAGGATGTCATTGTGCTTCCCTGAGCATTCGTTTTTTCATTTAAATGTGGTGGAGCGAGGGAAGTCTTGAGACGACGAAAGGTGTTTTTTTTTTCTGATATGAGTCCATATTCATCTCTGACACTGCTGAATGAAATCAGTACACCTATTACTGGGGTATGTACATAGAGAGTTTGCTGGACGAATTAATTTAGGTTCCTCTCTCTTCTTTGTAATCCTTGTTTTACGTGAGTATCAGGTAGACTTCATAAATCTTCTGAAAAACGGATCATCGTTGAATAAATTTGCGTAGCCCCTATAACAGAGATAAAACTCGCAAACTTTTGTTCGAAACTTTGTGCCCCCCCTCCCCCCTCGATGGGTGTGGTAGATATTTAACGAAGTATATCTCCGTTTCTTGATGTGTGGCATAATATGTTGGTGTGGAAGTGTTAAATATGCTTACGTTTTCATGTATCTTATTATACGAGAGTTTCTCACATGCTTGACGCAACTTTACGGCGTTTTTGTGCGCACGAACTAGGAAGGTGTGTAAACATGGGTTGTAAGACGCCGTTTGAGTTACGGCCCATTTTAGTGTGGAAGAAATAATAAATTGTGACCCCGTCCACGAGCAAGTGCTTATTTACAAAACGCTGATTCTAATATTAGAGGTTACTGAGTGTATAACAGGAACATATAAAAAGTGTAGTGTGTCCGTTGAGCTTCCACACAGCGAGCTGCATGTCTCATGACGCCTTGTCGGGTATGCTCAGAATTTCCGTGCGTGTTAACGTATTAAGCGTCGTTCTTCTTCTGTTGTCTGCTGTAGTTCGTATTCCTCATTAACTGCCATAACATACGCAGTACTTTTGAGATGGTGCAGTAAATGGAAATCCAGTGCGGGCCTTGCAGTTCATACCCTTCGTTCGGATATTTGTGATCCAAAAACTTTGTGACACGGCTGTGCTGCACACCGCGCATGTGCAGCCTGCCGTGCCGTCCTGTAGTGAGACGTCTATAGTACTGCGCCATTGAACTTTTTACGCGGCCAGTTGTGCCTTGGGTCGACAAAATATCGCGTGTCTTTTGAAAGTTCGAGTAATGTCTTTACAGGTTTACAGTTCTTGTTTGGCTCTCTGTCTGTCTTGTAAACATCTTTACCAAACAGTACCTCGCCGACCTGAGCCGAACCTGTTATTACCAAGACATTCAGGGAACAGGATTTTGGTGATCTTTTCGCAGCATTCCCGTAGTGTGCCCTGGGCGTAACTCATCATTTAGCACCACACGGAATAGTGTCGAAACGAGTGTAAAGTTGTGCTTCAGTGAAGTACCCGTCTTATCCAAATGTGTCCTACACAATTCTCAATTGCATGGGGCCTAGAGTGCTTTTCTTTGTTAAACTTTCATCACATCGAAATGTTATTCAAAGATGGTCGTTGATCAACAACATCTGTCGGTAAGCTCCTTTTTGTTACGCATCGTATTTGAAGTGAGCCTTATTTAATCTCCAAAATTTGATTTAACTTACATAAAGCAGAAACTGTGTTTTATACGATTCAAAATTGAAATAGCAAGAAATTTTTTGTAGAACGCATTTTATCGGAGTCCTTGCATTGTGCCTGTTATTGTAGAGGAATGGTTGTACAGCATCGGGAGGGGAAGCGATTTAGTATACGTTGATCCAAGTCGATGTACTGCAGATATGAATGTTGATATTAAATACATACTTTCTCTTGACAGATCATAGATTGTTTGAGACTTGAACTTGACACCCTTCCGCAGTAGCATTGGATGGCCTACCTGTCGCTAGAGGACGCTTTGTTTTGTGTATCCAAGATTTCCGGTGACTTTCCTGATAGCGTTGCGCATTTTCTCCGTCGCCAGAAATATCCCATTAAAGTTAATGTGTGCCATCCGCTGGCAGACAGTGTTCGGGGTATCCCACAGCAGACCGTTCAGAATGAACAGATTTATTTGGAAATGTAGACAAGTCATATCGCGTATTTTCATAGTCAGGACTCCGCGTGCTCAAGTTGTTACGTACAAAATTAGTGAATTAGTGGTATTCAGATGCTGCAAGGTTTATCTCAGTCGTTGCTATTAATCTTATAACATAAAAACATTGTATGTATTTATACCCATATATCTCAATAGGACAATTCTATCACTTGAAGGGTGGAATACGGAAAAGTTCTGAAACGTTGTGTAGGCTATGTGAAATATTATAATCTCAGGCAGCAGACGGTGTCCGACTTAATGCCGTTATAACGTAAGCTAGTTCAGTTGAATATGTCGGTCTGTAGAATCCTAAACTACAGTATTATAGCTAAAAGTTAATGGAACGTAAATTATACAATTTCCTGTGTATGTAAGATGTAATTTGGGGTACAGGAAGTTTTTTTTTATGGAGGTTTCGGTTTATACGAATTATTTTAAATATCCTTGCCTCTCTTAACGCCTGTGGTTTGCATTTTTTTTCTTTTATCCTTTGGCTGGAAAGCTAGAAATGTCTGGAACCGTAGGTTGGCATTTATGCTCACCAGCAAGTCAGATGACCGTGTCACATCGCGTAAGATTACTTGTTCAGCACTCTTGCTTTATTTTTTTCTCCCACAAGTAACAGATGGACCTTCCCATGACATGATGATTTTCGTTAGTATGCCCTTTTCCTCCAGTAACGTACTGCGGTCCGCGCTAACTTGGAAACAATTCCAGCAGGCTGGCATGCAAATCCAGTAACGCTGTTCTGTTCGAACCAATTAATTGATTACAATTAGCATTTTTTTTACCATGGCGTAACAGCCCCTAGTGGGCCAAGGCCTCCTCATTGTCGAGGTTTCATGATCACACTCAGACATACCACTCTCGGTAGGACTCCTCTGGACGAGTGATCAGCCCGACGCAGAGAGCTCTACCTGACAACACACAACACTCACAAGAGACAGACGTCCGTGCCCCCGGCGAAATTCGAACCCACAGCCCCAGCAAGCGAGCGGCTGCAGACCCACACCTTACACCGATTAGCAGTTTTTAGCTTTCTTTATTTCGTAACGATGAAGACTGTGGGAAGTATAATAGACTGATGAACGTTGAGAAGAAAGTGCTGCGGAAGATAAACATTCCAGTCTGGGATGTTACACTGTGTCGACCAATAAACACCGACGTTTCGAAGGACCATGGGGCCTTCATCTTCAGGATCAGCCAGTTCATGATTAGGCGGCCCAAGACGAGTGCTTGACTCTGAAGATGAACGCGGTACTGTACTTGGAATCGTTGGTAACTACCAGCCGGCGCGGCGAAACACAGGAGGAGGCTTGAATCGTAACATCGCCGTTTTGAGAACCTCATCTTGTGGAGGAAGCTGTTTTGACGTGAGGGAGAAAATTGGACACCGATAAGTTCAACAATCTGCACCTATTGTTCACAAAATGTTATATGTGTATAATTAATGATATTGGGAGACATGTAGCATGCGTAGGAGAAGTATATACAAGGTAGGCCTACTGTCGTAAACATCGAATTTAAGATATCAGTTGGGAGACCCTTGACCGCTGTACCATTCAGTACTGCTGCACCAACAGCAACGAGATTCCCCGTCAGTTTCGCATCTGGAGTACCAGGTGTCAGTTAACCGTGTTTCCTCCAGGAAAATGCAAAGGCGTTGTCTCGGAATAGGCCGCCACCGTCTTTCTCCGTGTCCTTACCGTCACATCGTTTATGATCATCTCGTTCGAAAATATGTAACGTCTGTAGTGGAAACCACGTTTTCCAGGGGGTGCACTAATCCCAGGCGTCGGTTAGCTTGGGCGACTACATTTTTGTTTTTTGGCACCTGTTATGGGTTCTCAATATGAATTTGCTTTATTTCACCTTTATGGGGCCAGAATGTTGAAGGTTTTTTTTGGTTTTTTGGGAATTTTTGCCCCCTCCCCCCCCCCCCCGGAATAATAATTGAAAAACGAGAAAGGTATGTGGGCCATGCGACAGGTAATCAATTCAGAGTTCAAAATACGTGATTGCATCACATGCATATACGTTCCGGCTTACATCAAAGTTTGTCGTATTGCAGACAGGCGTGTGACGTGCAAAGTGCGGCACGTGTGCTGTTCAGTGGAGCATAGGTGGCAGAAGCAGACAATGCGATATTCTGGTGTGTGTTGGTAAGCACTGCCTTTGTCGTAGTCGTTATTGCGACCGCAGTAATGACTGTTTTGTTTTGTTGACCCTCCGTCGTGACGAATGAGAGAGGCTGTCACTTGCGAAGACCGAGTAGCGTCGACTGTAGAATAATGAAATAACAGTTTGTAGCATTGGTGGAATGATACTGACAAGGAAACCGCAATACTCTGACAGACACCTGTCTCATTGCCAGTTTGTATACAACAGAGTGCCACTGTGACGGATTATGCTCTTGAGTACATTGTCATGCATCCCACCAATTCTCCACACTCATTAGTTAATCTGTCTTCGTATCCACTTTTAATAGGGATCCTCTTAGTTCCGATTTTATTGGGACAGTCTCAGTTTCTAGTACCTAGTCCCATTGTCCTGAGAAAGGTCAACTGAGACTTCACAAGGTCTAGATTTTAGTGTTAAGGTGAAGGAGCATCTGTTTTAATCGTAAACAGAACTGATAGGGCGTAGCCTTGAGAACGTTCGGCAGCCTGTATAGTGCCAGTTCAGCTATCCGGTTTATAGTGCAGTGCTTGGTTTTTGGCCGTGGCGTAGTTGGCCGAGTTGGCGGACGGGCCTACTGGGTATGGTTAGAGGCGAGGGGCCGGTGTTTATTTGCTTGGGACTTCAGTGTGACAAGGTCAGCTCTACCTGCGGCTGCGGAGAGGAGGACTAGACCAAACACGACGCTACATTAGTGACTCGTACCTAACCTTCCGTTAGAAAATTCCACCCGCCAAAAACCGTGCCCTGCACTATACCTGCTGTATTATGGTTACTGGAAGAATGTAGAGAAACATATGTCACCGATGTGTTCATTGCTCACTGCCATAAGAAAGGGCCTGCAGCTGGAGTCAGTTGCGTGGTTGTTGCTTGTGAAAACTCAGTTCAAATGTTCCACCTTTTCAGAATTTTTGCCTTGATTTGTGAAGGTTACGTCAGTTGACAGCAAATCCATGCTTTAGAGAAGTACAGTGTGAAGATGAAAACTCGCAGAAATGGAAAAATCAGGCAAAACAGGCCTGTAGACAAACCGTCTACTAGTCGATAAGAATCCGCCTAATGAAAGACTGTAACATGAAATGTAGTATCTTTCGTCATGTACTGTGCTGTATAAAATTAAGTATGTAATTTGGACTCTGTAGGTAGTATTTTGTTTCATGTTGAGTGATATATAGGAGATAAAGTCCCGGTTTGTCATTATCATGATCTGGGAGCCTTGTTTACAACCACCAGGCTGGTCACAAAATTAATGCTCAGCTTTGCCTGTTGCTGATAATAAATGACCAAAGCCGCTAGATTGTAAATTGGTATGTATCCATCAGAATGGTGTTAATTGTAAGTCGCGTACCGTAACTGGTAAGCGGGCCGCCGACTGATAAACGCTGTCCTAGATAATGTCACACTACACTTCGATGCCAAGATAAGGGTCCAAGGTCATGATCGTACGATTGTAATTATAGTGTGTCCCCCTCCCCCCCCTTCCGCTTTGTGTTTACCCGTCATCTTTTCGCTGCACGTGGCTGAACACGCGATTTGGCTGCTAATGAATTAGGGTGTGGCTATTCTTAGTGGTCGGTCGTGTCACCAGCTGTTCGTGGTGACCGCGGTGAAAATAACCGGTGATCTTGCTACGGAACTGCGTGTTCATTGTTCCAACTGCTGATTGTTACTCAGGAGTGAAGCTGTGGCCTTGGCGGCGTGGGTGGAATTCCCTTATCTCTGGGCGGTGCTTGCAGAGATAACACACAGATCCTTTCAGAAACGTACGACTCAGACACTTTTACTGGTCGCCGTCTGTTCATTTTCTATTTCATGACCATGCCAGAGTCAGTTTTTATGCACAGCTCTAGTGAGATAAAACAACAGAAAATTCTGTATCGCGTGGTATAAGTAACTCTCCCACACAAGACACGACCGCATTTCAGCCCATTGTATTTTAGCTGGAATACATCGGGTACTGGTTACGAACATGAGACGTCCCTCTGCTAAATTATTACAAAGGTCAAAATCATTTATGAGTAACCAACAATACGTATATGCTGCAGGATATATATATATATATATATATATATATATGTGTGTGTGTGTGTGTGTGTGTATGGAAAAGCCAGCAAGCGTTTGGTCATGATATCCCCTTGTATTATGTGATCATACACCCTTGCAATTATGCCATGGGTTTCCAACCTTTTTTGTGGCACAGGGCCACACCCGTTATTGTGGGCTGGTTCGCGAGCCGCACGTTGAAAAATAATAGCTGGCTTACGTAACTGCCTAAATTATTGTGAAATTTTTATAATACATACGCAGTTTACAAATGTGCCCGCGGGCCGCATAATACATCCTGGTGCGCCGCGGGTCGGAGATCCATTCATTAGACCATATTCCAAGTCCATTCCAGTCCCCAATTTCACGCACCGAAATTTTTTTATTTAAGTCGCTTCAGTATTTCCCACTCCTCACCACCACCACCACCTATGCTTATGGCGTCAAAGTGATATATTCTGTACAGATTTTTCTGCCAAAATGATATTACGTAAACATAAGATTTTACTGAATACTATCGTTGGGAACCTGAAAAGTTGACAAGCTGGAGATAGTGCAGTATCCCAGCTGAAGCGTATCCGTTTACCGTCATTTATTTTTGCCATCTTCTGGATGCATTCTGTTAGCATTTCAGGAAGATAGCGACATACAGACACCAGAATGACACAAACTTCCCCCCTACGCGTTATAGAATTACTCGTTAGATTGGTTTGCTTTTAAGCAAGGTTGGTTTTGAAGTTACATATGACTATTTTAAAGCCAGTCAGCACACTTCTCAGGCCAGCCTTTTATATGGCCAAAGTCACGTTGAGACAGACAGCAACATACTGGGGGCGCATAGAGCAGAGTATGTTAAAGTTGGCGGGTCTCAGTGTCAGAAAAGAACCTCTGGAGACGGGGGGGGGGGGGGGTGTAGAAAAAATTCCAACCCCAAAATTTTAGTTTAAGTGAAATAT
>Ga0123352_10017084_pt1 | contig 11570 bp, 11 predicted proteins | sample TergutLab28metaG_FD_89700 | JGI IMG/M metagenome (GOLD analysis project Ga0123352, IMG submission 89700) | Labiotermes labralis P1 segment gut microbial communities from Petit-Saut dam, French Guiana - Lab288 P1 | ecosystem: Host-associated > Arthropoda: Insects > Digestive system > Gut ...
ATTACAAGGCCTAAAAGCCCAAAAATGCGAAAGCCTATAATAATGGACATAAACGATGCCAGTGGATGTGCGCCCATTTGGTCTCCTAAAATTTTAGGCTGCATTACTTGGCGTATTACAGTTATCGTGCCGTACATAATTGCAAGGCCAATTGCCTGGTGAAAATTACCCATTACAACGCTAATTAATGCCCAAGGTATTAGCACAGCGCCAATGCCTAAAATGGGCAAAAAATCTAAAACTGCAAACAACAAGCCTAACAGCAGCGCGTAAGGGTTACGTAATATCAAAAGCCCTGCAATGCTGATAATACCCGCCACCATCATTAGAATATACTGGGCTCTAAAGTATCCACCCATTGCTTTAGATAGTCCTTTTTTCATTTGTTTAAATTGGCTGGATATCCATTTGGGGCCAGCTTTACGCACAGCGTTAAGAATTGTATCTCTGTCCGACATAAAAAAGTATGCACTCACCAGCGTTATCACTGTGTTTAAAAAGAAATTTGGGATAACTGTTGCAAGACGTACACCTTGATCGCGTACACCTTCGCCAAACAGAGCGGTTACGGCGGTTAGCAGTATTTCAGAAATATCTGGAATCTCCCAGCTTTCGGGCAAATTAGCTTCTAATCGTTGCAGGCGCACATTAAACTCATTAAGCCTCTCGGCTAATTCTTCAATGTGCATGGGGGCAGACTCTGTAAAGGCTACAACTTGGCGGATGAGCATTGTCACAAGCCATGCACCTAAGCTGCTTATAAGGGTTATAAATAAGAATAGGCAAATTAAGGCTGCAACCCAGCGGGCCCATTTCATTTTATTAACAATGAGACGTACTAATGGCTCCATTAACAGCGCAATTATAAACCCAAAGAAAAATGGTGCAAGATACACAAACAACACCGTAAAAAATAGATACACCATAATTGATATGAGGGCAATAAATGCAACACGATTTATGGTTCGCTTGTTTTGAAGATAAAAATCATTCATTGGCTGGCCACATCCTTTTTAATTAAAATTGTAACTTTCAGTCGCTTGATAGGGATAAAAAAATATTTAGACCTGCAAATTTTACCAAAAATTTACTTTTTCCTGTGATAGGCTTGTACATGACTCTGTTGTAGACATGGTCACACATCATTTTAATGAAGGAGCGGAAAATATGCATGATTTTACATTGCCTGCCAACATAAAGCAAATAGGCAGCATAGGAAGCGGAATACGCATTTACATGGAAGATTATGTTTGCACATTTTTACACCAGTATGCAACATCTGGCGGGTATGACGAACGGCTTGCGTACTTAGTGGGGCGGCACATGCTAATAGATGGTCAATCGTTCTTGTTTATATCAGGCGCGATATATGGCATGTACGCAGAAACAATTGAAGGTATCACACGCTTTACTCAAAAAAGTGCAGATTATGCCGAGGCCATGTTGGATGAATATTTCCCCGGCAAGGAAATTGTAGGCTGGATGCAGTCCCAGCCAAGTTATGGAACCTATCTTAACCAACATTATGGCGCATACCATTTGCGTCAGTTTACAAAACCATATCAAGTACTGTTTGTAATGGATCCCCTAGAGCGGATTAATGCCTTTTACACCGCAAACCCAAATGCAATAACCCCGGTAGACAGAATGGTTGAAAGCAGTGGCTATTTTATTTATTACGAAAAAAACATCCATATGCACGAGTACATGCTTACAAACAAAACTGTGGACTATACGGCTAAGCCACCTACATTTGTAGATCTTACGCCTGTGGATATACAAGACGATTTTATGGATGAGGACCCAGAGGATCAATCCACATTATACGAGGTGCCACCAGAGCCCCGGGTAAAACATCCGGAAGATACTATCCGCCGCCATCAGGCAAGTAGTGCCCGGCGGCGCGGTGCAAGAACAGAACAAAAACGTGCAACCAGTCTGCTTGCCAGTTTGTGTGGGGTTTTGCTTATTGTATCATTTGTAATGGGTGTAGGGCTAGTGCGCAACCAAGATAGAATTGACCGTATGGAAGTGGAAATTCGTCAGCTTGTTACTGCCCATAGAAATTTGTTTACGCAAATATCTAACCCAGAGTTTGCCCCGGTTTTTGCAGAAGCAAACCCGCCGTCTGTACCAGATTATGGTATGGAAGCTGCAACGCCTTCACCTACAGCTCCACAGGATGTTCCGGTTTATTCACCTGCGGCTACGCAACCACCAGAACAGCCTCAACAGTCCGCAGCTATAACCGAGCCGGTTACTTCACCTGCACCAGAGCCGGGGCCTCCGCCACATGCACAAGCATATAGCGAGCAGGAAGCGCTTGTTACACCAATACCAGAGGCGTACACTATTCAGCCGGGGGACAGCTTGCTTGCAATTAGCATATACTTTTTTGGAGATGCCGGAATGGTAGATGCGATTTTAGCATTAAATGGAATTGATGACCCGGATATGATTGTTGCAGGTAGAACAATTGCCTTGCCACGGAGGCCCTAATGGCTGCAAAAGCTGAACAAATGATGGCAACTGTTTTGGCACATGAAATTAAAAATCCTACGGCAATTGCTATGGCATATGCCTCGCTTATACGCCAATTCAGTGACGATGCGGAAATTATTGAGTATTGTAACCATATCCACGAAGCATTGGTGAATATTAACGAACTGGTGCAGGAACTTTTGTTAAATAAAGTAGAACCTATTCATGACAATCTCACTCCTTTAAATATTACAGAAATGCTGGCAGAAATGTTGGATGAATATCGGGCAGCAATGCCCGGTATTTCTTTATCTATGCTTGCAGATGCGGACTTTACATTACACACAAATGAGCAGCATATCCGTCTTGTTTTTTCTAACTTGCTAAAAAATGCAGTGGAAGCGGCAGGAGATAAAGGCTATGTTATAGTTTATGTAGAAAAGGCTGACTGTAGCAAAAAATATTTGCAAGTAAAAATTTGTAATAGCTGTGAAAGTTCTAAAGTATCTCAGCCGAAGCCCCATGGCACCGGGCTGGGGTTAAGTATTTGCTACTGGCTGCTGGAGCAGCTGGGTGGTGAGCTTAAAATAGAAATGGATGCAGGCAAAGAGTGCACAGCTATAGTATCTATTCTAGATGGCCAGATAGGGTATTTGCAAGATAAAGTTTATGTATAAAAAGAAAAAACACCCAGGTTCGCACAAAAAATGGAAAGCAAGCCTGGGTGTTTTTAGTTAAAGGCAGTCTCTAACATTTTTTATAACGTAACATCTCCAACCAAAATATCAAACCCTGTATAAGCCATTGCAAGTGCCGCAACAAGCAGGCGGTCATGAGCAAATTCCGTAATAGTTGCGTCAGCAAATTCTCTGGTGTGCCCTGTTAGCGGCGTTTCAGAAATGCCAATATACGGATGGGCAGAAGGTACAACATGGCTAACATTCCCCATATCCGAAGACCCCGCACCTTTGTGCGGTTCAAGAATTTCAGTGATGCCAAGGTCACGCAAGTTTTTATTATACGCCTCGGACAGTGTGGCATTGGTTATCATATTATCGTTAGAATATTCATAATTTTCTATTTCCACGGTCGCACCGGTCATAAGTGCCGCACCTTCTGCAATTTTTAGCACCTTATCTTTTACAATTGCAAGATTTTCTTTTGTTGCAGAGCGGAGATAGAACCGTGCAACGGCTTCTTCCGGTACAATGTTTGCAGCAACACCGCCTTTGCTTATTATGCCATGCATCCTCACATCGCTTGTTACATGCTGGCGCAAAGCATCTATACCGTTAAACAGCTGGATCACAGCGTTTAGTGCATTTATGCCATCTTCCGGACAGCCGGCAGCATGCGCTGTTTGCCCCTTATAGCTAAATTGCAAAGCCTCCATTGCGGCAGATGTCCCACTCTCTCTTGTGTTAGCAGAAGGATGTACGATAAGGGCGGCATCAATGCCTTTAAACAGCCCGGCTGCAGCCATTGTAACTTTCGCGCCATCAGTTTCTTCTGCCGGGGCGCCAAATACATAAATTTTACCGCCAATTTCATTTAACACCTTGCTAAGTATGATCCCAGCCCCTGTACTCATTGCACCAATCATATTATGTCCGCATGCATGGCCTATTTCCGGCAATGCATCATATTCACAAATAAATGCGATAGAAGGCCCGGGCTTTTTGCTGTCATATGTTGCAACAAACGCCGTTTCAATTCCCAAAACCGGACACTCCACAGAAAAATTATGAGCCCTTAAAAAGGAGGTTAGCTTTTCTGCCGCCTTGTATTCCTTATTTCCAAGTTCCGGATTGTGGTACATAAAATCGCTAATTTCGCACAACTGGTTCTTTAATTCTTGTCCGATGGTGAATAATTGATCCTTCATTTTGCATTCTCCTGTCATGTAATTTTTAAAAGTGTATCACAAAATTTTTCACGAGGCAATATATTTATGAATATTTATTCAATAGATGCGAATATTTATTCACTAGAATTTCAAAAGAACTCTATTGCAATTCAAACAGTGTGGATGGTATATTCTAATAAATCATTTAAGGAGGAATAGCCATGGAAAAAATCACATTACAAGTGAATGGCATGAGCTGCGCACATTGCGAAAAAGCTGTAGTAAACGCATTAACCGATTTAGGCGCCGCCAATGTAGTCGCATCTGCAAAAAATAGCACAGTTGAATTTGCATACAATCCAACCACCTTATCCCTTGCAGATATTAAAAACGAGCTGACAGATATGGGATATGACAATTAGCTATGTAAAGCGGGGAAGCCACAAAGCAACCCCGCGCTTTAAATCAGGTGATATAAAATGCAAGTAAACAGGCTCTTAGAAATAATTTTTATTCTACTGCAAAAGAACAAAATATCAGCTGCAAAATTATCTAAACAACTTGGTGTTTCAATACGCACCATCTGGCGGGATATCAATCTATTAAGTGCGGCAGGCATTCCGATCTATACCGAAAGGGGCAAAGGCGGTGGTATTAGCCTGTTGCCCAATTTTATATTGAGCAAATCCATTTTTAATGAACAGGAGCAAGATGAAATTCTTTTAGCATTACATGGCCTGTCAAATATTAAAAACGATACTGCGCAAGTGCTGCGTAAGATGTCTGTAATATTCAATAAAACGGCACAAAATTGGATAGAAGTTGACTTTTCAGACTGGCATTGTAAAAACAATTTTTTCGACCGGCTCAAAACCTCCATACTCAAGCAGCACATCGTTGAGTTTAATTATTACAACAGCAACGGCGATAAATCCTTTCGCCGTGTCGAGCCAATACAACTTTGGTTTAAATCTAAATCCTGGTACCTAAAAGGTTTCTGCCTAACCAAACAAGACATAAGACTGTATAAATTGTCGCGGATTAAAAACCTCATAGCTACAGATGAATATTTCTACCAGCGAGATTTAGCCATCAGTACAAACAACACCATACAAAAAAGGAATAAACAGCAATTAGCTACACTCAAACTGCGCATCGAACCCGAATTGGCATTTCGCGTATATGATGATTTTGACGAAAGTGAAGTAGAAAAACAACCTAACGGAAGCTTTCTTGTGACCGTGCCGAACATCGAAGAAAATTGGGTATATGGTCTTTTACTGTCCTATGGAAAATATATTGAAGTGCTAGAGCCGGAAAGTGTCCGTCATATTTTGAAAGAAGAATCTCAAAATATTTATAAGAAATATATATGAAAAACCTCCCCCGAAACTAAGCAATGTCAGCTTTCCAAGGAGGTCTATTAAGTTGCCTTAGATATTCATATGCAAAATCGGAATATTTGCTAAAATTGATATGAGCGGCATGAGAAAACACAACCACATCATATTTGGCTTATTTTCTTTTGTTGCGCGATTGCGAATAACAAATGTAAGAACCAAGTGGATAAATGCACCTACAATCGGCATTACAAAAGCGATTACGACCCTTGGCAGGTACAGCGGATTTGGCATTACATTGGCTTGCATTTGCGCTGGCAAATTGCCCCATACAATTAAGTATATTACCATTGGTAACAAACTAACGATTGTAGATACTACCTGAAATTTGGTAAAATTTGATTTGTTCATCATTTTTTCTCCTTTTTTTGGGCTGCCGTTTTATTGTTGCAACCTCTTTATGACCTTATTATACATTCGAAATCCTTAACAAGACTTTTCCTATCCTTACATAATACTTAAACATTCTTAACGCTAATTAAGATTTTATCTAACCAAGTCGTATGCGGAAATTTTGCGTATACGCCCTGTAATAATCAGAATCGTTGCGTAGGAAATAATTGCTAAAACAAAGCAAGTCAAAGCTATCCACAAATACGGTATGTCAAAATTTGCTTGCCTTATCCCAAGTGGTGTCATAATTAAAGCGGCAACAGGATTAAAGGCAAATGACATGAACACAGCACCAGAGGCAATACCAGCTATTAATGGAAATATGAAACTTACACTCACTTGCACCATGAGTTCAAAAGTGGCATATCCCATTGCTTTTTGTATGCCAAGGTGGCGGTGGCGGCGGACGATAACCGCTCCCACTATAAAGTACAACACAAGCAATATTACAACAATGGCAAACCCTAACATCACTGTACTTAGCAAGACGAGAATACCTGTAACAACAGCATTTTCTACTGCAACCATATCCCGCCAATTCACAGATGATATAATTTGGTTATCAAAGATAGTGGAGACCTCTGCTATAAACACATTGACATCTACTAAATCTTCCAGATATACCCCAAGTCTTAACTGGCTAAACTCTGGCGAAATGGCATTCATACCGTCAGTTGTAATACTTATGCTCACAAAACTAGGTTCTGCAGCCCCCGACCCTTGTGTAATTCCTGTTATAACAAATGGTGTGTTTTGCACGCCAATATGCAGCATATCATCCATACGAACGCCCAACATATCAGCAGCAAATCCCGACAATGCAATTTCATTTATGTGTATGGGGTAACGCCCTCTATAAACAGAAGGGTTTACTTTTGCAGAAAAATCGTCCATGACATAGGCAACGATGCTCTCACCGTTTATCATTACTAGAGAGCTATCAAGAAAAACCGCCTGTGTAACCCCATCCATAGCCGCTACCACATTTCGTACATAATCGCCATCTATGCCGGGTTGAAATTCAAAAACCGCATCAGATAATTCAATCCCCATAAGTGCAATATATTCATCACTTTGAGCCGTTGCCATGTGCCGCATATTCACAAAAAATACTGCCGTAAACCCAATAACTGCAAAAACTATAAACAGAGAAATACTTTGCCTAACATTTTGAAGTATTGCCTTGCTTCCTAGTGTCAAGTTCAAGGGAAGTTTTGTTTTATCCAGTGGCAAATGATTACGCTTAAAGCTATGACCGGCCACACCGCCCCTTATTGCAACCACAGGGTCTATGCTTTTAATTTTGCGAGAGCAAATAAACACAAGCCCAGAAACAACCAGCGCAACAACACTTACAGCAATAATATTAAGCGGAATATCTAAGCCTTGTTGCCAAGCAAGGCCTGTTTGCATCGCAATTATTCTACGAACAAGGGGAAGAACTACATATGTGAGCGGTACGCCCACAAAAGCCCCAAACAATGCCACCATTAAATATTGTGCCCAAAGCCCCGCCCTAATCTGCCAACTAGTAAAACCTGTCGCTTTCAAAGAGCCGATTGCCGGCATATCTTCTTCTATGCTGTTGCTTATCCTAAAACGAATCATAGTAAGGCAGACAATCACAATAATAAATGCGAAAACAATGACCATGATTGACATAATGCTCGGCAATATAAGTCTGCCACTTGCAGCAAGTTCATGTGTTCTTGTCACAAACTGAACTGAGGAATCCATTCCCAGCGCTGACCCTTCATCAAAAATCCCACGTATAAACAGTTCAACATTGCGTTGATTACCATACGTATCCACAAACAATATAGCGGCGTGGTACTGCTCAAATGTTTGCAACAGTTCCGCATACATATAGTCCGTTACGTAAAAAGCAAATTGGGAATCTGAAGCATTAGAAAACAAAACATCCTCTATAAACCCTGCTACAGTAAAAGTAAGTGGTATGTTATTTACTGTCATGTCCAACTGGCTGCCCAATGAAAATCCACCGCCGCCGCTTGTACCAAAACCATATGGCACAAATACAGGATTTTGGACGTTATTTAATATATTGCCAACCAGTTGCCAGCGAGATACAGCCTGTGATATTTCTCTATTGCGAAAGAATATCGTCGTCGTACTGCCCTCTCTCCAACCTGTTATTTCTGCAACTACAACAACGCCATCATACACATCAAGGGAAAGAATTTGCCCATGACCTTCTATGCGACTTCTCACATCATTTGTTAGACGAGAATACGGCAAAGTATAAAAAACGTCCGAAGTGCCAAGTTCCAGGGCAATACTCCCAAAGAAGCCTTGAAAGTTTACAGCAAGCATTAATCCCACGTTAAGCATTAGTGAAGAAATCAGCAGCAGTACCACAAGAATAAGGCCTTGCATTTTCATTTTACCAATGTTAGCCTTTGCCATCATGTAAGTTTTACGCATTTCTACCACCCCATATCCGCTAAAAATGCGCCTAATTGCTTACGCCTTACTTCGTTGCCTTCTTCATAATTCCCAAGCTCGCAAGTGCCACGTATCATACCGTCCATTACATAAAGGATACGATTGCCACGTAAGGCGGATTTAATATCATGTGTTACCATAACAATGCTCTGGCCCAGGCTGTACGGGTCAGCAGCAGACGCTTGCGTCTGTGGCCAGCCACTTCTGTTTACCTTGGTTAATGTATCTAAAACCGCCGCACCAGAAGCGGAGTTTAGCGCCCCTGTTGGTTCGTCTGCAAAAACTACAGGCGGTTTATTAATTAACGCACGTACGATAGCGGCCCTCTGTGCTTCACCACCAGACACTTGCGTTGGAAATTTTATATATATATCTTCGCTCAAATTTACATCTGCAAAAAGTTTACGAGCGTAAGCAGTAATAGCCTTTGTATCTTTTGAAACCAGCAGCCCACAAGCCAGCACATTATCCATAATGCTCATATTGTCCAGCAAGTACATTTGTTGGAACACAAACCCGCAGTGCTTACGGCGAAATAATGCCATTTTATCGCTCGTAAGTTTGGAAATATCTGTACCCATAAAATTTACACTGCCTAAAGATGGTACGTCCATGCCACTTAAAGTGTATAAGAGCGTAGATTTACCCGCACCAGACGCACCCATTATTACAGTAAAATCACCTTCGTAAATTTCTAAATCTAAATTTTTTATTACATGTTGCTGCGCCCCACCTGTTGAAAATGTCTTTGTTAGCTTATTCGTTTTTAAAATTACTTTTTTCATCACTTTCCCCTTTTCTAATTTTATATGGGTGAGAAGCAGATGTGAGATGTTTGCGACCAACCTTATGAACCCTATTATACATTCGCAATTCTTAATAACACTTTTCTTATCCTTTCAAGATTCTTAAACATTCTTAACTGCAATTAAGATTTAGGACGTGCCCGCTACATAATTTATGCAGCAACGACACGCCCTAAGAGTGGTTAAGCAAGTATCAACGTTATTTGAACCATAAATCCCGGATTGGCATTTGACAACTGGATATCTCCGCCCATTTCCTTCAGTAAATGCTTTACAATATGCAGCCCTAAACCATAACCACTTACTTCTGCCGTGCCTTTCCCTCTGTAAAATTTGCCAAACAAAAGGGGAAGTTCTTCATTATCTGCCCCATTGCCAAAATCCCTAAACGTAACAATAAGCGTTGCACCGTCAAAATCAGCAGCCACATCTATTTTGGTATTTGCGTATTTATATGAGTTTCCAATAATATTATCAAAAACTTGCCCAAGCCTTACCGTATCACCCATCAAAACACAATCGGGGATGTGTACTTGCCCTGCCATTTTTTTATAATCAGCCCCTTGTATTAACTGGGTTAATGTTGTACTTGGAAATTCTGTAACATTAACTTTTAGGGCTTGAAGCTCCTGCAATGTAGAGTGGAACATATCATTAACAAGTATTGTAATTTCTTCTGCCTTGTTAAACATCTCCTGCAATTGATACTTGGTTTTATCATCGTAATTACGTATTTGCATAAGTTCCACCGTTGCTTTAATAGCGGCTACAGGGGTCTTTATGTCGTGGGATATGGTGGCGACCAGTTCTTTTTTGCGTCTGTCAGCCTCTCTTTCGTTCTCCCTTGCGGTTTTAAGTTCTTCACGCAGCAAGTCAAAACTTTCGGTAAATGCACCAAAGGTACTGTGCTTGTCCATCTTCAGAGGAGTGTCTAAGTCTCCTCTTGCAATATTTTTTGCAAAGTCTTTTAGGTTAATAAATGGGTCAATGATACGTTTTTTGTAGTACCTATGCAAAAATATAAAAGCAGCTATAAAAAACATCTGATATACACCAACCGTAAGCAATACAATCCTGTTGCGGCGTTGTGCCGCTTGATGCGCTTGTTCAAACTCCCATGATATCCTACCAAGCAAAATATCTAATGCCCTTGTATGGTCAGCTTCTTCAATAGCGTATATAGAATACATAACCGCTTCGTTAATGGCTGTGGTTGATATCCTATCCGGAGCGGCGTTTATAATAAACAATACAAGCCCAACAAAACACAGTATAGATGCCAAAATAAACAGTGTTAAAGCCCTTCTCATTGCGCTGCCAACTCTCTTGCATTAAAAATATACCCACGCCCCCATATGGATTGAATATATTTAGGCTCTTTGGGGTTACTTTCAATTTTTTCACGTAGGCGGGGTATGTGGACATTAAGGGTATTGTCGGTGGTAAGACTATCTTCCCAAACGCCCTTAAATAATTCTTCTTTAGTTACTTCCCGGTTGCGGTTTTTGACAAAATAGGCCAGTAATTTGTATTCCATGCCCTTTAATGTAATGGGGTTTCCTGCTAAAGTAGCTTCTTTACGTGTGAAATCTACTTGCAAATCTTCATGAATAAAAATATTTTCTGCACCCTTTCGGTAACGGCTTAGAATAACCTTAACCTTTGCAAGCAACACAGATAAGGAATAGGGCTTTTGTATATAATCATCCCCACCGATGGAAAGAGCCAGGAGCTGATCTGTATCTCCGGTTCTTGCGCTAATAAATAAAATTGGTATTTCGGATGCCTCTCTTACTCTTCTGCATATGTCAAAACCCGAGCCGTCGGGTAAGTTTATATCCAGCAGCAGCAAGTCTGCTTCATTGTCGTATAAAAATTCCATACAGCTTTGGTAATTTTCTACACGATAGGTCTTAATGCCAAAGGCGTTAAAATATTCGCATGTAGATTCTCCAAGTAATTTGTCGTCTTCTACTAGTAGGCAATCGTACTTCATTGTTTTTCTCCCTTTTTTTCAAGTGGTGGCGCTCCGCCACCACTTGGATTTTTATTTTCTCGTAAAATATGCCACACTGTTGGCGTATTATCTTTAGTATAATTGAAATGTGCCGCACAAAACAATACATTGTAATATGAAAATCACGTCAATCTAATTGAACAACGATCTTGTAAGGAACG
>Ga0123352_10017085_pt1 | contig 11568 bp, 6 predicted proteins | sample TergutLab28metaG_FD_89700 | JGI IMG/M metagenome (GOLD analysis project Ga0123352, IMG submission 89700) | Labiotermes labralis P1 segment gut microbial communities from Petit-Saut dam, French Guiana - Lab288 P1 | ecosystem: Host-associated > Arthropoda: Insects > Digestive system > Gut ...
TGTTTGTAATCTCTATCTGATACTGTTACCTACCTCCAGCTCATTTAGCTTCCCGAGATTAAATCTTTCCCCATCAAAACTCTGCTGCTTGTTTACTTATGCTAATCTTTCTGTAACTTTTGCAACCACCAGATAGTGATCAGTATCACAATCAGCTCCCCTGAAACTTTGTACATCTAGTACACTCGAATGCCATCTCCTATCTATCAATATGTGATCAATCTGGTTATGAGTCTTCCCATCAGGAGAGGTCCAGGCATACTTGTGAATGTTTCGGTGTGGGAACATCGTGCTTTTAACAAATTTTTTGACGTGGCAGTATTTACTGTTCTAACACCATTATCTTTACTATCCTGATGTAATCTCATTACCAATTGTCAGTTTGAAAATATTCTCTCTCCTTACTTTTTTGCATGCACATTAAAAACAATATTACACCAGCGACCTCTCAGAACTATATGACACCCTATTGCTAACAAACTCTGCTCTCTTAACTGCTGATAGTTTCTGTGGTGTGCAAAGAATCCTGTTCCCAATTGATGATTCTCATTTCCTTTTCCATAGAAAAAATTATAATCCCCTGCTCTTGCTGTGCCTTCTGTGTCCCACATAACCTCCTGCACACCCACTAAATCTTATTTATATCTAGCCAATTCCCTGGCTGCTGCTGTAAATGGACCTGCCTAACACTCAAAACATGTAGGAGGTAATTGCTTATAAATATGTGTTTAACATATTATGTGCATTTAGTTGGAATAAAAAGAAATTGATTGAAAAAATACATGGATTTTAAATTGTCAAAATCGTGTGAATACTATTAGTAACAACTCTGTTCATGGATGGTGTAAGGATTTTATAAATAATTTTATATATATGTCACAGGTTAGCAGATTATATACTAATCTTCCATGGTGTATGTTTTGTTGTTAGCTGTGGAAACAACTTGTTGAGAAATCCAAGGACCAACCTTTGAAAGCTATGAGTAATGGTGATATACAAAAATCTGCCCCAAAGAAGCGAGGTCGCTGGGATCAAACTGTTGGGGATGAGGGAGTTGCTCCAGTTAAGAAAAAATCTACCAGTAATAGCATTTCATCTGTTGGCTCTTTGTGGGACAAAAGGGACGTAAGATTGAGTTTCGTATATTTTAATTTATATTATGTGTGGATAAAGTTCCTGTTCTGTCTGGACACAGACAGTAGTAATACATTGGACAAAGGGTTAAACTTTAATACATATTTAAGATCTTGCTAGTAGGTACAAGAAAGTGATGTGCTTTATTTGAAGAGAACAGAACCTCACTACTCCTTGGGTAGATGATCACGTGAGTAATACTTGTGACTGTGTCACAAGTGTTACTCAAACACACATGCATGATGCAAGCCTCTACTATGCATAAAAAATCAAATACCAGTGCGGAATAAACAAAAAAAATCCATCAACTAGAAAAACATACATCAGTCTTGTTCAGCGATTTACACAACAGTCTGCCTTACCATCAGCTAACATGTATGCTTAATAAATAGATCTGTGCCTGAATCAAAACTATGTATACAAACAGATAAGTCATGTATGTGGAATAAGTTTATACTGTGTGCATGTACACAATCCTGCACTTGACCTCCTGTAGGATGACTTGAGCATTAATGTGATAAAAACTATTATTTCAGAATTAAGAATATACGCACAATTATATAACAAAAATTTGGCTCCAACTACATGCATATATATACACCGAGGGTAACACAGCCTTATTTGAACATCCATTTGACATGAGTTCTGGATCAACTTGATACGTATATACGTTGACATAAGTTTTACAATGAAAGTACCTTCGCACTGAAAGGAGTACATGTTTTAAAAATACATTTTGTTAATAGATTTTAAACTAGAAATTAAAATTTTATGTAAACACTAATGTATGCACACACTGAATGTACCTCCATATGGTAAATGTTGGCCTGAAGATGGTTTGGTAAAACCGAAACATGTAGCCAAAACTATGTATTATTGACTATATATTGAATTTGTGTTAAGAATGAGTAAATCACTTTCTTGAATACTGAATAACGCAATGGGATGGCTCCTATCAAAATAAAAAAAAAAAAAATTGTTTTCTGTATTGCTGTGCCAGTTTATATGGTTTTTGCATATGTGAACTGATTGCTATTCTAGAACTAATTTTTTAACTTGCAGTCTGGTCACCGTCCAGCCCGTAGTCAGTCACTATACTGACTGAGCTATCCGGCCCATGCACATAATATGTTAAATACATATATTTATCATCATATATTTATTGTTTTGGTGTTTGTTGCGCCATCCACAGGAAGACCATATCCTTTTTGCAAGGTTGCAAATAGCACATAGTTCTTGAGCAAATAATGCAGTGGTCTCTCTATCGATGGTGCAGCAAACACCAAAACATACTTAATTACTTACTCCATGCAGCAGAGTCCTTCACAAAAGCTAACCGGTTTGCAGCTAGTCAAGAAATTCTCCGCATTTTATGGAACCCAAACGTTCAGTACCACATTCACAAGTGCCCGCCACCTGTCCCTATCCTGAGCCAGCTTGATCCAGTGCATACCCCCCACATCCCACTTCCTGAGGATCCATCTTAATATTATCCTCCCATCTAGGCCTAGGTCTCCCCAGTGGAAGACTACCGAAAAATGCCATCAGCAAGACTTTCGAGTTCAACTTAGCAGTCTGATACTTCTTTGGCAAAGGGGATGATGTGGCATACCATTTGGATGACTGCTGTTTGGTTGCAGGATCAAGCAAATACCCAATTTTCACTTCCTGTAACAACATTGCCTTAGAAGTTGCTATCCTGCACTGACTTTTCAAACAGTCTGCTTGCAACTGTTCCAGCATTCTCTTCGATTGTCAGGAAGCAACTGCAGAACAAACTTTGCACAGACCACACTCATCCATTGCTGCCCATGTTGATCCACACAAGATACCCACTTCACATCCAACCTTAGCAAGGCTATACAGTGGTTGGCACACACCAGCTGCTTTATCTCTGACATAGTTTCAGCACTCACCGAGATCTCCCATTGCAGACTTGTCTTCCAGCAATTCTTACCCACTTCTGATGCAGTCATACACAGCTGATTTTTAAAAGCATAATCCCCCATTAACAGTTTGAAAGGACTGCAGCATTTCTACAGCACTCTTCCCTAGCATGAACAGGAAATTATGTTGGCTCTAAGCTCACAGACGTTACGCAGGTCAGCTTGGACACACCACTCAAGCAACCCTATCACACGACTAACAGACTCCAACTTGCAGCCACCTCTCATGCATATGCACAAACGCTACAGGCAAAACACACTACAGCATCTCTGCCAAATCACATATAGAAATACAAGGCCCCAAGTCTGGGAACTTTCTGATACTACTATGTTTCACATTGTTATTTGTACTACATATCTATTTACCAATAAACATAACATGGATGTGTTTGTAAATTCATCCTCATTTAAAAACGACCAATTCATAGTAAAGTTACTGACAGAGCAGAGGCAGTGACTGAAAGCTTGGACAGTAAACATCATCATTTTTGTTGCATTTAATTGGTCTCTTCTTTACATTTCCATTGTACATCACCTGCTGGTTGGTACAATTACTCACCCTTACATTACAAATTTATTTGCATTTGTTGTCACTGTGAAAACACAATAAAACTTATACTTGCAGATCAGTTTCCTTGGGTCAAAAATATATCTGAAACTGAATTAAGCGAATATATTGGCAAATGTTATCAGCAGAAGCGGTTTAAAGAAAGTAGACATTAGGCTCATTCTGCTGTAACATTCCTGTCAATGAGTTACTGGTTCCTGACATTTTGCAGAAATGTAGTTCCTCCACATTATTGGACTGCTTAATCTGTGAATATGAAGGGCTATGTCCTTTCAAAACACTGGAAACCTCTAACCCAGTGACACAGTGTCATATCACATGTGCTGAACACAGCACTGTGGAAACCTCAAATCTTACTTACATTCATTCATTCATTCTTTCCATTGGCATGTGCAGAATGTGATGATTCCTTGACCTTCTCAGGAGCTTCTTCCATTCCTCTCTGTTACATACCCTTTCCTTCCACCAACTAGTCTTCCATCCTCCCTCACTTCATCTTGCCCTCTCTTTCTTGGTCTACCTCCCACCTTTATTTCCAAATTCAAATAAAATGCCTTTTTATTGGGAATTCTATTGTCTTCCATTCTCTGTACCTACCCAAACCAATGCAATCTATTTAACCCTGCTGTCTCTACTATAGTGGGTTTTTTAACCAATGCACAAATTTCTTTATTGGTTACATTCTACAATTTCCTTTTTCATTCTCATATACTGGGACTAAAATTGTTCTAAACACTTTCCTTTCAAAAATGTTTATTTGCTTTCTCTCTCTCTTCGTTAGTATCCAGATTTCTGATGCAAATTTTTAAAGCTTTGTCTATTATTGCGTTCCTTATCCTTAATTTTGGTCACACAAATGTTATAAAACTGACAATATTAGAATTGAAAATGTTGTGAACAAACCTCAAATTCATACAATCATTCAGCACCCAGCCTCAAATTATATACAGAATGTACAGGAGTTTCTGTACTTCAGAAAAAATTGATATAAACTCTGGTATTTACAATTAACTTTGTACATGCCATACCAACACTTCCATTTACAGTAATTGTGCTGACAAAATACAGGACATAAACTGAGGGAAACCACTGCCACATTACAGTTATGAAGCAAACAAACCACCACCACAGGAGGAGACCAGACCATGTCTGCCCATGACCTAGTATCAGAAACTAAACCATTTCTCTGTTTTCCATTAAATTTAGTGTAGGTGTTCTTTACAAGCAGTTGTTAAGCACATGTCAGTTTCATGAAAAATGGCTCAGTGACAGTCACGGTTTACATGAGGGAGTAAATTAACTTCTACTTGTACTTGCAGTACTTCTTTACTGAGTCATGTGAAAACTGTATAGAACTCCATGTGATGACAATAAGAATTTGAGAGTTCACAAAAAATGATGCACTAAAGCCATAATTTATTTTAGGATGTGAACAAAAATTGGCCAAGTTTTATACATTTTCTATCTACAGCCATCACTCAGAATACTTGATTCTAACCAAAAATATTCCTGGTACAATCATTTCATGCAAAAATACTGAAAGCGACAATGATGTTTTAAAACAAAGAGCAGTGGTAACCTTCCCATACTGGCAATTCCCACTGCAGGTACAAACACACTTAAAAAATGTCACTCCTTGGCCAAGTCAGGAATAGAGGTGAGGATGGTGTGGGTGATGGAGGGATACTGAGTAGATGTCAATAGATGCACAAATGAAACTTCATACATTCCTGCAAGGAAAACATGGCCTTCACTTTGCAGCCTTCACGAAACTCACCAATGTTCATTAGCATTATTCTCAGATCGTTATAATGAATTTCACCTTCAGTGGACAATGAATGTGGAAAGTATAGAGGTACATTAATTTACACTCGTAAGTCAAATGTAGCTTTTGCAGTGCTGATTTTTTACATTTGCATCTGCTCTACACTGTTTTGTAAATACCTACTATACTTAATTTCATGTAAACACAAAACAGGGTTTAATCACTGGTGTTATGTCACATACAATCAGCATGTCCACATAAAACGCAATATTCACAAAGGTATTAAATAGTTATTAGTAATTTTTATAGATTTAAGTGGAACATGTGCATTACATTTTTTTGTTTTCCTGTGGTTCATCATTTTCCCCTCTGTTCTTTCAGAAACTAGACACTTCAATATATACTGAACCTGTGTGCAATTTGTAAAATTCCCCTTCAAGGGCAACAAGATTCTGTATCACAGACACTTTGATAAGAGGTTAATTATTCCCTCACTGTTATATACAGTTTCATCACTATACTCATTCTGTGCAAGGACTGTATCTCTACAGTTACTGTAATATGTATCTGCATGGACCCTCCATACTGTTACAGAACCAGTATTTAGATATAGCAACTTCAGATGTATAAAGGCAGACATCTCAATCTACTGAGTTTCCACTGTACTTCTGCAATTATTGCAAGACACTGTATTTTTTACAGTGTTCAATAAATAAGGTTCCCTACATCATAAGAACTGAATTAGAAGTCATCACACAGCATTTATTTCTCTGAAGTGTCACTATTTTTCCATGTGCATAATGATGCATTTTTCCAATGTGGCATGAGTGAAAATTATGTCAAAGTAGAAATATGGGTCTTGCATTCTCAGTTCACAAACAGCCATTTCCACTTGCATATTACTGTGCAAATGAAAACATTAAATGGTGCTTCAGTTTCCCAAAACCCGTTACTCCACTCATGCTGTGTTCACACCCATCCATCATGTGCTGAGCTGAACAGTGCGCAATCCAACATGCTGCACTCTCAATTCACTATCACCACACACCTCTATCAACTGTCAGTGTATTTAAATGGAGAAAACAAGGTTTGCCCTCAAGAACCAAATCACACTTCATACATCTTCATAGGTGTACACTTCCTACATCATCACTTCGCATCAACTTATCCCATTAACAGCATTCAACTGGCTCTCGTACCACCTGTCGAATGTTACTCCTACTGCAAGTGCTACCCACTATGGAAACACAAATGCTCGATTCACAAAAGTTACAAACTAGTGAATCTTATCTTCATGCGTGACATACTATTGTGTGTACAGTAAATACTTCCAGTTAATGCACACAGTCTGATAGTGCTTGATTACAGGAAAAACAAACTCTAATTTCCACAATAAAGCTACATATTTTGACCCACAGTGGGTAATAATGAGGCTATTCAGTAAGCAAGGAGGATTTTATGCAATTATAATAATTTTAATTGTCTTTTCAGAATGTGATACCTTACACCTATGTTAATAAATGTACAGAATTAAATAACGTATTACTGCTAATAGCCTTGCATTATAAAATTCTGTGGTTGTTTTTTTTTTTATGGTTTCTGGATGTGCTCTTACATGCCAGTTAATTGTATTTCTCATTAAATGAAGAGTTATTACCTCATATGTAGCTATTTTAAAAACCCATTTTACAAAATTAGTTTCTAATTCCTTATACAGATTTATGCAAGATATCTTTTGTTCCTTTTTTTCCTGTTTTATTTTCCTGTTACACTGTCCTTATGTCATACAGGAACTGTTACCTCTTGTATGGACAGTACAAGAAAGCACCCAAGCCAACCTAAAACTGAACATGCAACATTCAGCAGAACTAAAACAATGCCAAAATACTTCATTCGGACAACAGGATAGGAAATAAAACTAAAAGCACAAGAGAAAGAAAAAATATAAGGAAAATAGTTTCTTTACTGATAGCTGTACCAATAATCAGAAAAATGTTTAAAACAAGAAGCCTTTTTTACAGTATGTTTTTACAAAAATTTCTTACATAAAAACATAAAATCTTCACATTCTACAAGAAAAGTGATTAACCCTAATGTATGATGAGAATATCTGGAAGGAAAAAATGTAACAGCCACAAAATTTTATACCATAAGGCTAATGGCAATAATACAATTTAGTGAAATTTCAAATAGTGTGCAACAATATATGGTACCATACCCTACATAACATACGCAAAATGAACACTATGTATTTCTATTGTGAAAATGAAAGATATTTGTTTTTCCAATAGATCAAGCTGTGCTGACTGTGTACTTTAACTGGAAATAATTTGGAGAACCTTACTAACTGAACAAGCATTGTAATTGTAGTTTTATAGTACACAGACCTTCAATATGTGTTGCGGTGAGTAACATGGCTGCAATTCAAACCAAGCAGTGGTGTTTCTGAAGAAAACCATTTGTTCTGATCTTGGCAGGTGACAACAGATCTTGCTGAATACATCTTACAGCCTGCTGCAGTTTCCATGCTGCTTCATTTGTAAGTCTCCTGGCCTTCATCTTGATCCGTCATGGGAACAAGATTCTATACCTGTTCTGGTAATTCCTACAGTTGTAATGGTGTCAGGCTGCAACAACACATGCATCAGCATTACAAAACAATACTTTCAATTACACTCAGCCAGGACTTTTACACAGATTCCTTACTTTCAAAAACACTACTGTGAGGATAATATTTACATTCAATTTACTGAAAAAACTAAACCCTTAATATAATCCCATATTACAAATACAAAGGAATAAATTCTCAATGTACAGCATTTTACAGTACGTACTATATTGAAGAGCAATTGTTTTGCGATATTAACCTGCACATATCATGATTAAAGTATTTTACTGACAATGACCTGCCATTTGTTTCCTAAAGCCCTCTACAATCATCAGCAAGTCAATGTAAATAAGCTCCTGTCATGTGTTTTGTGGCTTTCTACCGACAGAAATTATATAATGGCAATATTAATAAATGAAGTTACTTATTATTATTATTATTACTACTACTATTACCACTACTGCTACTACTACTACTAGTTCATTGTGTCCATTCCATTGGAAGAATAGATTGTTACATATACCCATATTCAACAGAGATGGCAAATATATACAGAACTGGCAAGGTTTGAAGTTGATATGAAAGAGGTACAAGTACACACAGAAGAGTGTAACTTCACTTGTTACAATTCAGAGAACCAAATTTGCCTCTGAATTCATGTGCCACACACACACACACACACAGCTGCCCTTCAAGATGTGACACCATGTACAATGGGTGCAGTAGGTGCACAACCAGCCACCTGACAGTGATGTTCATAGACACCATCAGGAGAACCTCAAATCCCCGACTTGTTCAGTTCTTGCCTTGTATCAACATCATGCTGTGTAACTTTTTCTATCTTCCTGGATGTGACTGTGAACATTTCCCTACTGCATGAAAATTTTCCCCAACTTCATCCCTTCTCTTCAATCTTGGGTCATCTCTATTAAATATTAGTACAAAATTTTCCAAAGACAGTCCCACATGGAGATATTAACAAGGATGCTGAAGTGATTTGTTTCCTCACACAACTGCCGTTTTACCAGAAGTTCACACGTGGACCAATCAACTCCTATAAGAAACAGCTTGGCAGGACTGAAAGCCAAGAGGCCGAACTCTTGCAACATCTTCCAACTGAAAAAAATACTCAACTTAACCATAAAAACATCCAAATGCTGTTTGTTTATGCTGTGTGCTAGTCTCATGACTTCCAACTGCAAAGCCATCAATATCTGGCAACCCGATCACTCACTACAAAAAGACATTTCTATGAAGTTAAGGGGCAGATTTTAGGATATCATGGAACAAAAAAAGATATTACACAGATATGCTCTTATGATGTACACATAGAGGTAAAGAGACAAAAAAAAAGAATACAAAACCGATCACCAGTTTGAATTACAATGTCCAGAAATATACTGGTTTTGTTTCACAAATGATTCAGAAAACTAGTTTACATCACAAAGGGAAAATAATTATATGGCTCAGTGAATAGGAGACTCCCTCCAAACATTTTACATTCAGGGTCCTGCACCAGGTTGCATCACACTATGTCACAACGAGAAACTACATCATGTCAAACACTACCCCTTCCACACAGATGCTCAGAAACGTCATCTCCAGCACTACACCTTTCACACAACTGATCAGAAATTATAGTGAAGATCAGAACATTTCTTGATGCACAAAAAAGATGTGTACCCAAAATGTTACAGTACAAGAGACCAAGTACAGATACCCTCAAAGCAAACACAACTCGTCACTTAATGATCACACCTAATATTACTCGAACAAGTTATATTAACACACAAAATTCACTTTCTCTCTCATCATTTAAAAGAGGCTTGTCTATGAATGAGGTTATAAATTATGAATACCTGTGTACTGTGTAAGTCACAGCATTTCCGTCACATGCTTAACAAATAACGTTCCAAGATTGATGCTATCATGCAAATATGGTTTGCTGCATAAACCAAATGTAGCTGGTTCCTGCCAGTTCAGGTTACAACTGCCAAGGATGAGGGAAAAAGTTCTAGTCAGTTCAAAGCTCACAGCCCCAAGGGTACAATGCTTTCCTTGGCCATGGAGAAGCACAAGCAAACAACATATTTTGTTTAGAAACTAAGGAATATGGCCAAAGAAACATATGAAATCCTGAAACTGTCGAAATGAGCATCTTGCACATGTATCTTTGAGTGTTTTAAAAGATTCAAAGAGGGACGCAAGGACCTTAAACACAATAAGCAGTGGGCACCCACTCGCTGCTCAAAATCCAGAAACTTTTGCAAACTTCATAAACTAGTAGCCAGAGACCATCAAATGACCCTAAAATTGATGGAGGATCAACTGCACTTTACCCAGATGATTGGAGAAGGAGGCAGATGGATATAAGTTAGTTTGACACAGTCTCACACAACAGGTAATTCACTGCTGTGACAATGAAGTGCTTCCTGGTGAACTGCAGCATGGTTCAGATTAGACTCTCACCTCATACACATGACCTTGAGCCAGCTGATTTTTTTTTTTTATTTCTCAAAGTGAAAACTGCCCTCAACAGAAGATATTCGAATACCAGAAACATCTGGAAAAACATACTTGCCAAATTAGGTGCAGTTCCTTTGGACATCTTCAATGACCTTTTCACACAACTTTTTGAAATACAGAAAAAATGTGTTACAGTCAAAGGAGTTTAGTCTGAAGAAAAATGAAACACTTTTTTATCGCATGTGTACCTGTTCTTATAGCAACAACCCACAACTTTGACCACATACCCTGAGAATGGCCAGCTGAAATTCTTACAGGATGACTCAAAGGATGCTTGCTGAAGTTTGTAAGTAGATTAACCTAGTGATTCTGTGTAGTGCTATTACCACGGATTCAAAAATCAAACCACGTGGCAACTGAAAGAAATAAGACATACCAGGAACAATCGTTTCAATGAAAAATTTAACAATATCTTCTATACAGAACTAAACAAAGTGTTACTTTGTAATGAAACTTGTTATAAAAGCAGTTCTGTCACTTAAATGCACATCAGAACCATAAAGTGGTTGGCAGAACTGTGCATGTGCCATCTACTTGTTAGATGCGCTTAGTGTTGCTTGACACATCACACAAGCTGCAGATACCACATACATTTTGCACTCTTAATTTACAAATGTATTTCCTCACACTTAAGTTTCACATAAAAGTTTCTTTACTATAATTTATTTAACAGTGCTTTCAACAGCTGATTATATGGTTGAGCAGTAGGATGAGTGCAAATAATGATATGGACACTGAAAGTGGGCTGGACAAAATCCAAGGCACTATTCTGGCATTTATCTGGAGGCACTGAGGAAAGCCATGAACCCCATCCCCAACCAGGACAGCCAACCTCAAGGTCAGAACCCACAAACTTCACAATACAAAGCACCAACTGCAATGTTCAATGTATACATACAAATTATGGAATGTGTACCCACTCATACAAAAAAAAAAAAAAAAAAAAAACAAAACCCCAAAAAAAAAACAAACAAAAATTTTACAAAAATCTTCAAAAAAAAAACACAAAAACAAAAACAAA
>Ga0123352_10017092_pt1 | contig 11565 bp, 5 predicted proteins | sample TergutLab28metaG_FD_89700 | JGI IMG/M metagenome (GOLD analysis project Ga0123352, IMG submission 89700) | Labiotermes labralis P1 segment gut microbial communities from Petit-Saut dam, French Guiana - Lab288 P1 | ecosystem: Host-associated > Arthropoda: Insects > Digestive system > Gut ...
CAGCCTACACAACACAACAAGTACTCGCTAGCTCCTGAAGATGGACGTATTAACGTCTGAAACATGTTGAGCAATATATAATAAAGCAAGTGTCATCTAGTTGGTCAACCTTTATTCAAAGACTGCTTTGTGTTGCATCTCGTTGGACAATTATTAATAAAGATCAGCGATGCACGGAATAATAAACATAAAATTGTGTTTTTTGTAATTCCGGTTCCATTTTTTTTTTGTGGTTGACGTCAGTGTCTCCAAGTGAACTATATTGCACGTAATAAAAGAATATAATTCGCCAATGCACCACTTTGATGTAGCATCTGTAGACTGTAGCCAAAATTTTCTGCATTAATATTATGCATTGAAGGATTATACACTTTTATCTTGTATTTCAGAAACATAAGAGGAACGCCATACATTTCGGTTATTATCAGTACATGTGTATATTTCATTGGTCAAATTGCGTTTGGTTTCTCCCATAACAAAATTTATTTCCATCCTTACATCTCCCTTCGTTTTAAGGACCTTTGTAGTTGACGCAGAACCATGAAAGATTGACAGAACAAACGCAGCTTTCTACCCATTTAACAGAGAAATGTCTAACCAACAAAACAATCGACTGACTAACAAAGTAGCCAACGATATGAAAAAAAAACAAAATGCTGGCAAAGAAAACAATAGAACAGTCAATCAAGAAAGAGATGGACCGACTAACCAAATGGGTGTCCGATAGATTGGCCAACAGATTTACTGGCCGATAGGTTTACTGATCGGACAGACTGACTTGTCGACGTATTGATAATCCGATAGGTTGTCTGGCCGATAGGTTTGCTGATCGACACCATGACTCACTGACTGACAGATTCAATTGTCTACGTAGCGACTCAGAGGTAGATTGGCAGACTGTTTGACTGGCCGATAGGTTGAATGACCGAGAGATTAAATGTTTAATGTATTGATTGGCCTATAGTCTGACGGTTAGGGTTAATTTTCGAAGTATTGACTGACTAATAGTTTGGCCGATAGGCTGACTGACCGATAGTTTGATTGACCGACCTGGCAATGTAATAATCCGTCAGTTCAGAGTGTAACAGGCTGCGGGCTAGACGAATTGGTTTCGGTTCACGGAAGAGTGACATGCCATATCTTATGTTTTGTTTAGAACACGATGAAAATCAATTGTAAAGAAGACTAACACAACTCTTTTTGATGAAGAAACAAGTGCTGCTTTACAAGACGGTGCTTTGTTATAAAACCGAAAATAGTTGTGTTAGCCTGGATTGTGATTAGTGTTAGTCTTGCGCCGTAAATACAGTGTGCGCGGTGGCGCAGTTGGTTGAGACACTGAGCTACAAGCCGGAATTTCGCAGTCTGTATTTCCGATGGGGCAATTTGGATTTTTCGTTTGCTTAATCCTTCCGGTGATACCATGGCCCTGGAATAGACTCAGCCTCTAACAGAAATACGAACCAGAATTCTGACAAATTTGCCACCTCCACACGCAGATTGTCTATAAATTGCAAGAGCCTCAACCTCGTACAGCCCTAAGGGCGTGTCCAGACCTGTACAGCAACGCCACCAAGAATCTCAGGGCACTTTTTCGTAGTGTATATCTTCCGGTTTATGTCTCTCCGTCACGTGATATCCGTCAGCAATGAATGGACATGGAGGAGGAGGGAGTAGTATAAACCGCAAAGAAAGAATTTTGGAAACCTATTTACCTGGAATTCGTTCTGAGATTTTCACTGCTGTATCATTTGCCGAAGGAATTCTTACGCGCTCTCAGAGTTTTCAACACCACTGTGGACTTCGCCGAACAAGAAGTCTACTCTTAGTTTCCAATCTCCATTAACACCCTCTTTCTTATTCCATTTTTCCCTCTTCTTTGTATTTTTTATAACAGTTCTCTAATAACTGTTCTTTCTTTTTACAAGGGAATGAAGTTCCACCCCCCTTTATCAGTTCGGTCTTCTTACAACGTGCAGTTCTTTGTTTTATGGTGTAGAAACGTGATCATGTTCAATATGGTTCATAAAAGGCGCAAGAAAAGAAATGAACAACCCTGATTTCCATATGACACAGCCTGATATCGTATTAACTTTAGTACAAAGACCAAAGTGTCGTTTCCATTTTCTCCGTTTTCCACGTATAAGAATTTCATACCGAGCTTCGAAATATTTGTACTTGTCAAATTTCTTATTTTTTGTCACTTAGGAGATAAGGTTAACTGGACTACCGAAGTTAGCAGCTGCAGTCATACTGGTGTTCTTCTATTCTTCATTCCTTTCTGTTGTATTTCAATAAAACGGTCTAGCTTTGAATACCCTGATGTATTACATAGAAAACTGAACTTATGAACTCCATAGATAATTTACTGTAATGCGCTGTCTTTACACAACATATAAAACAATTGTAATTTTACAACTGGTTAAGCTCGGCTACATGTTTCGGTCGTTACCCGGCCATCATCAGGCCAACAGAGAAATAGTGTTAATTAAAGTATATTCATTCTAATGAATAACTATTGTTAATTAAGGTACATTCATTATAATGAATGTACCTTAATTAACAATATTTCTCTGTTGGCCTGATGGTGACCGGGTAAAGGTCGAAACATGTAGCCGAGCTTAACCACTTGTAAAATTACAACTGTTTTACATGTTGTATAACGACGGCACATTACAATAAATTAGTTATACATACACAACTGGATGGCATCTTTCCCCCCCCCCCAAAAAAAAAAAACTACATGGAATATTGAAGGGTGTACTGGAAAGGGACACACACGTATTTAAAGACGTATCTTTGTTAACGGTCTACAGTCTAGATATCACGGTATATACGTTTACAGTTACGTTACTTTTCTTGTTTGTTCGGTTACTGTTTATCAACTTAAATCTTCTACTGTCTGTCCATTACGATACAGCATTTGCGACACATTAATGAAAACAGGAACAAATAAATAAATATTTGTAATATTACAAATTTTGGGGGTTATGGAGTCGGAATTAACTTTTAGACGCCTAATGTCAACTATAGTTGACGTACCGCACCGCTAACCTCCAAAGTTGCATTTTATATATTTATTCAACAAATATAGGTACTGAATATTTTAAACATGATATATACTCCCCGTTTTTTTTTTCAAAATGCAGTTTGTTTCATAATTCTAACGTATTTGGTTCCTGTATTATTCACATTTTATATACAGGATGTGCTAAAATTAAAAAAAATAATTCCGGCACCAAAAGGTTAATTTATTAATTACGTTTACGTTATTCTTCTACAGCGTTTCTTCACCTATTAGACAACGTAATGCCTTCATCTATATCAAAATTCAGTTTTCAGCCTACTTTACTCGTCTTTTTTTCTCCTTGCTGTATGTTTATCTTCTTGTGTTTTCAGTCACAAACCTGTCTTCAACTATTCTCCTTCTGCATCTTCTTCCCGTTCTGTATCCTCGCTACCACCTTCAAGCCTGCAGAATAACCTCTCTCTCTCTTCCAGCTACAAGGCATGTAGGCTTAACTCTTTATTCCAGTCCTTTATTGGGCTTCCCTCTTGTATTCTTCAAGTAAATTTACATTAACCTTTTGGCGCCGGAATTGTTTTTTATAATTTTAGTACACCCTGTATATAAAATGTGAATAATACAGGAACGAAATGCACTAGAATTATCAAATAAACTGCATTTTGAAGAGAAAAAAAACGGAGATTATAAGGCATGTTTAAAATATTCGGTACCTATAATTGTTGAATAAATATATAAAATGCAACTTTGGAGGTTAGCGGTGCGGTACATCAACTATAGTTGACGTTAGGCGTCTGAAGGTAAAGATTTGAAGTTCGGGTTTCGAAAATCGGGTATTCTCTGTACAGAAATTATAGTCGTTAACATTTATACCGGCATGTAGCAGTCTCTTCAGTTATAATTTAGCGTCAGATTGCTTGCATTTGTTATTATTGACTTTAGTGCCAAATCCTATTTATCAAGCTTGTTGTCACAGATATTCTTAATTTGTTTACGTCATAAAATATCCCATTCTTAACATAATACTTAATTACATGATAATCTAATATTCCATATAAATTTTCAGTTTTGTCTTCTTATTTTCTTATGGGGATCTGTGTGCCTGCGAATTTTCTTATGGGGATCTGTGTGCCTGGGAATTTTCTTATGGGGATCTGTGTGCCTGGGAATTTTCTTATGGGGATCTGTGTTCCTGCGAATTTTCCTATGGTTATCTGTGTGCCTGCGAATTTTCTTATGGGGATCGGTGTGCCTGCGAATTTTCTTATGGGGATCTGTGTGGCTGCGAATTTTCTTATGGGGATCTGTGTGCCTGGGAATTTTCTTATGGGGATCTGTGTTCCTGCGAATTTTCGGTGACTGTCATTTAACATGTTTTTGTTTTGTAAAAGACTGGAAATTTCCTAAACAGCGCCATGAGGTTATAAACCTCACATGCAGTGAAAATTTATTGCGTTTTACCGTCGACATATAACTTTCATTTTCCATTCCTCGTCTATTACCTTAAATGACTCCACCTGCTTATACAGGGCGATTCAAGTGGAAAGGTCAATGTTTTGGGAGGTGATAATGTAGGTCATTGTGAGAAAGAAAGCTCATTTCAACATGTGTCTAATTCTGAATGGTGACGGAGATTAAGCTGTTTGAATCTACAAATATTGTGAATGGTAACAAAGAAAGAGAAATTGCTTACTGTAAATTTTAATTGTAATCTAATGTTCAAATTACAAATTTGTTACAGTGCACTATAAATGTTCGAGAATCCTACCACCAACCTGAAGACACTTTGCAACTCGTGTCTGAAGATGGCGTGTTATTCGTCTGAGTTGATCTTCACGTCTTTTTTACGCGAGCAGCAGCATCCAAAATGCGAGCGAGCAATTCGTCTCGTGTAGCCATCCTGCTTTTGTAAATTCCGCTCTCAATCCATCCCCACAAACCTCACAAACTTGACCAATGCGCGCCAGATTCAAACAGCTCTTTCTCGATAATCAGAACTAGACACATGTTCATGCGAACCATTTACCTTATAACAGCCGACAGTATCACTTGCCAACATATTTACATTTCTGAATCGCCCTGGACTCTGTTTTCTTCCCCCCTTACCTGACTTCTTGTTTCTATACTAATGTTCGAATTATTTTTAAAGTGCATTCTTGTACAGGCACTGAGGCTCTGTACAGGCCGTACGGCCCATAGGGGAAGGAGAGGTATAGCTCTACTCTTTCTTGACCATGGCACTATAAGGGGGTGATGGATCAGCGTCACGCCCCGGCCGCTCTTTACCCCCGGGAAAGACCCGGTAACCATTTTACAGGGGGCTGGATGGGCCCCAGGGCCGGTCTGGACAGGTGCGGAAAATCTCTCTTCCACCGGGATTCGATCCCCGGACCGTCCAGCCCGTAGTCAGCCGCTATGCCGACTGAGCTACCCGGCCCACATGTTATAATTATGCATTTCTTTAATGTTCTAGAATGCTTCTATATTTTTTGACAATAGATTTTTCTAATTTCTTTTGTTTTTTAATCTTAGAAAAAACAGATGTTTGCATTCTTCTTTATTTTTAGTCATTATTTACACTAAGATCCCAGTGGGGTAAATGAGACCTTCATTAATTGACCTTTGATCCGTAGTTTCGTTTTAAGAGAGAAAGTTTTACCGTTATTAGAGTCTGGCTTACCGGACTGCGTCATCAGTTCACTGGGTTATCCAAAGTCATCGTTTTCGATGAGCTCGGATTGTTGTGCTTGTTACAATGCGCCCGAAAGGTTGTGCCAGGGTTGTCCAAGATATCAGTATCAGATAAGCTTCCGGAAATGCAATACTCAGTATTTGTATCAGTATTTTCCACTAAGCGGAGGGAAATTTACATTTTGCAAGGTAATATATCTGTGTATTGAACCTGTTATTGGTTAGAGCATGGTATACAATGTATTGAATTTTTTATGCAAATCTTATTGGAATATGAATTTTAAAACATTCAAGTTATTTCTGATATTTTTTCCCCGACGTGTCCAAATTTCGGCACCCAACAAATCTATGCTCTGAACCTATCATTTTTTGTGTTCTTTCCTTACGTGAAGTCCAATTTGTGAGCGTAAGGATGATCTGTCGATCCGTGCATAATTTAGAGTCGCGTTCACACAAAAAGCGAAAAGCGCCTTTTAGCCATCATGACTGTCCTTCTGACGAGTCTGTCCACATGTATCGGCGCGGCTTTCACCGAACGGATTTTCGTGAAACTTGATACTGGGAACTTGTTATGGAAAATCTGTCGGGGAAACTCGGAATTTGTTTAAAATCGGACAAAATTATGAGGCGCTTTAAACAAGTCCGTTTATATTTTTGACAGCAGTACGAAATATTTTGTAGCTCGAACAGAGCACGAAGAGAAACCATTGTTGCCATTTTATTGCAATACTCTCCGGTTCTGTATTGTTGATAGCTACGTTTAGGTCAACAAAAGGACAAATTCAGAGCATTGTTATGTTTCCATGGCGATAGTCGTTACACGAAAGCGCTACAATGTTACACTATACGTACATGTCCTGTCTGCTATCATTCACATATTGCTTGTACACTTTTCTTCGGATTAACTAGATTTCATGCATATTAACTAACCTAACACGCATTTAACGGGTTAGAGGGAGCTTCCTGCAGTGACAGTGATCCGAATAAATACCCCACTATTAGTAGACTGCGTTTGAAATATGATTGCACACGGTGACGCACGGGAGGGGAAGTGAAGGGGAAACTGGCGAATGGAATGGGTAGCCAGTACCCTTCACACTACCTCGGCACATGGTTTATCCAGTATTACTACCGCTGATACGCACACTTCGGCTACCAGTAGTCGACTGAAGTGAAGCCCCCGCCGATTTTAAATGGACTCGTCCGTTTCGCCGAAAGACGAAATCTGATTTCTGCGCGTGTGCCATCACATTTCAAATGGCCTCTACCAACAAACACACACAGACACACATACACACGCATATATATATAGTACACAATTACTTTACAAATGTTCGTATATGTTTCGGTACCTCTGCACCATCTTGAGGGAACTTATATATTGTGTTTGCTGAAGTTATAGAATATTAAAACAATAAAAATTATACCCAGCAGTAGGTCGGTGTTTGGTAAAATGTGTATTGTTGGTAAAATGTGGCAGTGGCTGGCTGTGCAATTCAAAAGTGTGTAATAAAGTGATACAAAGTAGGATTATGAAAATGGAACGCTATTAGTAATGTAATGAATTTATGTTGATATGCATATGCATAGGTTGCTATCCAAAAATTTAAAGATCAAGATATATAGAAATACAATTTTGCCTGTTTTTTTTTTTTTGTATGGGCGTGAAACTTGGTCGCTGACATTGAGGGAGGAAAGGAAGCTGCGGGTGTTTGAGAACATGGGGTTGAGGAGAATATTTGGGCCGAGGAGGGACGAGGTAACGGGGGAATGGAGGAGATTGCATAACGAAGAGCTAAATGATTTGTAATCCCCATCCGATATTGTGCGAGTGATAAAATCGAGAAGAATGAGATGGGCTGGGCATGTGGCGCGTATGGTTGAGGAGAGGGGGGTGTATAGGTTCTTGGTAGGGAAACCGCAGGAAAAGAGACCACTAGGGAGATCTAGGCGTAGATGGGTGGATAATATTAGGATGGATCTCCAGGAGGTGGGATGTGGGTATATGGACTGGATTGGGCTGGACCAGGATAGGGACGGGTGGTGGACGCTTGTGAGTGCGGTAATGAACCTTCGGGTTCCGTGAAATACGGGGAATTTCTTGACTAGCTGCAAACCAGTTAATTTCTCAAGAAGGACTCTGCACCATGGAGTAAGTAAGTATGTAGGCATATACAACCACTACCACTTTTTGCCAACAATATACATTTTACCAACAATACACATTTTACGAAAGACCGACCTACTGTTGGGTGTAATTTTTATTGTTTTAATATTCTATAACTTCAGCAAACACAATACATAAACTCCCTGAATATGGTGGAGAGGTACCGAAACATGTAGGAGCATTTGTATATAATTTTCTACTATATATATATATATACATATATATGCATTTGTTGGTACAAATAATGAATGTTAATCAATACAAAATGCACGGACCCTATTGATTTTAAATATACGTGAAATTATAGCGTGTAATAAATCATGTATCTCGTTTCATATCCTGGTTTTGAAGAAACCCGAAAGTCGAATTTCTAACAAAAGTTGTCTTCTCCAGACCCCACTCAATATGTACAGTCTGCCAGCTACACCGCACCCTGCATATTGGCCGAGGATGACCGAGCAACTTTATACTTAAATTGCCATTCCCTCCCCCCTCCCCCACCCCCCCTTCTTTCAATGAAATAATTGTTCAGCGAAGCAAATAATAAAATCTTTAAAATTGCGACAGGAGAAATACGTGAAAGGAGGAACAGGAGCGATTGAATGAAAATTGTAATGTCACGGTGTTAAATGATACGGGAAGATCGTCAAATTTATAACATGCAGTGGTGCGACAAGACTTCCCTTTTAAAGAGCGTTCAACGTACACAGTACCCACAAAACACGTCACACACACACACACACACACACACACACACAGGGGAAACGGTACATTACTCACGTGTCGAAACAGAGTAAAATCACGCATTGTTGTTGTTTTTGCTTTTGCTTCTGTTTGGTTTGGGGTACGCCATGGCGCATTTTGTTGAGGCACTGCTCTACAAGTAAAAAGGTCGCGGGTTCGATTCCTGTTGGTGTCACTGGAATTTTTTTTTTATTGGCGTAATCCTTCCGGCCGCACTATGGTATTGAAGTTGACTCAGTCTCTAACATAAATGAGTACCAGGAATATTTCCTGGGGGGTAAAGGCGGCCGGTGTCTCGGTCTGACAACCTTACTACATTCATGTGCCGATTGTCTTGAAATCTGGGAGCCTCAACCTCCTGGACCCCTCAGGGACTCTCCAGGCCTGTAATGGGATTGCTTTACCTTTTACGTTTCTTTTTGATTTGTTTATTTTCCCGTGCTGTTCTTGTTTCTATACAAAGCATTCTGTGTATATAGACTTTTACAAGCTCAGAGGATATTAAGGCTTCCAGATTTCTAGACTGGCCGCCTTTATCCCCAAGGAAATATTCCTGATACTCATTTACAGCATGTTACATGCTGAGTCGACCTCAGGGCCACTGTGCGATCGGAAAGATTACGTCAAAGAAAAATTACAACGACACTATCGGGAATCGAACCCGCGACCTTCCGGTTTTTAGCGCAGTGCCTCAACCAACTGCTCCACCGCGTGAAGCAGTGAAGAGATATAATTATCGTGAAGAAACAGACAAGGATGTCACAAAGGGGAAACAGAGGAAGGAAATAAAAAGATAATAGAAAAACACGCAAGAATATTTAAGTCTTGTGTGAAATGACGTCATATATTATTAAAAGAGTACCAATCATCACGGTTGGCTACCCCAAAAACTTTCGTCTTCATAACAGCGCTACTAGAATCTCAAATCTGGCGTAAAGCAAGAGAATTTTGAAGCTGCAGTTCTTATCTCGTGAACTGTACTTGTTGTGTCCGATGAAGAAGAAATCAATCAAATGAAGACAACGTGCGTCTTTCACGAAAGTAAAAAAAATACAAGCGCCGAAGTCAACTCCATTTATCACACGAGGGGTGAGGGGGAGGGGGGGTGGAGGAGTGGCAATAGACAGACAAACACACATAGACACATACACAAGAGCGACGCAGAACGGAACACTGATATCAGATTCTGCTAGGGCCGTGTAAACAATCAATACCGGTCCCTGCGGAAAGAGACCGCACAAGACTTCATCCATAACAATACTTGTCTGAGAGATTTAATAATACTGTTTTGTTATTACTGCTGTATTTTAGGTTATTCAAAAACCGTCGACCATACATATTTTCGAAAAAGATGGAATGATGCTCATGAACGCAACTATTTGCGTTCGGGTGGGTTGCTTGAGACTGGGAGGTTAAAGCTGCAGTCAACGGCAATCGAACATGGTAATCCCCGATAGAAAGTCTTCAGCGACGCCACTCAGTGTGATTTTATGGATTTCAGAACAAATCGCGAGTATTTACCTATACAGCATAAACTGCCTGGTTTTCATACCCGAGAGACGGCGTGTTTACTGCGCGGTACGAACTGAGTCTTTAAATGCAATTCAGGTTAATCTTAGTATAGGCCGCGTCGTGTTTCAGACGGTAGGTCGCCGGACTGTCACCACGGATGCCCGATTTAAATCCCAGGTCAATTCATTTGAAATTTGTGGTTGACAATGTCACAGTGGGACACGTTCTTCTCTGAATACGTCGGTTATCCCCTGTTCGTATCATTCCACCAATGCTGTGTACTAATCTTCACTAGATTTTGCTCTTATCGGAGGTACAAAAGCGCGAAGCATGGGAACCTTCCAGAAAGCAATACATTTGAAGAAATGGAAAGTAACTTCACGCACTTTTTAAAGAGTTAATAAGAACATATACGCTGATCTCGGTGTCCGTGCCGTCTATGGCGTAGGTCTGCGACCGCTTGATTGCTTGGATCGCGAATTCGAATCCTCGCTGATGACATGGATGTTCGCCTTTCGTGTTTGTTGTGTTTTATTTGGGTAGCGGCCTCTGCGACGAGTACATAAATCGGTCAGAGGAGTCCTACCGGGCATGCGTGTGTTTGTGTGTAATTGTATGTGATCAAGAATCCTGGGCCTCCAGTTGAGCTTTTGTGCCACAGATGCAAGAACACACACACGGATTGTGCAAGTCATGGCATCTGCATAACGAAATGAAGCCTTATTTATGCTCCTAGTATCAGGCGTAATAATTAGACAACTGCTGGTGTCGAACCAATATACCCCACAAGTTCTTCATCGTGGAAACCTGTCATGCGCTGACCGCAATTACGATTCGTCCTAACGCGATAATACATATCATGTTGGACTGTCTGATCATGTGGATATCACGGCTAAGATTTAGAGATCAGGAGAGCGATGAAGGTTTGCGGAGATTTCATGTTGTTTGTCTTAAGCACACTCACGTTGTTAATACGAACGTCGCATAACCGCTAGCTGGAGTAGAACCTCACAGCATGAGCAGGTTTCTGGAGCTTCAGTTTTAAAATTTGAGAAATTCGAACGTAGTACATGTGTGTGAATTTTTCGTGCGTGTTTGAATATTGTCCCTGGGATTGTGACCCCTTGAACCCCTATTTACGGGCACATTTTGTTTATTATCTCCCAGAATGTTGCAATCTGTCCGAAGACAATCAGTATTAACAGTAACTATTAATGGCAAGTAGGAAATACACCCAGTGATAAAGGTAAAGCAGTCCCATTACAGGCCTGGACAGACCCAGAGGGTTCTTAGGTAGATAAAATTCCCAGATTTCGTGACAACGGCACAGGATGGTGGTAGGTTGTCAGCCTTACGCACCGGCCGCCTTTGCCCCCAGGAAATACTCCTGGTACTCATTTATGTTAGAGGCTGAGTCGACCCCAGG
>Ga0123352_10017093_pt1 | contig 11565 bp, 8 predicted proteins | sample TergutLab28metaG_FD_89700 | JGI IMG/M metagenome (GOLD analysis project Ga0123352, IMG submission 89700) | Labiotermes labralis P1 segment gut microbial communities from Petit-Saut dam, French Guiana - Lab288 P1 | ecosystem: Host-associated > Arthropoda: Insects > Digestive system > Gut ...
CTTTTCTTTTTCATCATGGGGAAGAGTGTAAAAGTCTTTGCCTCCTATGGTAGTTAGCATTTGCTTTGTACTTGCATCAGCCTTTTCAAAATGGTGCTGCACAGCATTGTAGGATCGTCTTCCTGCTAAAGCTTCTGGTAGCAGCTCTGATACCTTAAAGACTTTCGGTGCATCTGCGCCATTATAGCCGTACCTGCCAAACTGTATGGTCTTTTCGTGTTTTTCACCAGCACTTAAGAGTTCAGTGCAGGATAGTTCCTGCTTCTTAAAATTAAAACTGTCAACAGCAAATCTGCCTGAGCCAGTAACAATAATATCCCCCTTGCGGAATATAAGACCTGCGCTGTTGTACAAAAACGGTTCGCGGTTTTCAAGAATGTCATGCCGATTAAAGGCAGGATTACTTTTCAGGGCTTTTTCAACATTATCGATAATGGCTGTTCTTTTCTTGTATTCTATTGATCCCTCTTTCCCGTCAAGGGATTCTAGCGCCCCTCGTGCAAGGGATAGGTTTTTGATCTGCGCCTTCATCTGTTTCCCCTGCGCTTCCCTGATTTTCTCTTCTTTCTGCCTGTTCAATGCTTCCCTGCGTTCCTGTGCCGCTTCCTTGTCTCCCCATTCTTCGGTTAATGCCAGCTGCAGCTCATCTGAATCGATAGCGTTCTCATCATTGGGGTTGGTGAACACGGGGGAAGTTGTCTTTAGGAGCTTGTCGATCCAGTCAGCTTTGCGCTGCACAAGGTTCACCGAATAGTTGTCGATAGTACCTGAAGCAAGGTAGGTGTGAAGCTCAACTTTATCCTGCTGATTTCCTTGCCTGTCGATCCTGCCATTGCGCTGGATGAAGTCCGAAGGACGGAATGGGATGTCGAAGTGGTGAACCGCCGAAGAGTTTTTCTGCAAGTTTACGCCTTCACCAATGCAGGATGTTGTCCCGATGATTACCTTGTACTTTCCAGAATTATAATCCTCGATAGCTTTGGAAACTTCCTTTTCAATGGCGCTGTCATTTTTCGAGCCGCCTGATTTAGTAAAGCCGTTGACGATAACTATTTCCTTTTCCTTAAAACCCTGTGCCATAAGCTCTTTTTTTATTTTCTCGTGAATATTAAAACTGGCGTCTGAAGAAAAAACCCGGTCGCAGAAAATAACTTGTCCGCCTTTAGTTGATTTGTAATTGTCGCTGGCATTTTTGGCAAGGTTTTCAAGCTTAGGATTTTTCCAGCCCTTGTATTCTTTTGGGTCGTACAATTCAAGGTCAAGGCTTGCTGTTCGCATCCGCGTGTAGAACGTCAAAAAATTTTCTCCAGGGAACTGCGCTGCGCGTTCTTCCATATCAAGTGATTTGTAAAGGTCAAGCTCCTGTGAAATTGCCTTTACCGCCTCAGTTTGCTTTTCATCTTTGGCAATAATGTTTGGTTTATTTTCAGCTCCTGGTTTTTCAAGTCCGATTACTTCTGGGTTGTTCTGCAAGTCGGTATAGGCAAAGAATAAGTTTTGCAAAGTCGGAAGATTTTTAAATCCGCTTAACACGCGCCCCTGCTTGGCAAGACCAGAACCCCAATCGTATAGCCAGCCAGTTTGAATCTCGGCAAACTCGCGGATAAATCCATCTATTGTAGCAACGCCCATGCGCCTTAGGTCTTCAGGCGCTATGTACTGCATCATGTTGTAATATTCCAGAGGAGAATTAGTCAGCGGTGTTGCCGTTAAGAGATAAACGTTTTTTCCGCCGTTCTCTCCCCTGATATATTCGCTTTTCTTATACAGGCTCATTGCTTTCGCTGACTGCCTTCCATCATTTAATCCTGTCTCGCGTGAAAGAGTGGAACTGAATAAGTTTTTATAACGGTGCGCTTCATCAACCACCAAGGCATCACAGCCGAAGTCTTCAAAGCAGATGGTTGCGTTTGTTTTACCTGATTGTGCCTTGTATTCCCCTTTGAGCGCCGCCTTTTCCTTCTGCCTGGCACTTGCGCCTTCCTTTTCGCTTTCGTACCGTGATGCAACGCTGTCGGTAACACGCTGATCATTTTCAGTAGATAATTGTATTTCACTTGCAGAACTTTCGCTCATAATGATAATGTCAGCGTTGCTCCTTGCCATTGCCTGGTATTTTGCATACCGCTTATCCCGATTTGAATATCCAGTCTCCTCAGGATCAATCGATGCAATTTTTAATGACGGCATTACGTCTTTGATCTCGGCTATCCAATCTTTTACCTTGTTATTGGGAACTTGCAAAAATACCCGCTTGGATTTTCCTTCCTGACGCAGCAGGGACATAAGCGCAATAGCCGTAGTAGTTTTCCCAAAGCCTGTCCCCAGCGCCGATATACCGCGCTGGTTGCGGTATAAATGGTGAACTGATTGCCACTGGTGTCCCTTCAAAGCTTTGCCGCCTGCTTCTGCACCGCGCCAACCTGCAATCTCAACAGGATACGTTTTTACTGCTGCAGCTATGTGCGTCTTAAAAGCGCGGTTATACGCTGACTCAAGCTCGCTACGGTAACTCTCGTGGCTACAGATAAATGATCGGAACAGCTCATCATGCTCTTTGTTGAAGGTATCGGTATCAAAGTATTTGCTGCGCTGCTTTTGGCTATTCAGGTAGTACACCAACGGGTCGGCTTCTTCCATCCATTCGCCTTTCCTATTGAGCGTGCCCCATTTACCATCGCTATTTTTTGCAAGATTTTCCAAGTTCCCGTTTCCCAGCGCTTCTGGACTTGATGCCCATTCCCGGACAATTTTCTCCGGTATCCACGACGATCGGGGAGAGAAGTCGGCATCTTCTATTGAAGTCCATCCAACGGCTTTTTCCAGCTCTGATGCACCGTATATAAGTTTTCCCTTTTTCCACTCGGCGCTTTCCGTTTCCGCCGCTAGGTGCAGGTTATCTACCTTTGCCCATGCGTCCCCCGATATAAAGTCTTCCCGCAGTTGGTATTCGCCTTCTGGGGTGATAAAGATGTCGCTGTGTTCCCGCATTTCACTTATTAACTGAATACTCGAATCTGGAAACATTGATGCAATATTTTCTTCTGTGCCTTCTTTTAACGCAGCCTGCATCTGTAAAAGAGCGCTTACCGCCTGGTTATGTCCATCAACAAGATCAACGCTTTTGCGGTACACGTTTGGCTCTGTTAAAAGAGGATCGCTTTTCGTTAGAAATGATTCGTAAATACCGCTTACTACCGGATGTTCACGGGTGAATCGTTTAATGTCAGGATCATCAACAGGCAGTGAACTATACTTTTTCTGATACTCAGATAAGAGATTGCTGCACTGTCTCTGGCATTCGCTGATTTCACCTGGTTCTTTTTCCGCTTTCATCGCCGCTTGTATTTCATGTACCGACTGAGAAATAGCCATAACGCTTGAAAGTTTTTCTGCGAATGCCGCTTCATGCGAAACTGAATGCCAGGAGTTTGCCCCGCTTAAAATATAAATGTTGCCTTTCTCTATTTTTATTGCACCAGCTTTCAACTGCCTGTCTTGCAGTTGTTTTACCTCATCTTCGCTTAGTGAAAGTATTTCTTTCACCTCTGTGGTAAAACCCTGGAGCTGGTATCCTTCCCGTATCATCTGAAATATTTCTTCTGCCAGCGGAGATTCAGGTGAGAAATTATCAAGTACCTGCTGCAGGCTTTCCTCAGTTATCTCTCCCTTCACCTCATCGTTTCCCCACTGTCCGCTTCCCTGCTTTACTTCTCCAGCAATGTGCTCTGGGTGTTTTTGATAATATGTTCCTTGCACAAAATCAGTGTTATATAATGGAAGCTTCTTGAACGTTTCATCGTCAATCTGTGAAAGCCTTTGCTGTATATCGCTGGGGTAGGAACGGAATAAAAGGATGTCAGGCATTACCCGTGTGTTAGTGTGGCTGAAGCTGCTGTCGCTTAATTTCACTGCTCCGATAAACTGCGCTTTTTTGTTAATGCCTAACCTGAACTGCTCGTTGCTGCTGTTCGCAAGAACGCCTGGAGCTGCAATAAGCGCCATCGTGCCTTCTGGTTTCAGGTTATCAATGCAGCGGCTTACAAAATAATTGTCCAGTGATTTCTCTCCGCTCATATCAAGAGCTGCTAGCGCTGCAGTACGCTCGCCAAAGGGAGCATTGCCAATGACATGATCGTAGCCGCCTTTTTTATCTGAGAGATTGAACGCTTCAAAACTCATGGTAAGGATTTCTGTCTTATCAGCAGAGTTCAAAATATTTGCAATACTCGATGTTCGCTCATCAAGCTCCACACCAGTAAATGACAGTTCTTTATTAGAAGGGGAGAACTGAAAAAATACCCCTGTCCCGCATGAAGGTTCAAGTACCTTTGCGCCTGCTGCGATGCCGCCTGCTTTATCAAGCATCTGCCACACAAGGCGCGCTATCGGGGGAGATGTGTAGTAATCGTACAGCACTCCTCGCTCACCCGATGCGGCAATCCCGCCGAAGCCTGAGTAGCGGCTTATGATATTTTTTTGATACTCAGTAAGCGGCTTTTCGTTCCGGTGTTCAAGGATGCCCAAAATCTCTTTGTTGTATGTTTCACGCTGGCTGCGTGATAGACTTGAAGTAAATCCATCCCACGCACCGAAGGGGTGAAGCTCTCTGTATTTGGGTGCTTCGTTTGCCGCTTGAATTGTAACAGGCTCTACTTTTGTTATCTGAGCTACGTGAACCGGCGTTGAGAAATCAAAAGTTAACTGTTTCCCCTTTTGGTAAAGAATACGCTGTCCGTTTGCATTAAAGCGCTCAGGAATTTTATCCTTGACAGTTTGTTTGTATCGTGCTACATTTTCAGTAACGAAACCGAATACGTCCGTAGTAGGGCCGGCCGTGTGCAAATGGCGGAAGCCGTCGGGGAGGCGGATGGAACGGGTCTGGTCAGCGTTGATATAGTTATGGAGTAATTCCATTCCGCCGCGCAGATCCGGTTCGGTTTTTTTCTTATTTACATACAATAACCTGTTATCTTCAACCGCTTTTTGCAGCCAGTGTTCAAACCCACTTTTGCCGAAAATTGTTTTTGTAAGGTTTATATCAATTTCAGTTCCGTTAATATTTCCTCGTTGTGAATACGCTACCGGAATGATTATCTGATTGTCACCTTTATCTTTAAGCGCTACAACACTGATAACATTTGTTTTATTTTTTGGGTCTTGAACAATGCACAAGGGATTTTTTAACTGCTCAGGAATTTGCTTGAGAATATCGTCTCCTAAATCATGGTAATTGACATTTGTAAATTTGCCACCAGCTCGAAGCGTTGAATAAAGATGTTTTCCGGTAATTGCCATCGGCAGCCGCTGAAACCCTAATTCTTCATATATCCTCGGAGTCATTCCCAAAAAGACATGCGGCTTTTCAGGAAGTTTTCCTTTGGCAATTTTTTTAAGTATTTCCTCATATGTGCTTTGGTTAAAAATGTATTTTCGTTCTTCAAACAGTCGCTGGTAAACTTTTTCCATGCGCTGGTCGATGTCGACAATGTGCTCCATTCCGCGGTACACGGTATTGAAAAAGCTTTTGCCTTTGTTATAAACATCCGCTCTTGTTTTATCACGTGCATTTTTCAGTGTAATCCACTGCTCAAGCCCCCGTGCAAATAGTTCTTCTGTCTCAGTATTCCATAACCCATTTTCAACGCCGAAAGCTTTTTCAGCCTGTTGCTGGAATTCCCCTGTAAGCTGTCTGCGAAATACGTACGCACACTCGTGAACAAAGGTAGAAAAGTTAGCTCCCTTCCCAGCCCTCAATACCGCCTGCGCATCTTCTGACAGGAACTGGACATACCCGCAGAATTCTTCCGGTAGATTTTCATCGCGGTTTGCGATGCCGTCCGGGTGGTAGCGATTTAAGTATTCGTCAAAGGTATAGTCAAGAGTTTGCGCCCGCGCCTGCAAGAGAAGACAGCCGATTTTCGCCTCTTCCTCTGAAAGTGAAAATGCTTGCGCTATTTCTTGTGCGATACTTTGCGTGCTGTCTCTCATGGCTTTTTGCTCCGGTTTCTCTTATTTGGATGGCGTCTGCTCAGATCTATGTTTTCTTTATTCTGATTTAGAATTGTATTGAGAAATGTCGATTTTCCCGCGCCCGTCGGCCCCCAATCCTCAATATGATCCATGTCAGAAAGGTTCAAGTTGATGTAAGACGGCATCCCTTCTACAGTTGAGTAGATAATTTTATTCATCGTCTTACCCCTTGTGATTCCCGCTGCTCTATCTTCTGATTAGGCTGCTCAGCTTTCCGCGCATCTCGTACAATATCCCTACAGTGTTCCAATGCCTTGTTGTTTATGTCGAACAGCCTAAAGGGATTGGTCATAGCCTTGCCAGTTGTCAGGCTGGTGCCGATTTTTTTGTACACAGTACCTTCCAGATTTTTCGTGAAGTCTGCCGCCTGCTTTTCGTTTACCTTGAATTTGACACCCATAGACATGGCGGCAAAATACTGCCCCAGATACTTTGCAGGATCAGTTGAGGTGCAAAGTATTTGAGCCCTCGCTTCTTTCTGCTTTTTCTCAGGCAACTGCTGCTTACCTTCAGCCCACCTCTTTAATTCCAAAGGATTGTTTACCTGATTGACATTAAAAAGTCTGCTTGATTTCCCGCAAAACTCCTTTGTCTTCTCATTCTGAACGAGATGCTGAATTGAAAGAGCCTGCTCCCCTGTACGGATACAGAGATCGGGGCGGGCTCTCTGCGCCTTATCAAAATCTAACTCAGTAATATATTCTGCCGTAGGGAAGCCGTTTGCTTTCTGGTGTTCCTTCATCAACAGCAATCTAACACCGTCATAAGATTTACCAGTTACTATATTTACCACAGGCTGAGTATCAGCATACCCGTCTGCTCCTGGTAGACAGGAAAGCGATCCGTTCTTTAAAGCATTCATAATAACCCTTCGCTGCTGCAGTACATTCTTAAACGACTGCATTGCATCTAAGTCTGAATCTTCCTGTAAATCAGCTTCCATAGTTTTCTCCTTACTGTATAGACAGGTTATGATGTTGTCTTGTAGCAGCAGCTCTTTCTTAAAAAGTGTCTACCAGTAGACAAGTTAAGATGACTAATCAGGAAATCCTCACTTCTCTTGAGTGTCCACTGGTAGACAAATTAATTACCTGTTTATGTTTTCTAAAACTTCCTTTAAGTTCTGATATTTTTGTTTACTAAAAAAGTCTCTCCTGCGGTATAATCGATCTAAGGGACCTAACAAACCCTAAACCAAATTACGTCCACAGGAGAGACAAAATGAACGAAACTCAAGAAACTATTGCTAGAGCGTTGGAGATCTCATTGAAGTTTACTGACGCGGAAACTACTTGGTTACGATCCGATCCCAACGGAAATGTTTATATGAACGAGCGACTGTTAAATACCATGGAAAGTGTCATTCGTATTTTTAATGCCAGAAACCTCGCTAACCTTGTCAATGACAGCGGAGTGAAGACTGGTTGGGCTCTCATCCACCCCAAAAAAAAGCAGTTGTAAAGTCTTGCATCTTCTTGTCTGGTAAAAACCTACAACTCTGTATCCAAGAGGTTTTAGTGCCTCTTGGATTTTTAACGCCTCGTCAAGTTCATAATTCATAATACTGTTCTCCTCATTAATTTATTGTTTCTAAAACTTCCTTCAAGTTCTGATATTTTTTGTTTACTAAAAAAGTCCCTCCTGCGGTATAATCAATCTAACGGGGACTAACAAACCCTAAATTAACCTACACCCCAGGATGGACAAAATGACTAATGAGAAAAGTGGAAGATTTGATAAAAGCTTCTAAAAAATACGCTTTATATATGGATATAAAAGTTAAAAAGAGAGCATAGTACTGACAGCTCATGATTCTTCCTTTTGACTCTCATGCCTTATGGTTAGGTCAATAAGAATAGGAGGAAGGGAACCATAGAGGGCATGATGTCTTGGAAGGCGTCCGTCATATTTTTCAACAAGTGATACCACCTCATACCCTGTTGCATTTATAACTTCAATCAACTTTATCGCGTCTTCTTTTATCATATTGTTCTCCTCATTGATTTATTTTTGCTCTACTGAATATAGCAAACTCGATAGAGAGCTTGGTTGCTACACAAAGAACATCACAGGCTGCTTTTCTCACTTTACAGCCTTGCCTCTCTATCTGTACCGTGATTTTTCTCAAAGATTCCAAGTCTTTTTCATAGACGCAAATGTTGTCTTCATTATCAGGTTCTTTCTTAAAATAGACTGTAAATGTTCCCATTTCATTTTCGACAGCGGTAATGATATACCCCTGCGCTTCGATTTCTTCAAGCACGGCTTTCAATATATCCGTTTCTTTTGCCTTCATGGTTTCCCCCTTACTGGATATCCGCTCTTTCTTAAGTGTCTACTGGTAGACAGGTTAATTACCGGTTTACTTTTTCTATGACTTCAAAAGCCAAATCAATGCAAAAAGAATTATCGTACAAGTCAAGTTTTATTTTCGCCCGTTTCTTCCGCGTATCAACGACAACTATTTTTCCTTCAAGTCCTGAAAGCGGCCCCGATAACACTACTATTTTTGAGTTCTCATCAAAGCACACTTTGGAAATGCCTGCTATGTTTTTTACTTTCTTCACGAAGTGAAGCACAATTTCCAAATCTCTTTTTTGAAGCGGAACTATATCGTTGTTTGCTTTAAGGAAGCGGAAAAACCCATCGGTTTTACGGAACGCTTGAAAATAATCGCTTATCCTTTCATCCTCAGGAATTTCCAAAAATAAATAACCGGGAAAAATCGGCATAGCAGTATTTTTATTTTTCCCAGCCTTACGCAAGGATAGTATGCGCTTGGGGAAATGCAGCGGCAGTGTAATATCAGGGTACTGCGCTTTAAACCGGGAGATGTATTTTTCTTCCCATCGCGTCCTTACTTGCATAGTGTAATATGTAGAAGTAGTATTAAAAGTCGTTTCCAGTAATTCCATGTGGGTAATCCTTTTTATGATTGACTGATATTCTTTGGTTTTACAGTGCTAGACGCTTGTAACAATTCTTCTGCCAGTCTACCGGTAGACTTATTTTTTGTGATTTCCTTCCTGACACGCTCAGGATCGCTTTTGAATATCAAGGGAGTAAGCCGCCCTTTTTGACTTTCATACGTTCTTATCGTTACCAGTTCTCCATCACGAAGCTGCCCTCTACGATCCCCATCTCGAAGTTCAGGTTGTTTAAATAACGGGATGAAGTATGCTTTGCCGTCAACACCCTCAAGGATAACTGCATGATTATCGCTTGCATCCCCATCGGTGCGGTACACTTTGGTTACTTTGCCGGTTATCTGTTTCTGGCTTCCTGAAAATATTTTAAGGCTAGCCGGATTACTGTACTGTAAAAGAGAGCGTGCTTTCAGGAACGTGTTGTATCTACCATTGGAGCGTAGGTCTTCTTCCCAGCGAGGAGACAACTTATACCCGCCTTCCTTATAGGAACACAGCTTCATTTTCGAAAGACTATCAATCCGTGTAAGGATTCGCTTTTGTTCTTCACCGGTAACATTTGAAAGATTTATCTTGAATGTCCCGCCGCACAGTTCTTTTATCCGCCCATCAAGGCGGGTGTACCGGGGAGCTCGTAATTCTTTCTCTCGTTCAATTTCAAGTTCCTTTTTGCTCCTCCTGCCAAGCTGCGATGTACAAATATCCCGCGTATATTCCCGCATAAATGTCCTGACAATATCTTTGGGTATCTCAATCAGTTTCCCGCTTTTATCCGTACCGTTAAGCAAAAGATGCGCATGGGGATGGGCGGTGTTGTAGTGGTTTGCTGCCTGCCACAACAGTTTATAACCTGTTGCAGCTTCAAGCTTTATAATGAACCGCTTGGTTAAATCGGTAAGATCAACCTTATTTGACTGAGGGCTTAAAAATATTCTAAAGTTTCTATCGCTTAAATTTTTTCGGTATTCATCACTATCTGTTCCGTAAAGGGATGCCTGCTCTCCATCAATCCCCGTTCCTTCACGGACAAGGTACTGTTCAAGTTGTACCAGATGCGCCTTGCCGTTATTTGAATACTGCATTTTTGCTATACACTTCTGGCGAGAATCGACAGCAGCCTGTCTACCAGTAGAATAATTACTGCCCTTTGATTTTGTGCCAGAATGTTTTCCAACACGCAAGAGCCGCATCAGGGCTTTTGATGAGTCTTGATCTCTGGCGCGCCTGAACTGGGGACTAATCTTATATTCATGGTTCTCAAATAAAAAATGCCGCATGGTATTTTGTCTACTGGTAGACAGTTATTGATGTTGCTCCCGTACCGCTGCTTTAAGCTTTCCAGAAGGACGGAATACAATTTTTTTATGGGCTGGTATAAGCGTCTTTGGGGTGTTGCTTAACTTCACTTTTTTGTCTGCAACTTGCTTGACGCTGAATGATCCAATGCCGCGTAATTCAATACTATTACCTGAGATTAGACTTTCTTCCATCCATTCAGCTAAAGCATCAATACACAATGCCGCCTCACGAATAGTAAGCCCAGTTTTCCGGAACGCCTGCACCAAATCCTTTCGTACCATTGAACCAATCCTTCCGTCTACCAGTAGACTTTTCCTGCTTTGTCTACCAGTAGACTTTTCTGCTCTGTCTACCGGTAGACTTTTTTACTTTGTCTACCGATAGACTCTACCATCACAGGCGGTAGATTTTGGTAGATTTTTTGTCTACCGTTCGTCTACCAGTTGTCTACCAATAGGTTTTTTTGTCTACCAGAGGTAGAATTTGGTAGATTCTGGTAGATTTTCCGTCTACCAGTAGATTTTTTCTGTCTACTGGTAGACAAAAAAGCATCTTTCATGTGTTGTAAGTCCCGATAAATCGGAGCTATATATCCATAACTCCCGATAAATCGAGACTTACGCATGGTAGGTATATATGTCAAAGTACCCATATATACTCGTAACTCCCGATAAATCGAGACTTACGTGCTGACATATATACATCCTTTATCTTGCCGTCTGCGGGCTATTGTCTACCAGTAGAATCTACCGGTAGAATATTCAAGACTTCCCTGATGTTCTCAGGAAGCATCTCGTTAAATTGGATAACTTCTTCTGTCGTCGAAAGGAAATGTTTAACCAGTATTGTGGCTGCATTTTTTTCACCTCCTACAACAAGAATGTTGACGGACTCTTCAAGGAACTTTACTTCTGCTGAAACAGAAAGTTTAGTCTGCTTTACTTTGGGTATACCAATAGCCGTTTCTTGCTTCTGTGCCCTTTGAGGGTTGTTTTCAGTGATTGACGAGTAGACCTTTTTTATGGATGTCTCGCCCTTTATGATCGCTTCCATATCCTCTTGTGAGCCTTCTTCTACAATCTTTACCGCTTGATACGCTGCCGCCCTGCTTATTCCAAGACGCTTTACAATTTCAGGTGCTCCGCCGCCCTTGGCAAGTATCATTTGAGCGGCTTTCAATATCTCCGAACCGCCAAGATTTCTCCGTAGGGCTTGCCTCTCAAAAGTATAGAGCTTTGCCTCTTGCAAGTCTGCAAATTCCATCTCAACGGTAGGAATCTCTTCAAGTCCAGCCTTTTTTGCTGCA
>Ga0123352_10017095_pt1 | contig 11565 bp, 8 predicted proteins | sample TergutLab28metaG_FD_89700 | JGI IMG/M metagenome (GOLD analysis project Ga0123352, IMG submission 89700) | Labiotermes labralis P1 segment gut microbial communities from Petit-Saut dam, French Guiana - Lab288 P1 | ecosystem: Host-associated > Arthropoda: Insects > Digestive system > Gut ...
AACAGTGTTCATAAATGGTGAGATTGTGGAGAACAGTGTTAAAAATGGTGAGATTGTGGAGAACAGTGTTCATAAATGGTGGGATTGTGCAGAAGTGTTCATAAATGGTGAGATTGTGCAGAACAGTGTTCATAAATGTTGAGATTGTGGAGAACAGTGTTCATAAACTGTGAGAGTGTGCAGAACTGTGTTCATAAATGGTGAGATTGTGGAGAACAGTGTTAAAAATGGTGAGATTGTGGAGAACTGTTCATAAATGGTGAGTGTGTGCAGAACAGTGTTCATAAATGGTGAGATTGTGGAGAACAGTGTTAAAAATGGTGAGATTGTGCAGAACAGTGTTCATAAACTGTGAGAGTGTGCAGAACTGTGTTCATAAATGGTGAGATTGTGCAGAACTGTGTTCATATATTGAGATTGTGCAGAACAGCGTTCATAAATTTTGAGATCGTACAGAACAATATTCAGAAATTGTACGATTGTACATGTGTTCATAACCTGCGAAACAGTAAATAACAGTGTTCAAAAACTATAAGATTGTACAGAAGTGTTCATAACTATGATATTTGGCAGAACAGTGTTTATAACTATGACAGTGTACAGAACAGTGTTCATAACTGTGATATTGTACAGAGCATTGTTCACAGTGTTTGTGGACCAGACAGACGCGATTTGCGGTTGGTTGCATAAGATGTGAAATTTCTAAAATAATTCTATCAACGCTGTACCCCATACTAAGATGTGCAAGGCTGCAACAGTACGGGTTTAGGTTTTCTGCTGTGGGACAAAAACGCGAAAAAGCAGGTGCCTTGCTTTGCCTTCAGTCGGCCATTATTTCAAAGTACTCTGACATAGAAACGAGACGTGTGTTTTCACTGTTCGTTAGTATGAAGGCAGCTGGACAGGACGTGCTGTAGAAATCATCGTAGCAGTTACAGAGAGGGAGAGAGAGAGAGAGAGAGAACTTGACTGCCGCGCCACAAAATTCCGTCTCCACGCAGTTAACAACCTGTTGTAGGAACGCTCTGCGAAAAGTATATTCCAGGAACAGATGCTTGTACAACTTTGCATTCTCAGTAACACAGACTGTATAGAAAGTACAGTTAACAAGTGCAGGGAGACTGGAACTAACATTCAGTTCCGTGCGTGCAGCAGTGAATCCACTAGTACGGTGATGGCGAACGAAATTTCTTGAGCGCTGAGGGTGGCCGGATATAGGCCTCACACACACATACACACACACACACACACACACACACACATATATATATATATATATGTGTGTGTGTGTGTGTGTACACACGCGCGCGCTTTACGGTTAAAGATGACTGACTTGTGGGATGTGGCTTCGTGTAGTCTGGTAAGCTACCAGAGAACAGCTCTCTTCTGGGTATTACGCAGCCAGTAGTGGTATTTTTTCTTACCACTACTCGCTGCGTAATAACCTAGAAGAGCGCAGTTGTCTGCTACTTCGCGGCGGAAGCCTGAAATCACGCATGGTAAGCTACCAGATTAAACGGCGTCACGCCTTCGTAGTGACCTCCGATAATTCAGCATTGTTTTCTTATAGCTGCCTGTCTGGATACCAAAATGTACCGTGCATTGAGAGCGGATATAGTTACACTGGCCCACGCTGCTGTCTGTCCTTACTGGGACGATACACGAGAGCACAGTTCCATTCCTTCCCTCCGCACTTGATATAGGTGAGTGGTTAACTTCACGCCCCGACCGCTCTACCCCCCGGGAAAGTCGGTTCGCCAACAGTGTGACGTGTTCCTGTTAATTTAGACGCTGAAGTTGGAGGCAAAAAGTTCGCCCGAAACACAGGCAACATAATTTACTGTCGCACGGTGCTGTACCCATCTCCCACCCAACAATTAGCGGGTGTCGTGTTTGTATGCAGTATCCATTAGGGTGGGGCTGGATTAAAATATTTTGTGGGCCCAGCGCAATACTCGTAAGTTCGGGGTGCAACCGTTGGGGGGGGGGATCTGAAACTGGTAATGCAAACGCAGCAAAGTGCGAATTTACGTAGAAAGTTGGACACACAATGTGAATTACCAGGTGCTTTCACCCCCTCCCCCCCAACAGCGGGGTCCTCAGCAGCAGTTTAGTCTGCGGCAGCATTAAACCGACTCGACATTGGGGTGGAAGGACGGGGACGGGGACGGGGACGGGGACGGGGACTTGTCGGTTATAAAACGGTGTTAACTGGGATGCAGCGTATTGTATTGTTCTGTAATTAACAATGCATGACATGCGATTAATCTGACAACGGAATTGTCACTGTGTGCCCGTGCGTGCATACTGTCATGCCACTTCCGCCCTCTAAACGCCGTTTGCAAATGCTGACACACCTGCTTCGTTTTAATCCGGAGTCTCAGGATCGTATCTCCGTACTACAGAGACTCTTTCTAAGTGTTTCCGTGGTTTTCCTCACTCCGTATAGGCCATGGGTTCTCAAACTTTTCGCTGGTGCGCCACTGAATGAAATTTACCAGTTCCAGTGTACCACAAATATTGTTTTTGTGTTTCGGTAAAAAAAAAAAAAAACTGACACTGGAAAGCCTGACTGACAGCAGGGATGAGTTAAATAATGCAGACAGGAATGTCGTGTATTAACGAATGTGTAGTTTTTATACTGAGATTGTAGTTTGTTACCGACGTTTCGAGACAACCTTTCGGTCCCATATTCAAGGGTCAAGCCGTCTTCTTTGACCGTATTCCCCGGTTCTTCCTCTGGCAAGCTAGCCTAGACACCAGCAACCGATGTCCTTCGTCCTCTAGGGTCAAAGTAAATCTTGTGACTGTAATAAGTCTGCTTGCAGCTTCAGAATCCCGCTCATTATGCTACTTCCATGTAGTACAGAAGTTATCCTAACGTCTGGAGCCTTCCCTCCATTCCCCCATGCCATTAAGTGTCGTACTATTAGCGTTTGAGAGATGCGAGTGCCTCGCAGGAGTTTCGACGAAAATTCAAGTCTTGCGGGATGTGACACCATCTCTACTGGTGAATGGCTATGGACGTTTCGGCGGGTCCTCTTGCCTCCATCTGAAGGATCTAGCAGTGCCGCTTGGTGTCACATCCCAGAATTTCGCCTTGCACCTTATTTACTCTCGCTCATTGACCCCCAGTTTTAGAGTTGGCAACAGCGCCCACGTCATTGCGATTGGCTATTGTTTGTCAGTGGGTCGCATAATCGGTTCTGACGTGACTGCTTCTGGTACGAAAACTCCCACAGTCTGAATGTCTGTGGAACGCTGCATTTTCGTAGTTGGCCACGTCCAGATGGCGCGGGTCGCCACATTAGCCCCTGTCTTTATTCACTGACGCTATTTAGCGGCTCAGAATGCAGGTATGCGCCGCATAACGACGTTTCGGTCAACGACGGACCGCATATCCGACGGTGGTCCCATAATATTATAGTATTATATATTATAATACCATTGTGTTACAATTGCCTACAGTTATTCAGTACAATAACATGCTGTACAGGTTTGTAGCCTAGGAGCAATAGGCTATACCATATAGCCTAGGTGTGTGGTATGCTGCACTGTACTGTCTAGGTTTGTTTAAGTACACTCTATGACGTTCGCACAGCGACGAAATCGCCCAACGACGCATTTCTCAGAAAGTATCCCCGTCGTTAAGCGACGCATATCTGTCTAGACACATACACGTACACATAGTGTAAGTTCCGTCTCTCCTGCTCTTGGTGTAGTGCTGATTTCGCTCATCTGCACAGCTTTCCTTCCATACAGTCCACTTAGATTAACGACCGTCTCTGTTTTGTTGGTTAAAAGATTCCCCCCCCCCCGATATTTTCAATTTATGAGCAGCATTTAACACATCTATTTGCCAGGTATGCAGTAAGCTCTGTGCTTTACGTTTTTATGATCTACAGTGATTTTGTAACTGTTTTATTGTATTTTTTAATAGTATCCCGCATTAAAATTTATTTTCTTGAGTTACCATTTTACCTGTGGTGGTCACGCTGCATTCCAACGCCCCCCCCCCTCGTCATGCCGAATAAACAAACTTCTACTCTATATAGATAGATCAGGTATAGACAGAGATACTGATATTTATGGGTAGATAGATGGATAGAATAGAAACATGACGGACAGATTATAGAAAAGCAGACAGATAAAAAGACAAGTTCTCTGAAGATGGAGGTAATACCTCTGAAATGTTCTTACTTTTTACTAAACTACACGGCGTCACATTCCATGGGACTTTAACCTCAAATATGTATCAGTCAGCACCGCAGGGCCCCTGATTGTACGACACGCAGCCTTTGCTGGTGATGCCAATCAAACACTGTAACGTTTAACGCATTTAAAACCAATAAATACTGTAGCTCTTATGTCTGTTTCAAAATAATATTTATGCGCTTTGATTCATCGCTCTGCTTTTAGCCGTCATCGAGACAGACTGAGCTCTCTGGGGATTTTTGAATTTTTAACATCCAGAAAGGTTCACTATACAATTTAAAATACATAGGATACTGGTCCCAGTTGAAAATGAAAATTCCCGCAGGCGAGAGAATGGCCGTTGCAAATTTATTCGCTTTTCCAGCTCATTGTTTCATTCAGCAGATTATATATAGGCTGTAATATATATATATTCTGTTACATATCGCGCTAGTTTTAAGAACTGACGTACAGTATTCATGATACTTTTTAAACGTGAAATTCATTTACGTAATATTTAAAAATTCAGTTTCTACGTCGCAATGTTACAAAAACGAATCATTTAATGCTCTATAGGGAAGTAATCGCTGTTTGTTCTGAGATACACACAGAACACATACAGTGAACTCTCTTATAACGTCATGGAAGGAACCGCATATTTTCTGTCGTTATAAACGTGTGTTTTTATAACCGATTAGTATAATGTTACAGGTAACAGTGAGGAATTAATTGGTACCACAGAATATGTGACGTTATAGGCGGGGTGCCGCATAAACCGATGCGTTGTAACAGGGCTCGACTGTAAATGTAAACTGTATAAGCATTTGTTTCGTACCGCGCAGTAAACACTCTCCGCCTCAGTTATAAAAACCAGTCAGTTAATGCTGTGTAGGGAAATAATCGCTGTTCTCTGATCCATACAAAACAAATAAATACATTGTGTGGGCAGAACGTAGAATTTTAGCGTTAAAGGAGATGGTACATATAGTTACCGCTATGCTTTAAAGGGTAAAAGATGTGCAACAGAGAATATCAATACCCTCGTACGTTTTCGAAGTACTTCATATGTGTCTTGGCTGCCATGAGCGTTTTTGTGGCGCCACAAATACGGGCTAATCACAATGGCCGCGCTGCAAACCTACTCGGTCGCGTGTTCCCGCTATGACCGCCGCAACTCTGACGCGCCACAGCTAGCAACACATTGTCGCTTATGATGTCGAGTGCTGTAGATGTAAGACGCGCTACTTTTTGTGGCGATGCGAACACTGACGTGAAAAAGGGCCGTGCCGTTGCAGCGGATTTGTATAATGGTGTGTCTGTTGCTGCTTTCATCAGACATTCATCTAAGAGCCTGACATCTTCGCATACCTCCGTTTTGCGACTTAGCCAGTCTGGGCTTAGAGCCCAGACAGCCAACCAACCAAAGCTTATCCCTCCCATATTTAGTCCAGGGCAACCTAGGCCCTGGTCTTTGGCATGATCAGTCAAGGCCCTCAGCCTGACTTCAAAATCGTTAGCGTAAGCATATTCCACTGTTAGGGTTTAGGTGTCTGTTACAGAGTACAGCGATGAGGTCAAACGCAGGAATGGCTAACAGACAGGGGGGCGTCGACTTGCGATCTCCCAGATTAGCACTTTGACTTGGCTTGGCTTTCATCAGACACTAACTTCATCACAAGGCTCTGTGAAGCAGAGCTCATGAGAAGCTAGTGGTTGCCTTCCTGGTTAAAAGATTCCCATACAGAATATGAGGCTCTCGCGGCAGTGGTTATGAAGAATATGGAAAGACGTTTCGGAGAAACCTGTTTCCTTTGTCGTCAGGAGAATATGTCTTAGGGGCAGCACTGCTTTCATAACCTGAAGGTTCAATAATACTAATGCCCGCACAAACATGCACGTTGAATTCGACGGTGCCCGATATATACCGGTCTAACATGCCTATGTACAGCTGTGTCAATTATCGTTCAATATATCTGAACTGGAATGTATTTGAATACCAGTCCGGCTGCTTTTTCAACGTCTTTGAAAGACCTTGAATGTCTGAAACAGTCTGAGACAATTCAGTTGTTTACTTTGGATATGGTCAGACACGTTTGTGAAGAAGGCATCTGTAACCATGGCAACCAAAAGAATGGTAGACAAAGCACTGGATTGCGGGTGGGAGTCACGACGAATGCAGTTATTTAAAGTACAAGCACCCTTGATGCTGATGGAGCTGACTGCATACTGTCGGTTTGCTGTACAGCTGTTTGATTTGTTGGTGTTTGAATTGAACTTACAGTATTATTAGTAAACTGGGATAGAACCCTGATATCGTACATACCAGGGTTATGGGATAGAACCCGTTTGAAATATTATCGGTAAGTTTTTCTGGCAGTAGGTACTGAATTGGAGCATAACATTATTAGGAAAACAGTTTTTCCAGACACTGCCCTTCTGTTCGGCCCTTAAAAAAAAAAAACCTTGACCCAATAACATGACGAAGTTATGTCTCGTGTTAGAATAACAGTGTGCACTGAGGGGTGCTGCTATTTGCAGGTAAGTTACAACTTTTTAAGCAAAGATAGATCCTGCAATACCGACTGCAGCTTGGATTTCAAGCGCTCTCGTTTTATGTTCCTGTTTGTTAGTGCCAACAAACGTAGTAAGAAGTTAGCAAGACATCGCTCTTGACATCTGGAGAAACTCAACTGAGAGACCGGGAAAGAATATTAACGAAAAGCGGTAAGGTTTGTGCGGGGGGGGGGGTCTCAGGGAATACAAACATACGACTTTGCCGAATTCAGTATATGGGATGAGAAACCACTCGTCAGGGACGAGTGATTACTCTCTTCTGACGGGTGAAAATTGTGTGACAGGGGAAGTAGTAATGAGTTTGTTTCATGATGAATGCAGAACCGGGGAGATATACACACGCAGTCAGTTTGTACAACCAATGTTTTGAGCAACAGAAATGGCCGGAGAAGGGGGTGGAGGTAAAACTGCCCCCGCGAGAAAGCCTTTAACCCTTATCCCGCTAACGTGGAGAATATGGTGAGCTAATAATGCCAGCAAATGGCAGATGGGATTTAACTCGGCGTTTAAAGGGTTAAATGTTTTACCCTTACCAATAAATAACACACATGTCTGATTGTTGCAGAGGGCTGAGCCTCTGTTTTGTGACGTAATTGCTTTACAATCCAAGACGCAAACGCATTAACTAAAAACGCTAGCCTTTCCAGTGAACCCACCCACTCGTGGAATGTAATGTGCTGTTCACTTGACGGATGTATTTGGATTCCGTGGAACGGACAGAAGTGAACGGAAATGTGGGAGGTGGCTGTTTGCTTTCTGCGGAATTACTGTTCGTCATTGTGCCTAGAAACAGCCGTGAGCGGACAACAGTCATTCCAACATGGCCTGTAGTACCAACGGCTTGCTTAACAAATTAAAACCAAGACACGCTGTCCAGTGACACCCGACATCTGAAAGAGCTTCGCTTTTTGGAAGGTTCCGAGGCTTCGCGTGTTTGTGCTGATAAAGAGTAGTATTAAGATGTGGATGATTACGGAGCATTGGTGGAATGGCAGTGACAGGGTAAAACAAGAAGTGCTGGAAAAAAAAACTTGTCTCAGTGCCACTCGGTCCACCACAAATGTCATATGGACTGGGTTGGGATCGAACCTGGGCCTCCGCGGCGAAAGGTCGACTAATCGCCTGAGCCTAAAGACTGGATTTAACGTGAATTATATATAAAGATCCAATTCGTACCGCGCAGTAAACACTCCGTCTCAATTATAAAAACCAGTCATTTAATGCTGTATAGGGAAATAATCGCTGTTTGTCCTGAGATCCACACAAAACACACAAATACACTGTGTGGGCAGAGTAGAATTGTTGAATGTTAAACCTGGCCGTACACATAGAAACCACTGGGTTGAACTGGTTGAACAGTAAAAAGTTGTGCAAGTATTGTGCGCTATTTAAAACATTGGAAGTACGAATATTGTGCAACAAACGTTTAAAAATCGAGTTCGTACCTCTCAATAAACCCTCTGCAGTCTGCTTTATAAAAAAACAAACGTTCAGTGCCGTGTCGCTATATAACCGCTGTTTATTGTATGAATTGTGCGCAACAATACATACACTGGCGAAAATGTTACAGCGAGTGGTAACAGCAGTTATTAAACTGCATTGCAGTGCTATCCGATGGCTTTAGGGGCGTAGGAGATGAAGTAATTTGTGTGACACTTCGGGGCGGGAGTTGTGTCGTGTGCGTACGAGCTGATTCGATTACTTTTTGTTATTTTTTTTCGGATTAAGAGCTGCGCATATTGCTGACTGTGATTGTTACAATCTGCACACTTAACGAACACCGACAAGTATACAGTGGTAGACGCAGAGATTAATCATGTCTGGTTCCTCTGCGAACTTTTCCCACACATAAAGGGACCATACCCACGTTGTCAAGGTCACAGCTTTGCTCGTGAGTCAACAGTGTTACTATTTTTTGTTTAACCGCAAGATCAGACTCTTGTGCCTTGAAATTAGAGGTAGCACGTTCCTTCGAAGCGTCGGTAACCGTGTAGCATTTACGCGGCAGCACGTATCGTGTGACGTGTTACCATTACGTAATAATATCTACCAGCTCTACATTGGCATTGATGGGTTGGCAGTTATGTGGAGTGCGTTCATTAGTTGGCAGGTATGAACTGCTGGATTACAATTTTTGTGGCATAATTCGTTAGAGATTCTGTATGTTAGTCGAATGTGCTATGCCCACAGCTTTATAGCTACACGAGCAGACTTTGAGTTCTTAATTTGGGTTGTACTATTTCTTTACGTTGTACCATCTAGATACTGTGATACTGACAGTATGATATGATACGTGTGTAGTTGTGAGTTAGTACAATACAGTAGGGCTGTCGTCTACTACAGTTCAGAACCCATGTCCCTTAAGACTTTTACGATACATTTATATATCTTTTAATACATTTCTTTTCCTTTCCTACTTCATTCGCACCCCACTCATTTGTTGCCGATTTACTGACTCATTTCCTTATAACCCTCCTTCACCCTCCTCTGAAAACAACAAATCACGCTGACAATCCAAGCAACAGTGCGTCTCGCGAGGGCCATTAGCTTCATGTTCTAACTAATAACGTGTTTCGTCGTCAGTGGAAGTAATGGTCATATCGCTTAGTGCTGCACCAAACATAATTTGTGTAATATACTTGTATAAAATTCACCGTATAACCTGCCATGAAGGCTCGGAGGGGGAGTAGAGGTATAGCTCTACTGATTCTTTAACCTCGGCGCTAGATGGGGTGGGTGGTCAAAGCCATGCCTCTGCCGCTTTACCCCAGGGGAAAGACCCAGTATCTATTGTATGGGAGGCTGGGTGAGCCCCAGGGCCGGTGTGGACGGGTGCGGAAAATCTCGCCCCCACCAGAGTACGATCCCCCGACCGTCCAGCCCGTAGCGAGTCGCTGTGCTATACACGTGTATAAAGAGGATAAATGACTGCGCCTAATCAGGCACAACGCTATGAAAACGTATGAAGCGATGGGTTGAGGTATGGCTCCATGCATTCTTAGCCTCGTCCTTAGATAGAGCCGGCCGCTTTTTTTCAGGGAAGAGTGACGCAGATCTATTGATGGGCCCCCAGAGGCGGTTTGGATAGTGACGGGGCTCGCTGGCGGTGTGGACACAGCACTGGCCCTATCGGAAATTGGATACAGGGGTAAATATTGTTACAGCCCCGCGGTCCCCATATTGTCATGCTGTTCGAATTTACGTTCTGTGTCTTGATGGCACAGTGTGTACTGAATGGCTGTCCACACCTTGTATTCTGAAATAACCACATGGAGCAGAGTCCTTCCTTAAGCTAATAGTTGCTGAGCTAGTCGATAAATTCCTCGCATTTTGCACAACCCGAAGGATTCCTCTACTGATCTTTGTTCTGTGGCAGGTTAATCCAATCCACTTCTCATTTGTTAAACATCCATTTAATGTTTCCTGCGGTCGATGTTTAGATCGTCCAAGTGGTTTCTTTCCCTCGTGTTTTCTCACTATAACTACGCATTTCTCATCGCCCCCATGCGTGCCACATGTCTTGCCCATCTCATTCTCCTTGGTTTGTTGGCCATAATGACATTTGGTGAGTACAAATGACGAAGCTCCTCCCCATCCAAATTTCTCCAGCCTGCAGTACATCCTCTACGCCATACACAAATATCTTCCTCAGCGCCCCCTTCTGAAAATTTGAGCCCCAAAATCAAAGCGCAAGCTACTGACATAACGACAGACCTTACAGGCATTGAAAAGCCGATGTTTGCACTGTGTTGCATCTCTAGTTTCGAGACGCTTCACAAGTCAGCAGCTTAGAAAGTGAGTTCTGAATTAAAGTTTAACGTTCCTGAAGTGAAAGTTGAGGTACAAGAAAAAAGAAAAAAAATAAAATAAAAGAAGGGACACATTATGAGATTTCTCAAGCCATTGCTAGGAGTAACTTCAACGAGACGCACACATAATTGAGAATATGGCAAAAGGCGTCAGTAAATGCTAATTACATTGAAAGGAACATGTAAATAGGATGTAAGTGCAGCGCCGCTATAGGCATGTATGATGCATAAGGACAGACATTCGTCATAGGATGATTCGTAACTACATAACAAGGTAAAGTTCACCCTAGAACAGGCCACGAAGGCCCAGAGAGGTAGTACATGTATAGCTCTACTCTTCCTTTAACCTCGGCACTAGATGGAGGTGGGTGGTCAACGCCACGCCCCGGCCGCTTTACCCCGGGAAAGACCCCGTACCCATTGTACAGGAGGCTGGGTGAGACTCAGAGCCGGTCTGCACAGGTGCGGAAAATCTCTCCCCCACCGGGATTCAATCTCCGGACCGTCCAGCCCGTAGTGAGTCGACTACATAACAAGGTTAGTTTTAAAAGCTTTGAACATCTGAAATGGCTTGCGTTCGAGGATGAATTTGAAAATGAACATGAGATTAGAGAAATGGTACGTGAGTCATAGTTCTGTTCTTGATGACGTGCTTGGGTGTTGTTGACGGGCCGGTGAGCTGATATTCATGAATGGCCAAGCTAGACTTGCTTACAAAACCCAAGGTTAGCCTCTGCGTTTTCAAATGTCAACGTCTGAAAATCTGACAGTCACTACCTGACCGCCTGCCATATGGATCGTGCTGTTTTGTTTCTTTTTTGTTTTCTCTTGTCCCTTGACTGCATTTTTTTAGCTCCTCAAGAGTGTAAAAGCTTTTTTTTTTTTGCACAGTGATCTGGCTTCTTTCCTGTTTGCGGATTACGAGAGTTTAGAGAAAAGAACGGTGAAGGTAAACTTGTCTCTGTGGCCGTCATGAAGGCCCGCAGTT
>Ga0123352_10017096_pt1 | contig 11565 bp, 6 predicted proteins | sample TergutLab28metaG_FD_89700 | JGI IMG/M metagenome (GOLD analysis project Ga0123352, IMG submission 89700) | Labiotermes labralis P1 segment gut microbial communities from Petit-Saut dam, French Guiana - Lab288 P1 | ecosystem: Host-associated > Arthropoda: Insects > Digestive system > Gut ...
AGCAAGACAATACAGTAATGTGGGTATACAGGTGCAGCAAGACAATACAGTAATGTGGGTATACAGGTGCAGCAAGACAATACAGTAATGTAGGTATACAGGTGCAGCAAGACAATACAGTAATGTGGGTATACAGGTGCAGCAAGACAATACAGTAATGTGGGTACACAGGTGCAGCAAGACAATACAGTAATGTGGGTATACAGGTGCAGCAAGACAATACAGTAATGTGGGTATACAGGTGCAGCAAGACAATACAGTAATGTAGGTATACAGGTGCAGCAAGACCATATAGCCTGACGTTTCCTCTTCTGAAGGATTTTTTTTTGGCGCTACAGCCCATCAGTGGGCCAGGGCCTCCTCGTTCACGAGATTTCAAGATCATACACAACGACACACCACAGTCGGTAGAACTCCTCTGAACGAGTGATCAGCTCGCTGTAGAGACCTCTACCTGACAACACAACACTCACAACAGACGAGAGATTCATGCTTCCGGTGGGATTCGAACCCACAATCTCAGCAGGCAAGCGGACGCAGACGTACGCCTTCGACTGCGCGAGCGCTGGGACCGACCTGAGAGATTGTCAACGTACTTATAATGCCGTTTGTGTGACTGAGTGAGAGAGTGAGCCACACCCTGGTCTTTATGGTTGTCGGCTGTCATATTCTCAGTGAGGTACGGGCTGCGGCCGAAAAGTACCTGAGCTCTGGCTGAAGAAACAATTCAGCGTCGAGCATGTAAAGCAGTACAGCACAAATAGATGACGACATTCCGGTGGATGAAATGAATGATGGTTGTGTTCAACAATAAAGAAGCTGTCAACGGAAAAGGCCGTGGAGTTTCGCATGAATATTTCAGCAGTAACGGCTAGTGTAAAATAAATAGTTATACTCTTAGAATTACGATGGCGCCCTTTCAAAACGCAACAATTTATTCTACTTTTCTCAACTGCATGTTTCGGCCGAAGTAGCCGTCATCAGTTTGTACTTAATCCGATAATGATTTCTTGGGCGGAAGATGTAGTTGGGAATAATAGAATAAATTGTTATGTTTTGAATGGACTTATCATAATTCTAATTGTTATGAAGCACAGCCTGGATTAACTGTCTTGAAATTATAACTACGCGGTTTTACTTGCTCGGTGAGAAGAGTACAAGAACAATTTGTGAATTTCGATTTATTTTAACACTATGTCTAGGTTATAGCTAATTTTGTTTGCCAGATCGCAACTAGGATTTGCATCTATGGGTGTTAGCTTTATCATGTCCGTACGTCTGTTCGCGTGCAACAACTCGAGCACCCGTCAACTTATTCTGACGCGGTTTTTTAAAGGAAAATCTGCTACAAGTAGGCAGCGGGTTACGATTTTAGACAAAACCGTGCAAAATATAACAGACCCTGTACATAAAGCTGTAGTTGTGTTAGTGTTGGCATTTTGAGCACGTCTCACTATATTAACCGGCGCCAAGAATGTTTTGCGCCAGAGTGGCGTAAAACCCTCGAACACACATCTCATATCCACTACAATTCCTCTGTAAGACTGTTGACATAATGAACTAAAACTGATACAAAATGCAAAAATTGTCACATAGTATTTACATATTGTAAACTTGTTTCCTGTACTTCAAATGATGTGATATATTGAACACTTACATCCATATCAGTTTACATGCACGTTATTTGGGCTCGAAACTGGAATTAATATATCATTGCTATAAAGTTCTGTAACAAACTTATGCTCTTCATAGTGGTTTTGTTTACTTCATGCCTCTGCAGCTTTTAAATGTTATGGCAATATGCTAATGAATAATCATATGCAGGTATTTCCGAAAGAAGACCGTCATGGCATTTTAAGGTACTGTCCTTCCTTTGTTTCACAGAGAGTGATATCGTTCTTTATTTGTTTCGTCGAGTTCAAAAGACAAAATTCTTCCCCAGAGAGAATAAGAAATGTATAAGTAAAGCATTGTGATCGCTGCTGGGGGCACCGCAAAGTTTGTTTATGTGATGTGTCTTCATGTAACTTTGTGTGCAGCAGTGACTTAGAGCACAGCACATGCGTGACGACTGTGCACGAGTGGATGGTGTCGGCTATTCGACGGCGGTATAAAACAGACAGGACGTGAAGGAACATTTAGTTTATTTAACGATGCTATAATAACTGATATTATACGGAGACAAATGACTGTATCATAGTGAAAACTCTCAGTATTTGAAAGGAAACGATCGTGCTCTCTTGTAAGTTTATATTCGACAATTTGCCTGGGGAGATTGAGGGAATTCACGAGGGATCTTCTGTCAGGGTAACCCGTGTCCTTGTTAACATAAGAAACGCACAGGCCTACAAGTCACAAATATAGCCTACGGCAGGGGTGCGCCAACTGTGGGCGCCGGGTCCCCGTGGCGGCTAAATTTCATACATTGGTGCCTAATACAACAGGTCCTCAGTATGAAACTTGCTTCTTGTCAACATTCTGGCGTCTCAGATTTTGAGTTGACCACCAGAAATCTGGGGGGAAATTTGTGCACCCCTGACCTAAGGGATGCATTCGTAACCCGCTGTTCTGTTTGATCTTTTTTCAGAATCTGTCCTGTAGTTGGGTTGGTGCAACAGTGGCTTGTGGAGCACAGAGGCGTGTTCTAATCTGTATTCCAACCACGTGTCAACAGATTTGAGTCTGACACTGTTTTGTTCCTGTTGTTGTAGTTTAGCATAGTAATTTGTGCTGCTCCAGAACTTGGTTTGGTGGGAGAAGCGAGGGGGCGGGAGCAGAATGAACTGTTTAACAACTGTATGAGTTGTCAAAATTGTGGCGGACACTTTACACGGTTAGGAAACACGAACTGATTTACAATTGGCTTGTAGGAAGGGCGATTTTGAATAGCATCCAACTTGACTCAAGTATCACTCAGCCTGGAGTCTTAAGTGCATTTTCTTTCGCCTTCTTCATCTTGTATTTCTCTCTTTCGCTCCCATATTCTGTTCCATAATGGATTATCATTACATTTCCTCTACGCAAATTCCTTTTTCGCTCACAAATTACACAAATTACACCAAAGAGCTGGAAAGTTGTGGACTTCCATAAACTGGCTAACAGGCCTTAGATATACAAGAATGACAGCTAAAAAAATGACAAATGATGATTCAGTAGCCTATGCGTTAAATGCCTGGGAACGCCCTGTGCCGTCGATTTATTCAATTATTCATTTTTAGTTCATTTAAAGTCGCTGTCAGTGAAAAGCGTCAAATGATTTATAGTAACAAATAATAAATTGGAAATGTTCCGAATTTAAATTTATCCTTGGAGGTGTTGAGGAAAACCGCGAACACTTCTCCGGATATTCGGTGTCTCGCGTGAGAGCCGAGCTACCTTGTGAATACAAGCCAGAAATCTGACCGATGGTTTGAACTTGCTAGGTGCCACGGATGGCAGAGCTAGGGTTGTTTGTTGTGAGTTGGTCGCAGTCGGTCAGAAACGAAAGCACTTAGGCAGTCTGTCAACCAGACGCTGAAATATGTACAGAAGCTCTGCAGTCGCAACTGGGTTGCTTACTGAAGCAATTAAATTTACATTTATTTGTGATTGGTCAACATTTTCTGTTTGTTTGCATATTCTATAGGCATAGTGTGGCGCTGCGGCTTGACACCATGTCTTTGTCTTATATTAACCTGCACTAACCCATAAACAACCTCTCCACTCCATCTCTCTGTCACACGCAGATCCACACTGTTTCTACTCGCACCAAGTTGAGCAGCAATCTGTCTGCTACCAGAAAGCTGATGACGTAGGCGTGAACATTTTCTCAGACTCAAACACTGGCACCACTATCCCCCTTATAACTGTAACTTAAACACCAAATAACAAACATATCTGTAAATATTTGACCTTATGTCAAACCAGAAGTTTGTCAATACAGAAGAGAGTCTGAGGCCTGAGAATGAAACGCCGAGGAGAATATTTCGATCAACGGACGAAAAAAATTTCCTGTCGGTGGCTTTTATAATTTGTAGACTTGGGTAATTTTCTCTTCTTCTTCTTCTTCTTCTTCTTCTTCTTCTTCTTCTTCTACGTCTTCTCCGCTACTTTTTCTTTTTTCCTTCTTCCTTTTCTTCTTCTTCTTCTTCAGATTTCTCGTATTTTCACCTTGTGTCCATTTACGAGACAGACTTAACGCCGGTAAGTTCAATTATTCGGACATTTTGTTGGATTGTACGGCCGATCCACCCGTTCATTACAATGTGTATGATCGGCTGCCACTCTTTACCTTATTAAGATACAATGGAATGCAAATAGCAAGTCATGTAGCACCGCAGATATTTGCATAACTTCTTGAGGCCAGTGTGCCCGAAATTTGATCAGTTCCTGTACCCTCTCTTCTCGGAACTGAGACTTCGTGTATCCATTTCCAATTGCGATATAGCTTTCATCTCTCCCCACTCATTATTATGTCGGCCAGGTAGCTCAGTCGGTATAGCAACTGGCTACGGGCTGGACGGTCCGGGGATCGAATCCCGGTGGGGGCGAGATTTTCCGCACCTGTCCAGATGGGCCCTGGCCCGCCCAACCTCCTGTACAATGGGTCCCGGGTCTTTCCGGAGAGTAAAGAGCGGCCAAGGCTTGACGCTGACCCCTCACCACCTTCTAGTGCAGTGGTCAAGAAAGAGTAGAGCTATACCTCTACTTCCCCTATGGGCCGTACGGCCTGTACAGAGCCTCAGTGCCTGTACAAGGGTGCACTTTACCTTTTTTAACTTTACTCACTATCATGTCTTAGTAATACGACAAGGTAGGCCTATAAAGAGCTTTTCGTTTTCACCACACTTTATTTATTGCAACCACAGAGTGGTTTTGCGAAAGAAATTTGTCAGTACCATTTCAAGGCCGTGAATTCCTGCGCCCGAAGTGAGGCACAAACCGTAGCCGGCTTATGAGGTTTTATATACCCCTCCCTTCCCCCAACTCTTTCGGATCTATTGGTCTACATCTCTGATCTCAAAGAATAATTTCGAAGGTGCCTATTCTCTTGTTGGAACCGTAGATTTCGTTGTACCTACCAGCAGACAGTATAGGTCTATAGGACTGACCTACTCTCCAATATCCATTAAGGGAAAGATGTTATTATGCAAGCTGGGTAGGAGAGATTTTGAATGGAAGTGGTTGTTGCTGGTCTTAAGACACTGAACCTGTATGGTTTTTTCGCACATGTATAGATATTTTACAGGTCTGATGATGGCCTGAATGTTAGCCCGAATTTAAGCTGAAATGTGACTGTGATGTGCAAGATTCTATAAAAATATACTTACTGACCCGTATATTGCCTTCAGAGGATAGGAAATAGTACTGCATCTACTCTTGCCGTCGAGATTCGAATTCCGTTCCTTGAAAATGTAAAGTAACTTTATACGCACAGGAACTATCAGCCCCCCCTCCCTCCCCCTCCTCTTCAGTAGCCAAATGCGTTAAATAGTTGGAAAAAACCCCACACACTGGGAAGTTTGCAACAGGATTATAAGTACAATTGTATGCAAACGTCACCAAAAAAAAAACGCGAAATAAGCTGACAGATTAAGGCAGAAAAAGCCGTGCTACATGTCACGTACTGTGTGTGTTGATGTTTTACGGTTGCTCGCTTTGCTCTGTTCTGCAGGTTAGTGACAGCTACTAGTTTCGAGTGGCCAGTGATAACAATTTTAAAAGGACCTGCACCTAAGCACTGCGGGCAGAAATACGTGTAATGGCAATTCGTGTTGAGGCGTCAAGTTGGCATTATGTGGGGTGAACAGTCAGCGCCAATGTCCAGCTGCCTTCCTCCTTGCTAAACGACATCCCAAGTATGAAGCTGGGTGGGTTCAGTGTTGGTGGTTAGGCGAACAGTTTGCTAGTTGGTAAAACGAATTATTTATTTCTGATCGGTTAGAAACGCTGGTTCATGGCCGATTTTAAGGACTCATGTAGAAAAATGCCTTTTTAATGGAATTTCATGTACAGGAAGTCCTGTCAGGCTGGACAGTAACGGTACTTGATCTGGAAACCTTCTGGCTTTGAGGACAATTTCACACCCTTCCGCTGTACTCATTAAGAAAAAGCAAAATTGCATACTCAAAATCTAGACTTTGTACCGGCTGAGAGTCGCAAGTAACCGGTACACGATGAGTTGACAGATTAACCATCAGTCATTCATCTTCTCGTGTATCTTCAACTGCAAATGCGGTTGAAAAGAAAGGTCTGTTTTCTTTGCCAGAACATGTCATTGCTATTTGTCAAGCATCATCTGAACAGTAATGTTACGATTGCTTGTCCAAACACTTTCCAAATCAGCACACCTTCATTTATCATTCTACACTATAGCATATACTGCTGATACACTGTCATTAAATAATACATGAAACAAAAGCATCACAAGTATCGCTGAACTGCAGCACATATGTTGGAACGAGAAAGTGTTCAAAAGGATTTAGAGTAATGGAATAACACGGGCCTGGAAAACATTATCTTCAATCACTCGTATTTTAATACTTGCTAAAGGTCGTTGGATTAAAGATTATTTTCAGATGGGACTCAGGGGCAATTGAAAACCTTCTTCAGATTTTATCAGAAAATATGATGGGTAGAAAATACTGGGGAGTACTGTAGTGTAGATTGGAGGATAATATTAAAATATTTGGTAGAGCAAAATGCTGGCTCAAGACAGGGGCCACTGGGGGCTTCTTGTGAACAAGGTTGCGTATAAGGCGAGGAATTTCTTGACCAGTTAAGCACGTGGCAAGAAATTCTGTCCTCCATAAAGTTAGAGAAAAGCGGAATGCGTGAAGGTGTGGACTGAATGACATTTGCTTAGTCTAGTGTCTGTTTAGCGAAGAGCTTCCGTGAAAACGATAGCTAATATTTCTGGATACATTAAAGCAGCGACTTTCTTGACCATGCGAGTCATTCAGCTTCGAAGGAAGGCTGTGTGCCACGCAGATAGCAGGTAGCAGTCCTGCCAGGAATAATTCTGCTACCGCTATTGCTTCCTCTTTGGTCCCTTGCCATTGTCCTTAAAATATTGTACTAGAAGTATGCGAGTAGTAGAATGGGAAAGCTTGAGTTGACAATAGGATATCTTCTACACGGTTGGGCTGCCTCATGAACAGTTCACAGTTCGAGGTCAAGATGAAAATCGTTGCTAAGCTTGTAGGCGATAAGATACGGTTGTAGTTCATACGGATAGTCATATTCGTAGCGCGACTGAAATCATTAGACCCCAAAAATAACTTGATAAACTCTCACCTCATTTGGTGACAAATATTTTATTTCGTAAATGTGTTATTTGACGATGCTGACAGTTGCTAAGGTCATATAGCCTAGGCGATAGACGGATGACTGAATGGACGAATGAATGAATGGATCAATGAAGAAAGGAAAGAAGGAAGGACGGAAGGAAGAAAGTTATGAGTATGGAACAATTGTGGAATGATACTGACAAGGAAAACCCGAAGTAATCGTAGAAAAACCTGTCCTACTGCCACTTTTTCCACAACACGTTTCACGTGGATCGACCTGGGGTCAAACATGAACTTGAAGGTAACAGAACCTCTTCAATGAGAAATGCAATGAAGAATGATATTATAGACTGTAAAGGGATAGGCTGCATATTCCAAGTACTGGGTAGAGGGCAATCAATGTCTTGAGCTCTCAGACCAGTAGGCATAGTGGGAGGTTATGTAAAGCACAGAGCATATGCCTAACACTTAAATTTGACCTCGAAACAAAAGTTGAAAATGAAAGTATGGGGAAGCTACAGGTAGAGATAACCACGATACCTTGGCATCTGAATTATAGGTTGGATGTAAGCCGAGCTACACACAGGCACGTGATATGTAATACATCCAAAATAAAATGTTCCCTTGCTGTTTGCGAACTGCAGTTTTTTAATTGATCTCCCTCAACACATTCAATAAATACTGGCTTCAGTTTCTGAGTACGGTCCTCCATAAATTACATATGTGACTGGTTTTGTCTGTTTGGTTATACATTTGTCTGTCTGTCTGTCTATCTATGTGTCGGGAGCTCCAGTGGTCCATGTGGACTGCCTTACCAGAAGATTAGTCTTCTTTTAGTGCGCCCGTCACCTGTTATTTCCGCTGCGGGCCACGCCTGCTGGACAACAAACTTTTAAGCCGTAAACGAAGAGTTCCTGGTTCAAATTTTAATGGTCTTGTTCACAAAGCTGGGTTAAGTCACGCCAAAGCAATTTTTTCTGGGCTGTTCTTCATTTTAACTTCTCGTATGCGTGTGCCTGTAGTGTTGCTGTCTTCGAGTAACAGAGCGCTTCACCTGAGGAATATTTGGAGGGTGCACAGGTGGGCTGTTTGTGTCAGCATCGAAAGTGACTGTGAGTGAGAGTCTGTGTGGTTTTCCGCAAATTTAAATTTCAATCAAATGTAAATTCTAATGTTTAAAATAAGCCAAATCTTTTTTTTTCAGAATACATTATGTTTTTCGACTTATTTCGCACGACGTAATTTTTATCTGCCGAACAATTGTCTCAAGCGACTGAGTTCCTGCCTCGTTTTCGAATGTTGCTGAGTTCACATCTCGGTCGGTGACCAAAAATCCCGAAGGCGAATTTGACAGTGCCTTCTGAAGAAGGTATGCATACTACATTGTAGTTGATCACAATTGTTTTATTTCGAATTCATTGCAGTTCAACATACATAGGCCTAATAATGTTATTACTTCAGTCGACGGTAACAAGACGCCCGTAAATGACGCAGCGTAAATACGTGAAATATGGAAGAAACAGATCTACAAGAACACGACTTATGAAACTGATGCAAGATCAGTTATAAATTTTGGTGTTTGATTGTCAATTAATTTATTTTAACTTTAAGAATTTTATAATAATTGTTTGCCTTGCGAAAGAAGTGTTACTTTTTCTTTCGGTGTTGCTTCTCATTCCGGCCTATGTTTGTGAGTATTCAAGCCGTTTATAGATTCTGTTACCCACAGCTGCAGACAGACCTTTTCACATTGGTCGTTACGGGCAGGTAACTGCCAGTTGAATGGAGATTCAATTTCTTTTATCATGGGAACAGAATGGAAAATTGACCAAAGTGAAGGAAATTCTGTTGCAAGTAACAGACGTTTAAACCTATAAATTACATTGGTTACTGTACTGCACTGCGCCACTGCAGTAACATTAATAGACTCTGCGTTTTTTTTAAGTAGTTTTGTTTCGAGCAATATTCACAAGTTTAAACCGGTTTTATAATTAATCAGTTAGGTCGCTATGCCAGAGTTGTAGATCACTCAGCCGCATAGAACGTTGCCCAGGGTGCATCAGTAGGAGGTGGATCTATTTATCTCACTCAAAGGCTGCAATACTGTCATCGGGATCAACAGAAACGAAGATATCAACAGAAACCAGAGACTGGCAGGACCTAATACGACAACTTAAGGGAAACCACAAACAAATTGCACCGCAGTGGATACAAGGACACTGTCAAATCGCAGGGAATGAACAGGCTGGTGTATTGGCTAAGAAGGGCGCCAAAATTACACAAACACATACCAGAGAAACATCCTACCATTCTACAAAACTACATTTAAAACAGGCGTTCCAAAGTGTATACAGACATGAACTGGAGACAAGACTATCCCATAAATCGTGGAAACAAGAAATAGCCAAACTACCAGACTGGCCACGAAGAAAGGCAGTTGCAGAATTTCGACTGTGCTTTGGGCATGATTGCTTGGGCACACATCTTCACCGCACTGGAATCCACCCCGACCCCTACTGCATGCTATGCAGCCTCCGCGAACCCATGGACAGAAACCACCTAGGACAATGTACCGCACTATTTAATTGGACAGAGTGTGAGCGATACTGGGAGGCCAGGACAAAAATGATTGAAAATTGACTTTGTCTTTTTACTATTACTATTTTTGTGACTACTCCTTATCATTAGGACTTTCATATTTACTTTGAATGTTTTTAGTATCTATACTGTAATTTTAACGTTTTACTTCCATTGGTCGCACAGGTCAATGACGAACAGTCAATGACGAACAGTCAATGTACCTGCCATTAGGAAAATAAATAAATGTTCCGAGCAATGTGTTCAAGTTACGGAGTTTACTTTCCTTGTCTGCTGAAGCGTCACTAAGTTTATATCAGACTGCACCGGTTCGCGTAGCTGGAGACATCAGTATTCATAGTCACTGCACACAGAATCTCGGTCTCACTCAGCATATATTAATGTTTAGCAAATAAACTATATTACATGACTCACGGGTTCGTTTAATGTGAAACAGTAGCAACAGGCCTGTATGAAGCTAATGGAATTGTTTAGCCCTTTGTTTTTATTTTGCAAAAGTGAGAACAGAAGACGCACAGTAACTTGGCATAGTGATAGATTATAAACGTGGACTAAATGGCATCAGCTAGGAGTATGTACCAGTAATGGGCTAGTATGTTCATGGAAATGAAACTTTTGATTTCATAACATGACGCAGATTATTTGAAACTGCTGAGTTTCAGTCATCTTTTTAATCAGGACTTAGTAAATGGGGTTTAGTCAATTCTTATCGGCAGTTTGGAAAAATGATTCAGAAAATCATATTTGAACCGTACCTGTAGCTGACGGTCGTGGAAGTTTTTCGTCACAATGAGTCGTATTATTTCTGTTGTTTCGTAATTAGAAGTCACGAGTGTGAACAATGCTCTTGAACACTAGTATTTTTGCTGTGAAGCTACAGCCCAAATAGGGCTTAGGTCGCCTCTGGTGAGGTTTCTATATCACACACAGTTAGACACACACACACACACACACACACACACACACACACACGGTAGGACTCCTCTGAACGGTGATCTTCTCCTCTCAGAGGCCGCTACCTACACGACACACAAGAAGCACAAGAGATGAACATCTGTGCCCTCAAAGAGGATCGAATTCACGATCCCAGAAATCGAGAGGCTGCAGACCTGCGCCTTAGACGGCACAACCACTGAGATCGTAGGACCCAAGTATAGGACTGTGTAGTTTACTGTGCGAATATATAAGCCAATGTGTCGAGGTTACTGAATGCAAAGCTCTTATTGTTGGCAGCACTAGTTAAGAGTATTAGCACTTGCACTGCGTTTCCTTATATGCTATGGTCCCCATATATTGTTCAGTAGAAGAAATAATATTATGCAACCATAAAATGTCTGTCCTTTATATTACGTTAAATGTTGACTACCAGAGAAGCTTAAGATCTCGGCGATTCTGATTTGTACATGAGCACCGTCAAATGTTTTATTGAACGGACTGCTGCAGCTGTTACACTGCCGCTTGTTTTATTGAACGGACTGCTGCAGCTGTTACACTGCCGCTTGTTTCAGAGAACAGGTTACTGCAGCTGTTACACTGCCGCTTGTTGCAGAGAACAGGTTACTGCAGCTGTTACACTGCCGCTTGTTTCAGAGAACAGGTTACTGCAGCTGTTACACTGCCGCTTGTTTCAGAGAACAGGTTACTGCAGCTGTTACACTGCCGCTTGTTTCAGAGAACAGGTTACTGCAGCTGTTACACT
>Ga0123352_10017099_pt1 | contig 11564 bp, 10 predicted proteins | sample TergutLab28metaG_FD_89700 | JGI IMG/M metagenome (GOLD analysis project Ga0123352, IMG submission 89700) | Labiotermes labralis P1 segment gut microbial communities from Petit-Saut dam, French Guiana - Lab288 P1 | ecosystem: Host-associated > Arthropoda: Insects > Digestive system > Gut ...
CACACACACACATACCACACACACACACCACATACACACACACACATACCACACACACACACACCAAACACACACACACACACACCACACACACACCACACATACACACACACACACACACCAAACACACACACACACACACACACACACAAGTTTTGTGGTTTCCAGGAGGTGAAAAATCAAAATATATTCTTATTGGTGATGACACAGGGTAGCTACTATGCCAGCTAATCTCTGATCTTGAACATCCGTGCTATGTCACCTGCGTAGTCTACGTCTCCATTTAGGTTCATGCGTCATCAATCAGCAATTTATAGACTGGGCAGCTTTTCATTTTAGAACAAGTTACGGCTAAGTGCATATGCAAATTGCTTCTTCAAAACGAACACCATAATGTTCGAAGAAAATCGTCACTCACCTTCATTAATTACAGCTGAATATCACGGAGAGAGCCTCAGATGATGATCTTACACCTTGTGTCACCACAATTAATCAGCACGAAATTCCAAAGTACTTAATTCGTCCCTTAAAGACTGACATTAATCCAAATTTCATTTGAAGACTCAGCCCGTACCGCGCTGTAAACACACTCCGTCTCGGTTATAGAAACCAGGCAGTTATTGTTGTATGTGAAAATAATATTTATTTGTCCTGAGAACAGTACAAAGCAAATAAAATGTGTGGACAAAATGTAGACTATTTTTATGTTAAACCTGGTGGTATATAAATTAAGCATTGAGGTTTATAGGGTTATGTGCGAATGAGTTATCTTTAGAAACATTTTTTCTAAGTATGAATATTATAATAAATATATAATATTGCAATACAAAAAAATAATATATATATAATTAATTCAATGCTTTCTACATTTCAATTTTATAACTTTACTTAACCTTTTAAAGGCGAAACACAGTCTTTTTTATATAAGGTATCAGTCCGTACCGCGCTGTAAACACTTTCCACCACGGTTATAAAAACCATTCAGTTAATGACTTATACAGCAAGGGCAGCTGTCTGTTCTAAGACCCGCACAAAACACTCAACGCAAAGCGAGCACCATGTGGAATTTTTGAATGGTAAAGCTTGTGGTATGTAAAGAAACCGCTCGGCTTTAAAAGGTTTAACACTTAATGTAACCAAAAACGAACACGGTTACCAGTTTTATCGCTGGAGAATATCTGTTCAGTTATACATAACCTCCGATTTTAGCCTAATTCCCTTACTATAAAGGCACAATTCTCTCCGTGACGGATAAAAGAAACTTTCCAATTGCACCTTCGTTTCGCGTACTGTTGAAAAGAACACGAAACAAGATTAAAAAAAAAAGCAGAGCACACTAAAAGAGCAGATAGCTACAATTGGTAATAATTTTTACCACTGATAGTAGCTGATCAGGAATCGTTTCCACGACACATCTGTCAAGAAAGGGCCGAATAGGAGACAAACTGCGTCCAACAAAACCCAGAATTAGAGCTACTTTATTTTAAAGGCTGATGCTGTCGGTAAACCGTGACACGCTGCAGTATGATGCTGACATCACTTCCGGTTATTAATCATTTCCACTGGCAGCGTACCGACACACTTACAATTTGTCCGTTCACTTGCTTGAAAAGGAGACGCGCATTAGAGACGCAAACTTGGATAGTAAACACTGTGGTAAATTTGTCACTGTGCCTAAACTCCGTGCCATGTAAACGATAAAACAGTGGAGGCAGAAGTGTAGACTTTCTTAAGCTTTATGTACACGTCACAGAATGTATTCTTTGCCTGTATTTAAATGCAAGTGCTAATTCTGATGCTCAAGTTCGCGTTCTGAGGCGATTAGCTGGAGGTGGGTTTTGTCTGATGGAATATCTGACACAAAATACAGATTTGCGTCGCTTAACGACGGGGATATGTTCTCAGATATGCGTCGTTAGGAGATTTCGTCGTTGTGCGAACGTCATAGAGCGTACTTACACAAACCTAGATGGTATAGCCTACTACACACCTAGGCTAAATGGTATAGCCTATTTTCCTAGGCTACAATCCTGTACAGCATGTTACTGCACTGAATACTGTAGGCAATTGTAACACAATGATATTACAATATTATAATATCATAATATTATGGGACCACCGTCGTATATGCGGTCCATCGTTGGCCGAAACGTCGTTATGCGGCGCATGACTGTAATAAGATGAAGCTAAGTCCTTATCGGGCAAGTTTTAAGCACCGTTTAATGATGTAAACAAAGCTGCCCCTGTGCAGGCCATAAAGGCTTATGGAGTAGGGTACATGCGTAGATCCACTCATTCTTAATTTAGTCACTAGGTAAAACAGTGATTAACTTCACGTCCCGGCCGCTTCACCCCTGTACCCACTGAATAAGAGGATGAATGGGGCCCAGAAACGACCTGGGTGTATTGGAGGATACTCTTGCGCCTATCGGGATTCTAACCCCATACCGTGCAACCCGTAACCTCTTCGCTAAATCGATTACGCTAACCCGGCGAGCTCGAAACCTTTTAAAGCAAAATGAACAAAGCTGGAGTGACGTAAGAGCGTTCAGTGTCAATACACTACCCAAATACCTGACTGTCAGTTTACGTTGAGCTGAGTGTGAGCGTATCCTTCAGCGTGGTCAAGCTGTAAGCCTAACAGTGGTGAAAAAGCAGCGTTTCTTTTCAGAAACCCGACCCCAGCAGAACAACAGGCCTGTAGACACGACAGACCAGTGTTCTTTTACTTACAACTAACAGAGCTACATTTCAAGTAGACCTGTCAGAGCATGTCAATACAAACAGAAAGGCCGATAGCATGAACGACATGATGGCAGGGAACAAAGATGATCGCTGGCTATCACACACGACGACAATGAGACCCGCTTCCCTGCAACCTATCAGAGAGTACTGACGTTAGGGGAAAACACGCTGCATCCGTCCGTCCCTGAAGCTGGAGGCAGCAAGATTATTCGAAAGTTTTTGGCAAATTCCTATCAGGCTACACGGCTTATTGTACCAGAAGACAATGGTTTTTCTGTTCTCCGCACCAACAGAAATTCAAATATCTCACGATAGAATTTTACAGATACTTTTTTTTTTGTGAGAATAAACAGAGACTCCTCCGGGTGCCTGCTCTTTCCAGTAACTTCTGAACCAACAGCGGAAACTAAACACATCTTTGGAACTGACTCCACGGAGCGGAGCCCTTCCTGGGAAGCTATCAGGTCCTCAAATATTCACGAAATTACCAGTATTTTATGGAAAGAGAAGGCTCATTACCGCATTCACTAGCGCCATCTACCTATCATTATCCTGAGCCACAACAATCCAGTCCAAGCTTCCCCAAACCATTATTGAAGAACCGTTTTAATATTATCCACCCATCTACGCCTAGTTCTTCCAAGTGGTCTCTTCCCTCAGTTCTTCTCTCCAAAACAGTGTTCACATTTCCTGTCCAGCATACGTACAACTTGTCCAGCCCATCTCATCTTTTTGATTTGATCACCCGAGCAATATTGCGTGAAGAGAACAGATCATAAAGCTCATCAATACGCTGTCTTCTCCAATATTTTGTTAACTCATCCCTCATAGGTCCAGATATCCTCCTCAGTATCCTATTCTCACACACCCTCAGCCTATGTTCCTTCCTCAATATTAGAGACCACGTTTCACACCCATACAAAAAAGGCAAAATTACGGAGATATGTACATTTTGTGGATAGCAAACTGGAAGACAAAGAGATCATGCACGAACGGGAGCAACGTCTTTGGAACACGGTGGCAGAAATGACAGAAAAGTGTTCGTCAGCACTGCACCAAGACATGAATCTTAGTCAGAGATAAAATATTGAAGGCTATACAAGGAAGGAAACTTTTTGGGATAGCGTGGTTCTATAGCTGGAGAGTGGAAACTGAGAGGAATTAGAAAGAAAATGGACAAAGTAAGTAGCCTGCCATGTTTAGGCAAGAAGTTAAAAACATATTGATGAAATGTTCAGAAATTAGAAAATGGAGAAAGGAACTTTTGGGAAGAGAGTAGCTAAAAACGCACAAAGTCTATAAAAATATGTCCGAGTAGAAAGTAGCTAAATACGAACAAAATTTATAAGAATATTTCTGAGTACAAAGCAGCTAAATACGAACAGAATTTATAAGAATATTTCTGAGTATAAAGTAGCTAAATACGAACAAAATTTATAAGAATATTTCTGAGTAGAATGTAGCTAAATACGAACAAAATTTATAAGAATATTTATGAGTAGAAAGTGGCTAAATACGAACAAAATTTATAAGAATATTTCTGAGTAGAATGTAGCTAAATACGAACAAAATTTATAAGAATATTTATGAGTATAAAGTAGCTAAATACGAACAAAATTTATAAGAATATTTATGAGTAGAAAGTGGCTAAATACGAACAAAATTTATAAGAATATTTATGAGTAGAAAGTGGCTAAATACGAACAAAATTTATAAGAATATTTCCGAGTAGAAAGTAGCTAAATATGAACAAAATTTATAAGAATATTTATGAGTAGAAAGTGGATAAATACGAACAAAATTTATAAAAATATTAACGTAATAATAGAGCATTTATCACAGATATAGGCAGACATTTAGACAAAGGTCAATGTAAGACATCTAATACATTTTAAAAAATTGCAACTAATATTTGCACGTAACAGACAGAAGGCTAGCACTGAAAAGAACCACACCCCTGATATGATCGATAGCCCAAATAAAACAAATTCAATCAGCGGTTACTGTCATAATTTGTCACCTTTACACGGCCGTGTTACTCAGATAATGGTCTTTCTGGTACTTAAAATGTGTAGGGTAATAATTTTGTTCTGGATTTTCGGAGAAAAGTGTTGCCTCCGTCTTCAGGGTGACTGAACTTTGGGCCATAACCCTTGAAACCTTCCTACGTAACCGACAAATATACTGTAGCTAATCACCTCAACTTCTATCTAAAAAAAATTCAGTCACCATGAAGAAGGAAGCAGCACGGTCCTCCGAAACGTCCCAAAAAGTATTACCCTACACAGTGCAATAAACCACAGTACTCAGTTTTCTACGCACAGCTTCGACACGGAGTAGGAAAAACATTTCACTTCAAATGGAGATTAAGCCGATGAACTTCCCATCACGAATCAGACTCGTTGACGGCTGGGAGAGCGTAAGATGGGGCGGACATTTCAGAGTTACCGTGTCAAGTTAAACAGATGACATAATTACAAAGCTACTTTCCAACCATTTGTCTAGATAATGCAATTCCCAAGCCAACCGTCCACTTTGCAGTGCTAAGAATATGTACGTGTGCTATTGTAAACTTGGCCGGTGAAATTAAGCTGGAGAGAGAGAGAGAGAGAGAGAAAGCAGGATCCACTGCATTCCCAGAAGGACCTACGGCGGGAACATTGCCTTGTACCAACTCCTTTCGGCTTGATATATAAGATGAGAAGAGTCTCTGGCTCCACTTCTTTTCTACCGTCCCTCCTACAGGATACAAGAACATGATCGAAGACACATGTACTTTTGCAACTTATTTCGAAGCTTTGCTGAAAACCGAACCCTGACACACACACACACACACACACACACACACACACACACACACACACACACACACACGGAACGTATCACGAAGTAAAGCGCGGTATTAAATTTGAAAAAAAGTATATATGGTGGGGAATATTACATCAGGAACGAAATGAGATGAAATTAAATCATAACTAATTATAACTTCGTATATACTAACATAAAGACAAGCGTGGTAATTACATCTGTTAGATGAAGAAGTGTTTTAGAAAGGTATAACTGGTCGATTCGAGTGTTGGGAAAGTAATACAAAGATTGCCAACAGAAATGTCGGCAAAGTAATCTAGTGACGGTCAACAGAAATGTCGGAAAAGTAATCAAGGGACGGTGAACAGAAATGTCGGCAAAGTAATCTAGGGACGGTCAACAGAAATGTCGGAAAAGTAATCGAGGGACGGTGAACAGAAATGTCGGCAAAGTAATCTAGGCACGGTCAACAGAAATGTCGGAAAAGTAATAGAGGGACGGTGAACAGAAATGTCGGCAAAGTAATCTAGGGACGGTCAACAGAAATGTCGGAAAAGTAATCGAGGGACGGTCAACAGAAATGTCGGCAAAGTAATCTAGGGATGGTCAACAGAAATATCGGCAAAATAATCTAGGGACTGTCAACAGAAATGTCGGCAAAGTAATCTAGAGACGTTCAACAGAAATGTCGGCAAAGTAATCTAGAAACCTTCAACATAAATGTCGGCGAAATAATCTAAGGACGGTCAACAGAAATGTCGGCAAAGTAATCTAGCGACATTCAACAGAAATGTCGGCAAAGTAATCTAGGGACGGTCAAAAGAAATGTAGGCAAAGTAATCTAGGGATGGCCAACTGAAATGTCGGCAAAGTAATCTAGGGAAGTTCAACAGAAATTTCGGCAAAGTAATCTAGGGATGGCCAACAGAAATTTCGGCAAAGTAATCTAGGGATGGTCAACAGAAGTGTCGGCAAAGCGATATAAAGATGGTCGGATTGTCTGTAGCAAGAAGCAGCAACTATTATGTAAAACTGCTTCTGAATGGAATAATATATATATATATACATATATATTTGCTTGTGACCTCGTTATTTAACGATTACGTGCCAACTGAAAGTTAAATAAAAGTTCATGATAAAATGATAAGTCGATTGTAACGACAAGGAAATTTGCTCTACACTGCAGTACTGTACTGTATGTACGGTCAGTGCTAAAAATTTGAAACACTACAGCCAAACTTGAACGTTGAAAAATTTACGTTCTTGATCACCCTGCCTCCAACTGACGTCATCAACTTTGCACGCGCATTTTGGTGGAACAGTGCCAGTGACGTGGATTGTTTGCTTCGTGTTGTCTGGCCTCTAAGATCTTCACTTTGTATTGCTTTTCATTCTTCTGTATCTTTATTTCTCTCCCTTGCGACGGTGGGAAGAAGGTCGAAATGTAAATATTATGACATACAAAGGAAACATGACCATTGTAGAACAAAACAAAGAAGGCTTGCTGTAAAAATGACAAAGGTGAGGTTCACAAACTGTTAAATATAGTATTTTTTTTTAAAAAGAATGGAATGTTAGGGCACAAGTGAAACGTGTAATGAATAAGAAAACTGCTCGTTGAATACAGATAGACCAACTTGATGTCACTTTCTTTATTATTTCATTATTTAATGTTCAACATGTTTCGGATGTTAATACATCCATCTTCAGGAGCTTGCGACTTATTTGTTGAGTTATTTCATGGGATGTATTGCGCCGTAAGGATAGGGGTTTTTGCATCAGGGTACTTATTTAGTGGTGAGTGTTTAGTCGTGACGTGTGTGGTTGTTTTAGAAAGTGTGTTTCTGCAAATATTGCCTGTTGAGTTGTCTTATGGTTATTGAGTTTTCTTTGTGTGTAGTGTGTTTTTTTATGATGTTTCCTGAATATATTATGACGTCTGATGTCGCCAAAAAATAAGTTCGCTAATGAAAAAACCTCTATCCTTACAAAGCAATACAAACCATGAAATAACTCAACAAATAAGTCGCAAGTTCCTGAGGTTGGATGTACTAACATCCGAAACATGTTGAGCATTAAATAATGAAATAATAAAGCAAGTGACATCAAGTTGGTCTCTCTTTATTCAACTATCAATATGATGCACGGTCCAATAAACATAAGAAGAAACTACTCGTTTTCCATTCTTCGTCTCTCTTGAAAGAATTGTTTGTGCGATAAACCAATTTTTAAAATTATCTTGACGACATTTCTTGTAATTTAACGGTTAAAGCAGGCTGATATGACGCAAGATGAAAATAATTGAAAAATAATTCTAAACTTAACGAAAATTCTTTTGTGAATCCCGGAGTTGTTATGGAGGTTTAGGGCGAGAACGCAAAGAATGACAGACAGAGTGACAGATAAAAATATTTCATAATGTGCATTAACATCCTTGAGAAGAACGCAAAATAAATGGCTTGGCTCAAGTCAGTAGCTGGAAGATTACTTTCTCTAAGACGGAATACACAGAAGTAGGCAGAAGAAATGAAAAGATGTGTCTGATGCATAAGTTAGACTAACCACCTGGAAGCCGTCACTTCGTGTTCTGACTTGCAAAAACTAAAAGTCCTAGCAGCAGACAGGCAAAACTAAAGTTCCTTAGTAACTGTTAGAAAATACTGCGGTTCTTTCTAAAATCCAAAATGAATGTGGGAAGAGCATCTTTATTGGTTGTTAATTACAGGGACACGTCCGAAATCTATGTGCAGAATTTATAACTATACAGCTGCGTGACATTCAGGAACATTTTCATCCATAATTTTTTTTATATTTCATTTCCTACCTAAACATTACAAAAACATTTATCTCAGTATTTAACCAACTTGATACACAAAATTTGTTTCACAATAAGTTTTATTTCATGCCTCTACATGTTTCGAACACATGTGCTCATCATCAGGAGGTCAAAATTGCATTACACAACCTCCGGTATCCTCCGGTATCATCACACCTATGTGTGTGATGATACCGGAGGTTGTAGAGGCATGAAATAAAACTTATTGTGAAACAAAATTTTGTGCATCAAGTTGGTTAATTACTGAGATAAATATAGTGAGATGTACGGTCAGCAAAACGTCAAAAAATTACAAAAACAATTCCACAAATTTGGACAGCGCCTCGTGTGACAATATACCTGTACCAGTGATTAACCTAATATTTTCAGTGTAACCTAATAACATATGACCATAACTGATGTTACGTAACTGTTCATTTATGAAACAAAACAAAACAAATGAACAAGTCGTACTCACAGTAATGCCGGCTTTCACTACTGCTTCTTGCACACAACCTGTGGTTGGCTTAACATGGATGAAACGTGTAGCAGTTTGTGGATTTTAACGAATGTTGTGTTAAACATGGCTAATTATTGGTGTAAACATACATACATACATACACACATATTCATTACACAATAATACATAAATACACATATACATACATACATACACACATACCCATTACACAAAAATATATACGTACATACATACATACACAATACATACGTACACACACACACACACGTTCATACTTATAAACATAAGTACACAAAAACATACATTCAAACACACACACCTACATCCATACATACAGCGACGTACATACATACATACATATATACAAGAACGTACACACATGCGTACATACATACATACACGAACGTACATACATACACACATACATAACAAATACACAACATACATACATACATACAAAAAACCTTTACACGTACATACACACATACATACATACATACATACATACACACACACCAACAAAAATATACGTACATACAAACAAAAAACCTACATACATACATACATACACGCACGTACATACATACATACATACACACATAATACATACACAACATGCATAGATACATACGTAAGTATATGCATACACACATACTTAATACATAAACTACATACATACATAGACGAACGTACATACATACGTAATAATAAGTACACAACATACCTACAAAGAAAAAACCTACATACATACATACACATAATACATACACAACATGCATACATACATATACATAAATACATACACACACACACATGCACAAACACACACATACGCACACAAACACACACGCAAGCGCGCGCGCGCGCGCACACACACACACACACACATAACCATAACCAATTGGAAGTCATCTTGAACAGAAATGGAAATCGATGTTAAAAAGTTAATGAACCGGGTGAAACGAAGACCGGTTAAGTTTTCATGAACTGAATGAAAGTTAAACTCTCTGCCCCTCTGCACTACTAACTATTCTCGTCAGAACATTCAATATATCTCCCACCTCTTGATTCGCCCTTTCAACCAGGCCTTGACAGGCTATAACAAGGTTCACCAGTTCCACTTTCCTCTGCAGTTTCTGCAGTTCCGTGACTACAGAACCGAATAACTGCCACTGTCACTACATATAGCACGTGGCACATCGGACGTTATAAATATCAAGGTTGGTAAATAATTACCGATGTTTGGAAGAATCCTATTGCTTTCGTCTTCAGGGTCAACCAGTCCCAAATCAGGTGACAGGTAAATTTACCCCTGCGTAAGCCAAGAGAGAGAAGAGTTTGCCTCAACCGTCATAAATGTCTATACTACTGCAGATATTGGCGAGTAGTGAGCTTCACGCCCCGGCCGCTTTAACCAAGGGACGATCCCATTCATTAAGAGGCTGGGTGGGCAGCCCGAGAAGGACAAAGCTAAATTAATCGATCATACGACAAGTAGTTTGAACTGCACACTTCCTTCGCAAAACACAAAACATGACGAATTTATGACGTAATTTTCGATGTACCGTAAATGTACTTCGCATGACGTCAGACTGACCAACCTTACGTAAGAGAAGGCCAGCTAAGAGCGGAGACCTAAAATATCAACAAGACGTTAAAAGTAGAGGTAAAGGTTTCTTTCCCACAACATTAACGCCTACAAGGAATACATACATAGCTTCATCCATTCGTAACCTTGGCACTAGAGGCAGTTGAGTGGCGAGCTTCACGCCCAATCTGTCTTACCCCCAGAGAAGAATTCCGGTTCACATTAAATGTGCAGCTTTGTGGACCCAAGAGCCAGTGTAGAAGTTTGAGAGAAGAGGAAAATCTGTTGCTTCTGTGGGGATTCTAACACCGGACCGTCCATTCCGTTGCCTAGGCGCTACACAGACCAAAAGGCAGTTTATACAGAAATGCTAATCCATAAGTTGGATTTGACGGAGTTTATCTGGTTAAAAAGTGAATGTTAGACGAAGAGATACAAATTTAAAATGCTAAATGTTAAATACAGGTTTTCTTATTTTCGTTGTTACACCGTGCATGTTGTTGAGTTACTCAATTATTATACCAACTACTGCACATATATAAAATTTATAAAATTTACACATTAAAACATTAAATACGCTCCGACATGTTTCGGTCCTAGGACCGAAACATGTCGGAGCGTTTTTAATGTTTTAATGTGTAAATTTTATAAATTTTATATATGTGCAGTAGTTGGTATAATAATTGAATAGCTAAATACAGGTTTTATGGTTTATAAAGTTTCATGGATTGTTGTTCGTCTCTACGATTTGTACATAAAGACTTCACCGTACCGTAACTTGCCTAAGCATACAGTACATACATTGCGTCCACGTACTTTGCATTTTACTGTACGTTTATTAAATCCAGAAAATTCATTCGCGTGTGTACTATTATTACCACTATTGCTGCCGCTGTTAAGGTGGGCAGAATACTCGGCAAACTGGCCAAAAGTATAAAATAGAACTTTTAATAGACCCCCGCTAATATTTTTATATCTTGGCGAAGACACTGTGGGCTGTCACGCCAGACAGGATAAGTATGTGTGTGTGTGTGTGTGTGTGTGTGTCTGTGTGTGTGTGGCGCGGGGGTTGGGGGGGGGGGGGGGGGGGCGCGTGGCTAGCCAACGAAACTCGCGGCACGCGGAGG
>Ga0123352_10017102_pt1 | contig 11563 bp, 5 predicted proteins | sample TergutLab28metaG_FD_89700 | JGI IMG/M metagenome (GOLD analysis project Ga0123352, IMG submission 89700) | Labiotermes labralis P1 segment gut microbial communities from Petit-Saut dam, French Guiana - Lab288 P1 | ecosystem: Host-associated > Arthropoda: Insects > Digestive system > Gut ...
ATTGTCATGCTGTGTGTGTGTGTGTGTGTGTGTGTGTGTGTGTGGTGCATGCACATATGTGTGTATGTGCGTGAAGTTGACCACTTTCCACAAAACCTAGTATGAACATGATGCCATTAAAGACCACCCAAAGCTCATGCTTTTAAATTTCTTATGAACAGTAACAACAACAACGCTATGAATGCATAAACTTGTCAGGCTGGCCAGTCCTGGTGACATTTATTTTAAGATAATGAAATAATGGAGAGTAACAGTTTAAAAAAAAAAAAAAACAATGCAATTACTTTGTGAAATGTAAAATTGTGAGACAAGTAGATATTTTTTAACTACGAACTGAGTGGCTATAACTAACACAGTACTGGACCTAGGCACATGCAATTTAGTACGGACATATATCATAAATATACTGACAAGTATACACTAAATATTTTTTCGAAGTCTATGACTAAAAATATAATGATGATGAGAAGTTTTGAGGTTATAACAACAAAATCTGTGAGTCACTGTTTCAAGTGATAGAGATATTACTTCTGCAAAATAACTTGTTGGACACAAAATTTTCAGAAGACTATGCTGCATTTGTAACAATTATGCACACCTCAGGGAACAAGAATGAGACCTGAAGGCCAAGCAAATCAGGCCATGTCATATAAAATGCTTCTGATGTGAAGATGAGGGCAAGGGGCACACTTAGGCCTATGTAAGACACACAACTATGGAATATACAAGTACATACACATATGGGGAACCATGAAGACACACCTTCAAGTTTTATGATACATAAGGCAAAGTTTTGCTTCATGTAATATCACTTAAACTACTTGGTTCTTATATCAGACTTAGTCACTGTTCTATCAAAGTGTAAACCACTCATGACACAACTACAGATCCTCCTAATGAACAATAAAACCAGCAAAATTGTCAAAATAGTACAGTGTATCCCTTTATGCTATGTCCATCTGGTTGCCATACACTGAAATTATGCACAATATTGTTACAGAAATGTTGTATACAATTGCAATTTAAGTTATCTCACTTGGAAGTTACCATTTCACAAATAATCACCCAACTGTGTTAATTACTAAATAAATTGCACTTATTCAGTCACATACAATATGGGTTTTTTAAATTCAAATTGTGCCTGTACATGTACAAAACTGTGTCTGTATATATGTACATGTAAAGAAACAATTTGAATTTTAAAAAAACCTGTGAAGTGATTTCAGGCTTCCACCATGGAGCAGAGAACTGTGCTCATCTGGTCTATTACTCAGTGAGAAGTAGTAATTTCTTGGATTTTTTGGATTCTTGACCCTGGAAGATGGGACCGAGAGGTTGTCCTGAACCATAGGTAAGAAATTACCACTACTTGCTGTGTAATAACCCGGCAGAGCACAGTTCTCAGACTGTGTTAAGTTTGTTTGAATAAGTGCAGTTAATTGAACTGACAGCTGTTCATACATAACGAAGAGAGTAAGTCAATGTACAAATTCCCTCCTGGGAGGGTCGAAGTTTTCCCACACTTTCAGACATGCTGCTCATACATTACAGGTTAAGAGTCACTCATAATGCTCTTTCACTTCATGTGGAATAGAGTGTGCTTCCTGCTAATAAATGTTACAGTTTTGGTCCATTCCTATCATCAGCATCACTATTTTTAATCCTGAGTGTTAAAAAACACTTAAGAGTAATTCAAAATGTGAACCTATCTGCATACATGTGCTAGAATATATGAAAGACTAATGTAGACTTCAGGACCAGATGACATTGACTGTTCCTTTTGAAAAATATCCTATTGGATAAGAACTGGCTGGGTCCCACAACCATATTATATGTGGGGACACTGAGACTTGAACCCTAGTAACCTGGTTTAATCAAGACAATAAAACTTATACATTGTAATTAGAGAAACAATAAATAACACATTGCAATGCATCTGGACAACAAGGAGTATATAATGTGAATCCAGGTCATCTGGGATGCAATTCTGTGTCACTGGGAGAGTTGTTTGCAACATCTTGACACACTGCAGTGCCTTCATCTTCAGAGTCAAGCAGAGTGACCCTGAAGGTTATCTTTCAGGATGTCAGGAACTACTCACCCAATTGCAAAGCACTGCATCCCAGAAGACCCTAATCCATCAGAAAAATACAATCAGCCTAAAATAAAAAGAAAACTTTCTCTGAAAGGTATAAGATTTGAGGTATTCATGGCAGTGAAGATTTAAATATTGGTACCACGTCACAACACACAAGACCACTGTTCAAGTATGACTGTAAACTGCTTGGATTTTTCTTTAGAATCAGCCATAAATATTTTGTCAACATTTCTCCCCAGAGACTAATACAACAGCAGCACTACACTATGTGACACTTAAAGGAAAATCTCTGAAATTCATTTCATCACATATTCTACTTTAGTTACACACTTTTACATTCTGTTGCTATAAGGCACATGGGCTTGATGTGACAAGAGCTGACCCTGCGGTTAAATAAACATAACGGCAAGAGACTAGCATGACACTCTCAAATATGCTGCTTGCCAGTTAATTTGATGTGGGCATCTTGCTGATTTTATTGCAGTTATAGAATGTGGCCTGGCTCAGAGCCCAAAGAATTTTGAAATATAAAATGTTTTTCACACTTGCCTGAAGGCTCACAAGGGTTTGCTATTTGTGGATAGTAGCATACATCAGGGCAGAGAGATAACAATACAATAAAATTACATACCATCTTCACGCTTAAAATGATGTGCTAACCCACTTAAATTTAAGACTTATATGTTTGACTTGTGTACTATCTGAATTTGTGGCACTTGGACTTGTGGGATACGCAGGTAAACCAATTAACATTCTTAATCTCAATATGAAATGCAGTTCAGTCATTACCTTCATGCTCTAGTTGCTGTACACATGGAAATACCAACACAGAATCGGTAAAACCAGATGCCATCCCTAAGCGATTCTGGTACTGCCAGTGGTTAATGAATTTGCATCACAATGCCTAAGGATGGAATAGTGACAATGCAAAAATGCAAGATATTCTGGACTAATTTACTTCAGAAACGTTTGTGTAAACTTTTGGAATGGAATGTCATATGATTTATGCACCCAAGGGAAGTTAATGTTCACCATCAAACCCACACATGACGTTAACTAAGAGGGTTGGTCAGCAAATAAGTTTACAATACATACACTTTAGGTTCCTGATTTTCAGCTGCAATAAGAACGGTTTGCATTTAATTGTACAGCTACGCTACTACTTTTCTATGTAGTACCCACCACATGAGGCATTTATCATAATGTATGCCAAGCCTCTCTATTCTCTGTTGAGAGAAGACCACAACCTGTGTTATCAGCCTAACTCTTTATACCTATGGCAAGCAAGATTTTGCTTCAGCCCTGGAAACAGATCATAACTGCTTGGTGATGAATCTCCCTGATGTGATCACATCAGTATAAGATCCTTAGTTACAAACTGTACGTTATGCACACTTAGTTTCTGACTTACCCACGTTATAATTAACACCCTGTTTGCAATCCTGCAGAAGTCTTAGAAGTGTCTACAATTCAAAATTTCCTTTACCTCAGATTCACATGAAATACTGAAACTAGAAATACCTATTGTCTCTAGACAGATCAATATATATACATATATATAAACTGTTACAAAGGAGATATGTAGATTGGAATGGTCAAGTATTAATCTAGACAAGTCTTTTCTACATGAAAAAAGAATTTACATTTTGTTTATGGACACATAATTGAAAACCACCAGTTGTCACGTGCATGCACATCTTAGAGCACAGAATGGAACACACACTAGTTTCAAGTAAAGATCACTCAATCTTTTCTGGACAAAACAACATCAGTTTGTGACTTTGTAGTATATCCCACATTTTGAGTGTATTTACCATATTTCTGAAGGATATAAAAAATAATTAACTGTCACATATCACTGTAGAAGTTACATGTTACTTAGGTCCATCTTGCAATATCTGAGGCTCTCACAGTGGTGTTGCTGAGGAATCACTTCCTCTGGGATATGATGCTCGTATCAATGGGTGAGTGGCTTTCGATGTCTGAAAGGATCATACTGCCTGACCCATGCAGATAAAGGCACTATGATTCTTCAAAACATCAGGAACCACTCAGCCATCAACCAAGAAGCACATCTTAGAAGATGTGAATCCCCACATATTCAATTAGTTTGAATTATACAACACAATGACAGAAGGTACTACTCTCAACAGCATTAAAACGTCATTTGTCTAATGTGGATCAGATGTACTGACGTAATGAAACACAAACCCCAGTTAAGTTAACAAATACAATACTGTCTCCTACTAAACAAGTTCACCATGCTGATGTGTGACCTTGCCTCACACCCCATCTACACTAATTCACGTTTTTCTTTGGTGCCTTCCATCTGACAAACTGAAGTCCCAAATCCGACTGCTCCCACTCAAAAGTGGACTTTTTAAACTTAAATACAGTACATGAATACTATTTATGTCACAGAATCAGACTGTTTTCTGAACAATTAAAATGAAGAGACAGATGATGGAACAAAGGATTCACCCATGTCGCATAAATCAGAAGAGACAGGGTGACAATGGAGTCCTGCTTATGTCCTCAAACCTTTGTGTTCATGAACGGATGTCTGCAGTCACTGAACTCTGTGCCTCTCAACCCTTGTGTTCACGAAGGGCTGTCTCCAGTTGCAGGAGTCTGTGTCTGAAGTCTTGGAACTGAATAATTCTCCACTATGCTACCAGGACTACCACCACGTGAAGACATCTCAGAACTGTTCTCCAACACAGAAGATGAGAAACGTTGGGTGTGTTCTAGAGTTCCATTTGGAGTCCTTTCATTGGAGTCAGAGGGAGAATTTGGAAGTAACATTGTTGAAGGCAGAGAAGAAGAAGGGTTGAGTACAGCTTTGGGTGGTATTGGTGGGGGAGCTGGGAATGACTGAGTGCGAGGAGAGATCACTGGTGGGGAGATGTTCATGATGTTGGCAAGGTCTCCACTTGCCACTCGCCGATGTGTGGGGAGATCGAAGTCTTCGTATGACAAGTTATTAAAATGACTGCTGATACTACTGCTTGGTGTTTGTGAGAACTCTGAGTATCCTGAGTCCCGTAGGTCATGACCATCGCTGTTCGACTCGGCAGGTTCTGTCATAGATGACTCCAGACTGACATCAATCACAGATTCAGTGTTGAAGACACCTGATGAGCCCTTCAAAAAACAATTTGAATTTTACTGACAATGAAAATTAGAAACATTTTCCTCATAACAAGGTATAAGAAATTTTACATGATGCTGCATTACAAAAATAACATGACATAATAGCTGATTGGTGTTGCAGCGTGTGGCTACATACAATACATTACATCCTTTATTTCCTGAAACTGACCAGAGGTATGTCCTATAATAGCCCTGTTTTAATTTGTTACACTTCATTTGTAATTATTTTACACTGTATAAAGAAGTGTTACTTATTACTTTCCAAATCAGAAGGAAGCAAAAACCATTTTCATCAAACTGCAAATTGCAATTTCAAATCAGATGCTTGTTTTACCTGTTTGGGTTGCCATATCTATCTTCACATAAACCTTAGAATTTGTCACAGAAGTGCCAGTAACAATCTACAGATGTCAGTGTCAGTACATTAGTCAATTACAATTCCTAAAATGTCAGTAATATGTCATAAAGTGTCTATAAAAGGATCCTTGTATCTTCAGCATCTGTAGTAACCTTATACATACACAATTCTTATCTGTGAGACTTGTAAATATTACAACAGTGCTGCTGAAAACACAAGTCTTTTGGGATATGACACCACATAAATTGGTACCAAGTTACCATTGTTTCAGAGGAACTTGCTACTTCCATTTCCAGAGTCTACGCAATTCAAGAATAGTACAAATTTTAAACCAAAATTTAAAGCCCTGTCGAATGCACATGATGCTGAAGATTAAGACAGCACAAGGTCCTCTTAAAAACCATTAAAGTTTCACCAACTTACATTGTGTCATGGCCCTGAAGACACAAATTTGCAGCTAATTCTTTTTTCTTCTGAAAAATGTAGTGGCCTACCACACATAACAGAACTGCTGTAATGAACAGAATGACATGGAAATGGGGTCTTCATATCACTGATGTATAAAACCAAGGTAACTGTAAACCGCTGGACGCTGATCCACTTACCTTCTTCACCAATCGTTTGGGAGGTGCTGGTGGTGTTTGGCTGGTATCAATGAACAGGCTGGTGTTACGTTTGTCAGGTGCTAAACACAAAATGCAGTACATGTAGTTTATAGTTCAAAAGTACTTCTATATGAGCAGCTGAAAGTTAAGCCTAGTCAATTAAATGTTTCGTAAATGGAGGGCTTATAGATAGCAAACGAGAAAACATCTATTTTCTACCAGTTTCAATAATAGATTTAGTTATGTGTATGACAATAGCAATTATCATTGCATAATTAGAATATGCAGGGCATTGTTTGGGTTTGGCGTCTCACATTAAGGGAAGAAAACAAGCTAAGGGTATTCGAGCAAAGGGCACTGAGGAGGATATTTGGGCCCAAAAGGGAGGATATAACAAGAGACTGGATAAAACTGCATAAAATGTAGCTTCGAGCAGCAATTAAGAGCCCGTGCACCCTACAAATATCTGGGTTTTAGATGGTCATCCACCACTTTGAGTTTTATTGACAGATAACTTTAGTGGGCATTTGGTTTTCTTAGTATCACAATGTGCATCAACAGTTGTCAACTTCTGTATTCCTGGTTTGTTCTCCTCACCAAATATTAGAATGCAATGAGCACAGAATGTGGCACATATGTGGTAGAAAAGAAATGCATGCAGGGTTTTGGTGGGGAAAACCTGAAGAAAAGAGACCACTTTGCAAACCTACGCGCATGCCAGGGTATAATAAAAGAAGAGATCCCAAGGAAATAGAATGGGTGGGTGAAGCAAATGTATTTGATTTAACTCCATACACCTAGCTTACTGTGTCTACGAAAACACAGGATCTGACTTACGATGGGTCCACAACAATAGATGGGGGTTTGTGACTCACTTTGTCCTCTAGGAGGAAGTGGTGGAGCCTCCTCCACACTGGACTCAGACCAAGAATTGCGTAACTGCTGTCCATCCGGCGGACTGCTGGTGTTGAGTGCTGCAGAGGGGTTGCATGGAAAGGAGAGTGGTTTGCTGTGGGAACGCTGATGTGTCGGTTTGGGTGGCCTAGGAATTGGGCTGCCATCAGAATCGAGAAACTCGCTGTAAAAAAAGGTAATTAAATCTGATAATAAGTAAAATGTAAGATCTCGTCAAGTATGACTGCGGCCAAACACTAATGCTCACCTCCAGTAGCACCGAGGTTAAGAATGAGTGGAGTTATATTTCTACTCCCCATATATAACTTTATGGCGTGTAAAGGGACAACTTAACCTTTCACCTTTTTACTAACAAACTCTGTGGAGCATGGTCTTTCTTGATAAGAAATAATCCATCAACTGGTCAAGAAATCTGCTGCATATTTGGAGCCTAAAGTTCATTACTGTATCTATAAAAATCTTCCAAAACACCCCTTCCTCAGCCACATTAATCCAGTTCACACTCTCCATATTATTTCTCCAAAATCAATTTTAATATCACCTTCTCATCTATGTCCAGTTCTGCCTTCAGGTCCCTTGGCTAAATTGTATGCATATGTCATCACACCATACACACTACATACCTCCTCATCCTCATACCTCTACTGTAGCTACAAGCAACATGCTTCAGGAGACCACATCTCTCGTCTTTCCAACCAGGTCCCATCCAGCATGCAACCTAATGTGTTTTGGATGAATCTCTAAAGATAAAGATGTCGGGGTGTGAAGTTGACCATTTATGTCTGTGTAGTGATCAGATTATGAATGTGTAAACTTTAACCTCCATTCCCTCTTTCATCTTCATAATGTTGCGCTGAGCACACAGAAAACTTCATCTTGAGCCAGCGCAACAAAATTCACATTACATACACTTCCTTTCAATTATCTACAATATTATCCTGCCATCTACACTTTGGTCTGTCCAGTAATAATTTGTTGAAAGATCACAACAAGTTACAGCATATATGTCTAGAATCAACCATCCCAGTTACAAATTTAACCTATTATAATCTCCCTGATATAAACATTCTAACATTGGTATAAGAAATTTTTCACTGTGTAGCTCACTGCAGGAATGGAACTTGGGTTAAACTGTAGAATCTAACTGTTACAGACTTGTGACACTAAAACATGCTGACAAACAACAAGACAACCTGCAAAAATCAAGAAATACTACAAAGTTATGATGGCTACAGCAAGCAGATAGACCAACAGTACATTCTGATATCCACAAGCTTATTAATTCTGTTTTGAATGAGGAAGAATTTCATCAAGAGTGGAAGGAGTCCATTATTTTACAGTGAAATCTCAATTCTCCCACTCCCGACTGTTTGAGGTCCTGTTTTGTTTGACCTGATGCACTGTAGTCAAAGTCGTTTCTATGCTGGGTAGAGAATTCAGCTGAAATGCACATCCTTCTGGCATTACTTTACTTCATTTTTGCTGTTTTCTTTGTGCATTCTTGTGATTTTGGTTTGTATTGTAATGTACCCCAACAACGACTGCTAAAAGAAAGAACAAGTTGAAATATACATAGTCTGAGCTTTTTGGTAATTTAAGGCAACTTAGGTCCTACCCACCTCAAACAATCAAGATTCAACTACACCTATTTATAAGAAGGGTGATAAAACAGACTGCAGCAATTATCAAGTCAATATGGCACGCATGAAGAAATTAGGACCAACTTATATACAGAGAATGCCTACTACCAATCAAACCAGAAATTTTGTCTTCCCATCTATCTAAATATGTAGCCTTTAAAACACGAATAGGTACAATTATGTCTATCCAAAAACGTAAATTTTTAAACATAAAGAGCTATAATTATGCCCACTGTTTTGTATAGATGGGACAATTTGTCTCTCAAGAAAATAACATAGGCTACCGATGTTCAAGAACAGGGTGCTGCAGAAGATAAAGGGACCTAACTGGAAGGAAGTAACAGGAGACTGGAGAAAATGTGCACTGAAGAGCAACATGGTTTGAACTCTTCACCACATCTTATTCCAATGATCAAATTAATGAAGATGAGTTGGGTGGGGCACAGGGCATTTACTCGAGAGATGGGATATACGGAGGTCTACAGCAGGGCCATCCAACCTGTGGCCTGCCAGGTTGTATTATGCAGCCAACAACAACATCTGTAAATTGTATATCTACTACAGAAGTTTTGCAATAATTTAGGCAGTTAGGTATACCACTTACTTCTATTTTTTGACATGTGGTCCATGAACCAGCCCCCAGTAATGGGTTTGTACCTTTGCCATAAAAAGTTTGGAGATGCGTTGTCTACGACATTTTGGTTGGAAAACCTGAAGGAAAGAAACCACTTGGAAGATCTAAGCATAGGTGGGAGGATAATATTAAAATGAATCTGAAGGAAATAGGATGGGTGAGCATGGTCTGGATTTATCTGGTTCAGGATAGGGGACAAACGGTGGGCTGTTGTGAACATGGTAATGAACGTACAGGTTCTGTAGTATATGGGGAATTTCTTGACTAACTCAGATACTGTTAGTTTCTGAAGAATGACTCTGCTCCATGGAGTTAGTTACTGGTAGCTTGTATGAAAGCTATTTATAATGATCAGAACTGTATGATGTGTTATGCACCCCACTATATATGTGTCTGAGACATGACATGCAGAAGCTGTTAGGATCAGTGCAACAGTAACTGAACACACACATGCACAACTCCAATGCACACACATGTGCACAATACAAACTGAAAATGCTGCTCACAAAACTCTTACACATAGATCACTGAACAAAGTACAACGTATAAACTTGCCGTGACGAATGCATGACAGGTAGGGAGGAGTACTCGTTTCCTCCCCGCGTTGGTGTCCTGGCCAGTGTGTCACAGTTGGCAGTCACTGTGTAGCCTGCAGATCGCGGTCGAGTCTCTCTGTGCGGGATTGGTGGAGGAGGAAGCAGAGTAAGGGACTCTCTGTGACTACTGACATAATGTGTGTTGTCGTTCATCCGTTCCAGTAGCTCCTTTACATAAGACACCACATTACATCACAGCAACATGATCCACAACAGATGGTACAATAGTTACGACAAAGACAAACAAAAAGCAGGTTTCATGCCATACTGCCATAGCAACATGTGCAGCAAAAGGCAGGATTGGAAACGGCTGTAACACTAAACAAACATCAGCATTAATTCCAACTGCACATCAAGGTAGTGACGCAAACTTCTTCTCAAATTTAAAATTCACCAAACTAAAATTATGCTCAGTATTACAATTGGGATTTTCTGGGTTACTGCACCATGCAGGGTAATAAATTTTTTCCAAGATTTCGGATGAATATGCTACCTCCATCTTCACTCACCCCAATGGCCCATTTTAATAACAGCTTAGTCAACTTAACAGGCACTTAATAAAATGTTTTATATCTCAATATGTGGTATATATCATACAGTATCTTATATCTACACATACAACATAGCTACGTCATATGACACAGCTATATCAATGTCTGATATCTAAACACATAACAGCAATACCACACAATGTTTAATCTCCAATTATAAATTAACTTCTTACTACATAATGCTGTTCATCATGTTTATGTTAACTTATCCCTCTTCTTTTAAGCATGTTAACTGTTCATCAGTGTCTTTTTGCATAGTTGAGTAATTAAAAACTCATCAACTAAGAAAAACAGTGGACTATAAGGTACTAGAAAAAACAAGAATACATGAAGAATTAGAAGCATTAACAATAAATACAAATTAATATTATAATCTCAATACCAAATGTATTTATTTATTTGGGAAGTGAAATGTTTAGAAGAGAAAACTGACACTGGGATAAAAAAAAAATGTAATCAGTTCTAAATTCTATCAAATTGTACAGGGAATGAAATATATGGAATATATATCTATATGGAACAAACAACCAATATAATGTGAAAACTTTAATAACCTAATAAACCAATTCCAACATTTTAAGGCAAAATACAGACTCTCTTAGAAAGAAATAAATGCAGTACCAAAGAAATGGATATGATATTTCTGAGAAGCACTGAGGGGAAAACAAGATGAATGTAACTGGAAAAAAACAGTTATGAAATTAATTTGAAATTAAAAAACTGTCAACAGTTAAAAGACTGCAATGGTTTAGCCAAGCAGAAGAAATAAGGGCACTGAAAGCAGGATGTGTCAGGCAGCTATTAAACGACATCAACAAGAGGGGGAAAAGTGGATAATAGATAAAAAAATTATTTTAGGAAAGAGATAAAGTTTGCAGATTTTTTGTTCTCTGACTTGCATTGTCATAACAGAGCATCATCATCATTAGCAGCAGCAGCAATAGCAGCAGTAGTAGTAGTAGTGGTGGTGGTGGTGGTGGTGGTGGTGGTGGTAGTAGTAGTTAGTAGTAGTA
>Ga0123352_10017105_pt1 | contig 11563 bp, 20 predicted proteins | sample TergutLab28metaG_FD_89700 | JGI IMG/M metagenome (GOLD analysis project Ga0123352, IMG submission 89700) | Labiotermes labralis P1 segment gut microbial communities from Petit-Saut dam, French Guiana - Lab288 P1 | ecosystem: Host-associated > Arthropoda: Insects > Digestive system > Gut ...
ATTAACCTACATATACCGTATGTAGGTATATGTATATAAAGGTGTCGCCCGGACACGGCCAGCAATGAAAAAACACACCATAAAGCGGATCAGGAATTAACTACACGCGCAGATTTTCGGTTTGAAAGAATACAAACTCGATGATAAGTTACGGAAAGAAGGCGTTAATATCCGTAATGACAAGCATCTGCTGAAATATCTTGAGAAGCACTTTGTTAAAGGTAAGGATTGAAAGACGGGCGGCCTTATTGATTATTGTCACGGACACAAATAACTTAAAATAAAGGTAGCGAAGTTCTCTGATTGGGGTAATCTCATGACGGAAGAATGTACGGAATCCTACATCTCATCAAAGGAGTTTCAGAGAAGAGTGTCGAAGGTAGGAGAAGGATCCGAATTCAGCTACAGGTCCAAATTCGACCCTGTCCCGTCATCAGACCTGAAGAAGACCCGCCCTGTCAGCAAAAGGAAAGAGTGATCTGTTGTCAGACCGCAGATTGTTGGCAGTCATAGGGCCGAATGGTTCCGGTAAATCTTCGATCGTCATATCATCCGGCATCGCGGAGGACTACGGAGAGAACATAATCAATCCGGACAACTACGCTAAAGGGGTTTCGGATATAGAGGATATTACCGAGAGGTATATTTTTGCTATGAAACAGTGCGAACTCCTTAGGGGTAGTCTGCTTGAACACGGCATCTCTTTCGGATTCGAGACCGTCGGTTCAACAGACGAAAAGATCGATTTTCTGAAAAAGGCCGCATCGAAAGGCTACAAGATAGAGATATTGTTCGTAACGACAGAAAGCGCAGAACTGTGTGCTCAGAGAGTTCGGAAAAGGGTTGAGAGAGGAGGCCATGACGTCGAGATGTCGAAGATCTTCTCCAGATATGAGAGAACGATGGACCGTCTTAAAGATTACATAGATGTCGCCGACGAAGCATATGTCTACGATAACAGCGGGGAATCTCCGACCTTAGTGTTCACGAAGAAAAACGGCATAATGCGGATGATCGAAGAACCCTCTGAGATACCATGGGCGGAGAAGTACATTCACCGCCATTACAAGGACATCGACAAAACCCTTATACTGCACCGGAAGAAGAACTGAGTGGACAGGGCGAGATTTTACTCCTTGCGTCCTAGCTGGCATGCTGTTTCTGATGTGATAATTAACTCTGCGGTCATAGTGGAATCTATGGTAGGAGGTGTCGCTTAATTTCGACTTTTCATATTTTTATCTCCCTTAAACAATTTCTTAAACTTTTTTCAAAACACAAGAAGTGATAAAAATGATAGCAGACGCTAAAGACAAAAAAGAGACGCCTACACTGGCGAAAGTACAGAGTGAGAATGGAACTCCCGCTATTGAGAAGCCAAAGGATCTCAAGGGAACAGAGGTAATGATCTTCCAGAAAGGGGATATCTACCATGGACTTAGAGAAGTTAGGGTATGGGATCCCGAGCTCAATGACTATGGTCCATCAGAATTGAAGCAAACGGTTCTCATAAATGATCAATTCATTGACTTACCTCACGGGGATGCAGATCTCATTGATGAATATGGGAAATTCCTTCAGGATTATGCGAGGGTCATCCGCGGTCTCAAGATATCGAAGAGGAAAGGCAGGACGATAAATGATGTCAACGCAGCTCTCGAGCTGACGAGGAAGTACAAGGTGTGAGGTGTGGATCCATGGGAGCGAAATCCGGTGAGTACCATGTGAAGACTCGTTCGGCGGAAGAAAGGACGTATGATGGACAAACTTTGAAAACGTATCGTTTTCTCAAAAAGCGGGATCGAGCATCCCGCATAAAGTATTTGAGAGCGGTAAGGGAGAATCCGCAGGATCCGGCCAAGCTCGCGGCTGTCAATCGAGTGGCGGAGGATTATCCTCACTGGTTTGGCATGCCTCGATCTTCGGCTTCGACGCCGGTGCATAACCGCTATCGTAAGTAAGGGGGATCACGATGAAACCAATCAATAATCGACTGCTCAACCGAGCGGTCTGTTACTCTCTCTTCGCGTGTCTGTTAGTGGTGTCGATGCCCGCTGTGGTGTCCATTATGGACTCTCACACAGGTGACGTGTCGCTCATGTCATCTCAGGATCATCCGACGATGAGTCGTGACTCTTTCTCATATAATATGCTGATTGGAGAGAGAACGATGATTAGTGATGGACTCGTTAGAATAGAGATATTCACTAATAATCCTCGAGTTTTAGAGGCGACTTTGATTCGTACTACTCCTGCGATGGGGGCATGGAATGTAGTTGGTGAGATGGAGAATTTGGGCGGCGGACATTTCGTTTTCGTCCTGTCATATTTAGATCGGCAATTTATTATGGGCGGAGGCTCGCACATCGGAGTAATGTTTACTACGCTGGCGTCGGGCACCTCGTATCACTCAACATTTATTCATGAGGTGTCACTCTATTCGTCGGAATTTCCGATCAATGTCTTGGACATGCTCGCATTGCTTCTGTCTTTCGGTATTGGAGTGATTCTGGTTGTTTGTGCGATATTCTCTACGCCGTGGATGACACAGGAAAAGGTAAGAAATAAACTAAAGGAGTTGAAAAAATGAATATAATAGATATAGTGGCGATAGTGATCGGAACGGGATTTTTCGTTGCCGTGCTTTTCATGCTGCTTCGTGTGTTTAGTAAGACTACACGATGGAATTTGCTCGCGATGGGTGCTATCGGTATTTGTCTGGCAATCTGCATTGACAATTTTGTGAATTTGTATCGGTGGATAGAGTTGGGAATAACTTTTGCGTCTCTCGGAGCAACGATGTTTGTGATGGGTATGCTTGCGATGTCCGTTGTGATGATCAAAAATTTCACCGTGACGAAAGGCCGCGCTCTCGTGAGGTGATCTTATGCTGCGCTTGTCCAGTAAACCTCAACAACCGCTCACTCGAGCGGCTTTTTCTTGTGTCTTTTCCACACCATGGGTTTCTCGTGATAAGATACGGAATGCTATCAGGAGGCCGTGATTATGAAACGGTCAATTGGTGGTCGGATGGTGTGCGTGTCAATTCTCGCGGCATTCCTTGTTGTGAGTGTTCCTATGATGGTATCGGTAATGGATACACATACGACGGAAAATACAACATTCCACAGCTCCGACGAGCTACGGCCTTTCATGTGGAATGGTAATCTCGTGACGGGAAATTTGGTTCTGTTCGCCGGAGAAAGGACGCTTTTTACGCAGCATGATGTTGTGCGCATAGAACTAGTGACGGATGATCCGCGTGTGACTTCTGTGTTACTGCAGAGTCGGACACTTCAGATGGGTAGCATTGGACAGACGATAGCGCTTGAGCATATAGGAGAGGGTCACTTCGGACTGACGCTGACGCATACGGATCGTGCAATATTTTCTGCTAGTCATCCCAATATAGTACTTCATATCTCTGTTCCAGGCTATAATATTATTGATCCATACATATATGAAGTACTATTCTTCAATTCGGGGGTGTCCATAAGCGTTATTGATTCGATCGCTACTCTGATCGCATTCGTGGTCGGTGTGCTTCTTGTGACGTGCGCGATATTCTCCACGCCTTGGGTTAAGTTCGTTTCGAGGAGAGATAGAAAATGAAGGTCCCAATGAGCATTTTCTTTTCAGTTTCCATCCTGGGAGCGATCGGCGCATCTGCCGCAAGGATCGGTGCAAGGCTCATTCCTCGCAATGTGGGTGCCGCCGCTGGTGCCGCCGCCAGACCCATCGCAACCGGCGGTGCAAGGGCGGCATCCGGTATTGCGTCCGGATTCGCATCTATCCGCATGCGGACTGCCGGCGTTATCTCGATATTCAGTGTCACAGGTGCGCATATCTGGGGCGTCATTCAGGGTGGCAACCCCGTCGCTGATGCAATATCGGGTCTGCTCAGCATCTTCGGAGTTGAGCTGGCGAATGAGTTCATCAATTTAGGATTAATTGCGATCTTCGCTCTTCTCGCGCTCTTCATTTTGATGCGCGTAAGAGGAAATCGACGGATAGCGAGGGGGGATTACTGATGCCTGCGTGGATTCCGATCATTGCGATCATCGGTGCATCGGTCATCGGCACCGTGGTCCTTGATCATGTTTTGGATAATGTTATTTCAGACACAGTGTCCGATCCGATCTATGACGGATTGGAAGTTATCTATATGGATCTAAGTGTGTTGATCGGACAGATGGAGCTCTTGACGGTACTGATAGTTGTGTGTATAATGTGCATGCTATTCTTCATGCTCATGTCCTGGATGTCCAGCCGCAAGACTCATCGACTTATCCGAAGGAAAGGGAGAGGGGGACGATGATAAGCATTATTGCAGGTCTGGCCCTCGGCGGAATTGCATTTTTCGCGCCTGAATTCGTCGCACTCACAAGCTTCCATCTGTCCATTTTTGGGATGGATTTGTCAGTCATTGCGATAAGACTCGTATTCGGTGTGTTGGGCGGAGGAATAATCCTTCGCGGTGTGCTCGGCACGGTCGGTCGGTCAGGTGTAGGCGGTGGTCTCCGATGAACCGTAAGCTTCTGCTATGCGCCGCGGTTGGCGCATTGATGATGTTGGTCGTGCTCCTCTCCCCGTCCGCGCAAGCGTCCGAGACCGGAGCACCTACATCAGATGTGCACGGCATAAGCTTCAGGGATGGCGGCATAGGTCTGACGCTCGCCATACTCCCCAGCTCCACGCTTGCATTCTCTAACGTCGATTGGTATCTGTATCACATCGGCCAGGTGGATATCCGAGTCAATGGATCGCTTACGGACAGTGTGCTTTCTGACGGTCTGCTCATCGTATCCCATACTTACGACCCAGGGCATCGGTATACTGTCGTGATCAGTCTTGACGGGATCGAGCACGTATTTCTATTCGATGTCCGAGCGATGCTTCTGTGGAGCGATCTTACACCCGGTGCCGATGTGGTCATTCACACCTTCACGGATTCCGAGCTTCTGTGGGAGTATCTGAAGGTCGGCCTCTCATGCATGGTCGTATCGATCGGTGCATTCTACTGGTCCTATCGTCGCCGTCGCGATGCCAACCGGGAGGGAGTACGGTATGGATAAAGGATTGCCTGGATCAGAGAGATCGGCGGATATATCCGTCAATGATAATCGTATGACCTTCTGGAATTGGCTGTCCGGTCCGCACCCGGTATTCAGGGCGATCATGCGAGGGCTCGGACTTTTCATTGTTCTTGTCTTAGTAGCGATATTTGTTCACTGGGTCGTGGTTCTCGTTTCGATAGCTTCGCTTATTATCGCACATTTCGCGTTCCGCCATGCATGGTTTGAGGATGACGGTGTTCAAGCGATACTGCTTGACTCGGATCGTCCGGGGATCATTGATCCGATCCGTATCGGTCGCGATCTTTATGCGAAGACGCCAAAAAATGGTAGTCCTGATCCAAAATCAACGTCGCTGGGTGTGCCCATATACATTATTGAGAAGTGGGATGAGAAAGGTTTCCATTTTTCGTGGATACACCAGACATCAGCATTTGAGTTTCTTTCGAGATCTCAAACATTCAATTTTACTCGGGAGCTCGCGGCCGACTCACTGCATGCGTTCCGGCGAGTGCGTGATATTCCGGAAGTCCTGGGAGAATGTTTTGCTGAGATGTCAATAAGGGCCGTTGAAGAGGATAGATGGAAGTCGGTTATGACACTCGATCCGACGGATCCTAAAATCAATGGTATTTTTGAATATTTACAAGATATACGTGATCCGCTCAAAGAACTGAAGAAGAAGTATTTCGGATCGGAGGTAGACGATGACGATCAAGCTTAGAGAGGAATTGCGGAATCGTGCCGCGTGGATCCTCTCTATCTACGGCGCCGGCGGTTCCGGCAAGACGACCCTGTGTTATTTTTTGCTGGATAAGTGGTTTCCGGATGAGAGGATTGCTTTCTTCTCTTACCCGCAGCGGGTAATGGATGCTCTGCCGCCGCACATTAGAGATCGCAGCGTGTCATTCTCCCGTATGCGCGATATCGCAGGTAAGCGATGTATTGTGGTGTTCGATGATACGGCTCTTCATTTCTTATCGCGTGCGACGTCGAAGAAGGAAAATAAGGACATTGTTCAGCAGATGACGATTTCGCGACATAATGATCATCGATTTATCATCACGGCCCAAAATTCGATCCTCGTAGATAAGGGTCTTTTTGAGTCACTTGATCAATTTTCGCTTCGGTGTAAAATGACGGATTTCCAGTCAAGAACCGAGCGGCCGGAATTTGTATCGGCGCAGCTCGCGATCAATGAGTATCTTACATGCATTATCGAGGACCGGTCCGATCTTCATCCTAAAGGATTTTGGTACTGCATTGAAACCGGGGAGTTACTTCATTTTCCAGAGTGGGAGCACATGAGCGATGTCTTAAGTAAGCCGTATAGGGGGTGTTACGTTGTCGATGGATGCATTGAAGGATTTTGAAATTCGCCGTATGGTGATGACCATGCGGAAGACCGATGCTGGTACAACACTTAACGAGTATGCAGGACCTCTCTTTCATCATCGACGGTTTTGTAAGCGTCTTAGGATTGAGCATCTTAATTGGGCAGAAGAGCGGGATTGTGATATAAGATCAGTCGGCGAAGCTGAAGCGTATAAAAAAGCGGAGCATATTGAGCGCGTGATGAGCACGGCCGACATAGAAGTTCCCGATGTGATAGTGAATGTAATAGACGGAAGAACAGGGGACGTCAAGGCGGCCGCCACCGGCGCCGCCGACGACGCTTGCGACCACCATGTTATTCTCGTGGGGTGACAACATAGGTGTGGTCGCAGTCCTGATAGCGCACCGGGGACCGGTGCGCAATAAAAGAATCCCGGCGCGATGGGGTTTTAGGCCCCTCGCGTCGGGATTCGCTTTTAACGAAGGAGCTCGACGCGATGGGGTTTTAGGCCCCTCGCGGAGAGATCCGCTTTTCAACAGCGCGCAGCGCTGCTTAAACTTTTTAAGTTAAAAGAGGTGAAAATCTATGAAAAAGGTTAATGTAAAGCAGACTGAAAAGCAATCTAATGATTCAATTGGTCCAATTTTTAAGATTGATTATGATGAGAGGAATCTCAGAGAGCTCGATCTCCGGATAGAAGCGGCTGAGATTGCGAAGCTCGCGACAGATACAGCGATCAATGGACATGAGGTTCTGAAGTATGTGAAGCATTTGCCCGTACAGGATATAGAAAAAATGTATCCTGCCATTAGTAACTTAGGTAATCCTTCGGAGATAATCACGTGGTCTATGCCGGGACGTGATCACGCTCGCGCCATTGCGAAAAAATGTGAATTCCATTTTACGATTCATTCATCCTTTGTTTCATGTAAAAATGATAAGAAGCATTATGCTCGTGCGAAGAAGTACAATTGTTGGTCTCTCGGATGTCCTTTCTGTCTTAACAACACGGCACTCCGCCGTGGTGCAAAGGCAGAACAGAGGATCATTGCTTTCAGGCATCTCTGTATCCGGAAGGGCATTGGAAATTTTGAACCTCGTCATTGGGTGATCTCACCGCCGCAGGACTGGGCGGTTCAGCAGATCAAGTATCATGATACATTCCTTTGGCTTCGTGACCGGATAGCCGAAGAACTTCGGACCGCTGGAATGCTTGCTGGTTCACTCATTTTCCATCCGTGGCGGCAAAAGGCGGATCATTGGCGTGTCGGCCCACATTTCCATTGTGTCGGCTACGGTTTCATTGACACGGATCTCTTCAAAAGACGTAATAATGAAAGAGACAGCATTGCAATCGGAATGGATGATGATGAGGACGAAAGTGAAAAAAGCAAAAAATGGATCATCAAACTCATTCATTCAAAAGAGAAGATGCGCTCCGTCCGTCATACGATGGCTTATCTCTTCACTCATGCCGGCATCGGTTCTAGTGAACGGCCCGATCGCGAAGCGGACCTCGACGGTCGTTTTTGGAAATTATTCTTTCCGGACAATCAGGTCGGCGGCGATAAGGTGTATGATGATGAAGGGAATATTATGTATCGATCGATTGGTGATCTTGGGATGGAGCGTATGTTCTCATCGGATAATAGGTTCGTTTACGCTCTCATGACCCCGCCGGCGACTCCGATCGGCGGACAATATGATAACGAATCTTCAGTGGATCTTCCTGAAGGTTTTCATTGGAATCCTCGGTTGTCCCTCATGGCATCCGATGAATGGTTCGAATGGGTGAAGGACGCATACAGGCGAGATTACCGATCTGTCTATTATTTTGGCGGCATCCACATACGCGAACTCAGGGTCGTTGAACGCATTACTGAGGAACGTTCTCGTTCGTGTCCTAAATGCGGAGATGCTCTGTGTAGGTTCCATGGGATCAATGATGTTCAACCTGAGGAAGTGAAGTATAATCATGAGTTGCCTGTCATGGCGTTTACGGTTGATGTTGATAGGGTCCGTAGGATCTTTAGGGACAATGGTCTTTCACATTTGAAGGAAGGTGGTTCTGATCTTGATCTTGTAATGGCCATCCCGGACGCATATGTTCCGGATGATATCAAAGTGAGAGAAGAGGAAGGTGTCTGATATGGTGTTGGTTGGAAGAAGTAAATATGATATGAATGGAAGGATAACATTGTTGAAGGAGCTCACGGATCTTCTTGGTGTCGAACGTGGTGACTTCATGGAGTTCCACGCCGAAGACGGGGAAATCATTTTGCGCAAGATGAGGATCGAAAAGACTTCGGACTATGACGCTGAGCTCGAGCGCGTTCGGAATAAGAACCGGTGACGTATGTCAGGACGTGTGATTTGTCGCTGGATGACGTCGGGATCCGCAGTCATACTGTCGTTTATTTCCCGGGAAATAATTGACATTAGGTTTCCTTGCAAACCCTTTTATTTTTCTTCAGGATGTCTAGACATGGTGCGAACTTCTTCTGACTTGGTCGTTGAGAAGTTCACTGTTCGCACCATTATTTGGATTCGAGGAAAAAAAGGAAAGGGTTTCTGGGTGAACTATCATTCGTCACCGTATCTGGACCAACCGTTTGCATTCTTTTCCCAGATTTCCGCAGGCGGTCCGCATTGACTCAATCTGTTGCTTGTTCTCATCCATTGAATAGCTTCATCGATAGATTCAGTGTGTCCTAGGACGAGTTCGTCTTGACGAGAGCGTCCGTATCCGGACGCGGGGATAATTACTTTGTATTCGTTCATTTTTAACATCTCCATTTTAAAGGGTGGCGCTGTGCGCCTTAGAGTATCAACCTCAGTTTCGCAAGGATCTTCTCCGCATCCGCTTTCTTCTCGAACTTGTCCTCGAGCAGCCTGAATGCGATGTCGTGTGATTCACCGAACGGATCGAATCTCTTCTTCAGGTGACACAGCTCGTGATACAGGATGTAATCGACCACGAAGTCGGGGACATCCGGATTGTCTATCGCCGATGTTATGCAGATGACCTTGCACAGTACCGAGCAGAATCCGATGCGTCTGGTGTTCGGTCTCTTGGTCCAAGTGATCTTCAGGCTCTCATCTCTCTCTACAAGTCCGGAGTCGATGAGCCGCTGATATGATTCGTTCAGGTCTTTGTGCTCCCCTGCGGTTGTCCTCGTCATGTTTCGGGATCTCGCCATATATAACGGCTGCGCTTTCTTGACGAATGTTTCAGACGTTATCCAGTCCTGCATTTCCTTCGGATATTTGATCTTCATCCCGGATATCCTGCTGAAGATCAGTTTTGCCAGTCCCAGCAGCACACTCTCCGGTGCGTCCTTCAGGTAATCGCTTACCTTGAATTCCGCCCATCCGCAGCTTCTTCTCCATTTCACCTTGAATTCTTTCGTTTCCGTGAATTCAGCGGTCACGGAGTCATAGCCGCATTCTTTTCCTGCTGTGCTGAAAGCGTTTGTCAGTCTTTGGTCGTTGTTCATTTTTGTTCACCTGAGGTTTTTCCTCAAAGGATCTTTAGAGCAGGGAGATATTGATTTTTTACACGGAGTGGAAAAATTCATTTCTCCCAAACGGTGATCCTTGGGGAAAATACCCGGGTGTAGAAAATGGGCGATGACTAAGACACAATAACGCCTGAGTGCAGGAAAATAACGGCTATGCGGCATGACCGCATTTCCCGGGAAATGAAAAGACAAGGTGAGAGAGAAGATCTGCGGTAACGCGGAATGTAAGCGGGTACTGGAATACGCCCGGGAACGGTATCGGGACGGCATGATCAAAGCAGCAACCGGTGACGATCGTACTGAAGGAAATGCAGGACTGGATAACGTCTGAAACATTCGGCAGCTGCGCAGCCGGTAACGGCAGATCCGGACAACGGGGCGCACCCCGGGAGCCATGACCTGAAAAATATCACGGTTTCATTGGATTCCGAGACTGCGGAGATGAGACAATGAAATCTTCGGACCCATCACCGGCGCCCTCGGTGTCGGCACTCTCGGGATCGAGAAGGACATCTTTCATCTGTTCGGCAAGTTCGGCTATCCGGCGTCCTTTCGTTGTGAGATATAGTCCGTTCTTTTTTTGTCATTGGATTGATCTGTTCTTCGATGAACTCCTCATCGATGAGCTCGAGGATTCGCGATACCTTGGCGGTCTTAGATCCGCTGAGGGCATTATGCACAGCGTCCTTGTTTATACCAGGACGGTGAAGAATGATGACATATTATTCATCGAGCCCTCGTATATTAATCAGCTGTTCCAAGGATTCGAAGTAGCCGCCAAGTGTGGAGTGCCGGGCACAGTTGCTGATATAGGGATTTCCCCATTCCAAGCGGTCGATATCGAAGCAGAATGCATCATCAGGATCGTAAGGTTCGCCGCCTAAACCTACAATGAAAAACAGCTTCATGTTTCTTCGATTTTTTAGTGCGCGATACTTTTCGAGCTTATCTTTGGTGCAGAAGTTCAGCCGGCCTTTGTCGAGGCGATTTCGATATTTACATTCAATGAAAAAATATTCATCGGTCGCTCGATCGCGGAAAATGAAATCCGGAGAGAAGGTAACGGTTTCAATCTTTCTGCCGCGGATATCTTCGCGGCGCGGTGTATAATCGACGATCGAAAAATGTTCATCAGGGAAAATGTTGTCGGCGACGTATTGCTCGAAGAGATCTCCGGCGGCCCATGTGCTGCCTTCGTGTGCGTGTTTGATCTTGAGTTGTCGGTACTCTTCGCTGTGTCGCAGATCTAAGGATTCATCGGGCATGTCAATTCTCCTGCGAATCCGTGATCTTGTATAGTCGTAATTTATTTATCATTGTAAGGAAGAAACAACTGATCACGTATATATTCCTCACTTCGTGGGGGTGATCCTGAAAATGAATACGTTTAAAACGTTATTCATGGTCTTTCCCCGCTTTGCGGGGTGTTTTCTTCCTTTTCTGTTATTACCTAGAAATGGTGACTGACACTTCATCGCCGACATCTGCATCTATCTTACGTATCTCGTCGGTCATTATCAGGACAAGGGAGTTGCCTTGCTTTTTAACCGTGGTTCTGAATGTGATGCCGTTATACTGATGAAGTAGCTTATTGGCATCCCACGGGCTTAGCGTAGCATTGCCGTTTCCGG
>Ga0123352_10017106_pt1 | contig 11563 bp, 7 predicted proteins | sample TergutLab28metaG_FD_89700 | JGI IMG/M metagenome (GOLD analysis project Ga0123352, IMG submission 89700) | Labiotermes labralis P1 segment gut microbial communities from Petit-Saut dam, French Guiana - Lab288 P1 | ecosystem: Host-associated > Arthropoda: Insects > Digestive system > Gut ...
CGAGGTCAAGCCGCTGGGCGCGACCTCTCACCACCACCCTGAGGATTGCAAAGCCTTCCTTCAGTCCGCACATTAGCTCATAGGATAAGATTGTATCCTGATCGCTGATTTAAATAAATTCTAATAAAAAAAATAACCAACTCACTGAAGAACGTAAATGGGCAAGCCAAGGCACAGGGTGTTACAGAGATTTTGTAACAACATGAATGGAAGGGGTATAAAACAATTAACCCAGAGGGCAACGAGATTATGAAGATCTAAAGGAGGCGAAGAACTACATAGTTTTATTATAACTTTCCCATAAAGCGTTAAATTTCTGAACGATATGTTCTAGGGAATCCGGGAGAGATAATGTGAACTATAATCACGTTACCCTTGTAATGTGGAATACTTATTACGCGCAAGTAACTCTCTGCCTGCGGAAGAACGCCATGACATATATACCGGTTTGTCGGTTCGCCCGGAATTCGGACAGGGTATATACAAAGCAAAAAATAGCTCCATTATCTACGAGCGAAAACTTCTTTATTAAACACTTACCTATAGCAGTCTATTTTACAAGTGTGGATTGAAATTATTGCGTTAAAAGTAGTCATATCTTTTAAATATTTTTGGTTTATACGCTGGCCTTTCAAAACTTATTTTTATTTTTATACTTCTAAAAATTATTTGTTTGTCATGGTAGTTTTCTTCAACTTCACTGTAGAATACGCTATTAGAATATCCAAGACAGTCAGGCAAATTAGATTTGAATGGGTCACATCAGCATCTCTTCCATGTTGATGAAGTTAAATTGGGCAACAGCTTGAGTTTCGCAATAAGGGCACAAGCTCTCTTAGGGTTTAAGTAGGAGATTGGTCTGGATATAAACAGAATATAAACCTAGAGAATATAACAGCACGTACATGAATCTTCACCAGAAGCAGGACAAATCTATAGTACAAATTTAACTAAAAAATCAGAATTAAAATACTGAAGTGCGACAGTAGAACGGAAAGTGGGATCGTGAAAGAGGTAATATAAATTACAATTCATGGAATATTCACCACCAAAAAAGTAAGAGTTATTTGTCTTTTTAGAAACTCCACTCTTCTGGGACGTTACGCAAGGTAGGGCGTAGTTTTTTTAAGTTTCGGTCCCACGTGCAAGTGTCCAGCAGTAAAAACAATGCTAGACCGTTGAAGGTGTAACCGAACGTTTGTACCGAAACGTCCGTAACAAATTTGATGTTTGTGACCGAGCATCATTGATACGATAATACAAACAGCCAACTGGATGCAACAATAACAAATGTTATTGATAATTACAATCAGTTCAATATGTTTCGGGCGATAATTTCGCCCATCATCAGGAAATGTGTTCACTGCTTGTGGTATAATGCACCGGCGATGCTGCCTGCTGGCGACAAGGATGGGGTCACCAGCAGGCAGCAACGCCGGTACATTACACCACAAGCTGGAAACACAGTTCCTGAGGATGGGCGAAATTATCGCCCGAAACATACTGAACTGATTTTAATTATCAATAACATTTGTTATTGTTGCATCCAGTTGGCTGTTTGTATTATTGTCGTAACCAACTATAAACCTTAGACGCTCAGTGTCCCAACAACGGGAAGACTTACACTGCGGCTGATAACTGCAACCTCACAATTTGTCTTCTCGTCTCCTACATAAAGATTAACAAATAAGTACGAACGTCTGTAACTATGAGTGTTGCTTTGACGAAAACTTCAGCTGAATCCGAGTCAGCAAAAGAATGTGGGACCAACTGGTTTAAAAAGAGAGCTGTGCACTGAGCGGAATATCTAAGCGATAATACTGATGAAGACAACAGTAAAACTGTGGTTATGATGATACATATTCCAATGTACGTGAAATTATATTCATAAATTTGTTGCGGATTTAAATGTTGGAGAGTTATATAAAAAAAAGCACACTTCCGAAACCGCAAAACATAGGCATATATGGAATATAAATATGCGCACATTTAATGGACATGATATTTTGTTTACACTGTATATTTTGGAATTTACGGATCATGAAGAAGGAGAAAAATAGTTTCTCTGAAACATTCGTGCGTATATTCTAACCTACACAACGTCATAAGCTATAGTACTTGAATCCTTATCAGTACTTTTGTGATAATTTAGAATCTCATAACAGTGACGTATATAAAGTACGTGTGCCCCTTGGGAGTCATCTGGACAACCCTGGTGCTCAGTTCGTAAATACTACAAAGCGAGGTTATTTATTTATTGCAGGCTTATGTAACGACGGTCTTAACAATTTAAGATTACAAAGCATCGAACGATGGGACGTTTAGTGAACTGGTAAAAACGTGGAAAGACACCGGCGTGGCCTAGTTGAAGGCAATATCCCGGAATTTGCACATAGGCCTGGTGACCACAAAAATACCGCGCTCAGAATTCTCGTGTTCCGAGAGTTCGAACACGGCAAGTCTCAAGTACGAGAAAGAATTTTTACACCTTGGGAAACTTGCTATTTTCAGAATGCAATAAACGCAAGAAATCGCAATTAAAAGCAACATCTTACCTTCAATTGACAGCTTGTTTATTAAGGCATCCTGCTTTAAGCTGCTAGGCGGTTAGTAACAACATACCAACTTCACATCCAGCAAAAACACCGTTTTCTCTTCAAATCAGTAAGTGATTTAGAAGTTCCCCACAACACACATTCAAATGCACACACACACATGCACCACAGATATGGGCTTCGTCTACGCTAAAGCACGTTTGATATTATTTTACACTGTTTACGAACCCAGTCTTACTGCACGACTGGTTTTATCGCGACAGAAACAAAATGTCTTCTGTACTGGAATGATGAGTCAACGAAAGGTGTTTGACTGCTTGATTTGTCATACTCCACACTAGTATAGCTAGATTTTCGATTTGTCATACAACCGCAGTGATAGGGCTTGTGTCAGGTGGCATTACCACCCCTTTTTTTAAGGGGAAGTGAAATAAAGACACCGAAATAAGGAATGGCCTGCGGATACGGTTACTTGCTTCTCTCGACTTCTATGCGCGTAAATTTAAAAAATGGCATTTTGTAGGTTCAACACAAGTAATTTATCATATTATTATGGCAACGTATTTCTAACAAGCAGTCAACTTCAGGCCAACCAAATTATAAAAATATAAACGTATTATAACTATGTAAATTAATGCACCGGGTGTGTTGACAACTTTGACGTGCTCATAATATATTTATATTTGTATACTTTGGATGGTCGAATCATATTGCCATAATGTTGTAAATAATCATTAATACTAAAGCGTGTTGACTGTGAAAAGTACTATTCATTATTATAAATAATACAAGGGAATAACTAAAATTAATGTTGTCCAATTTTTTGATAGCATGTAGCCCTAACAACTACATAGTTCAGTTCATTATGTGAAACGACAGAAGTTTGGTCACAATATTGTGATATATTATCAGTTTATTCTCCCATAAAACACGTTGTGAAGAAGTTAATGTTGCTGTTGAACAAGACTCAGTGACATTGTACACTAATTCCTGTCACTGTAGCATTTCCACTGAATGATCAATTTGTTACTCATTATTCTTGAAAACAAAAGAAGAATTTGTGTCGTCGTCTTCGTGTCTGGAGAGGGCGTGTTGAGAGCACAGCGGGGTCTGGTTTTTAATGACAATAAAACTCATTCTTTGGTGATAATAAATAATATTCCAGCTAGAACTACAAACACGTACACTCCCTGATCTTCATTAAAATTTGTTACAACTTTCTTGTCACGACGGCTATTCATATGCAAAGCTCATTATGTTCCCTCTAAGTGTCACTCAGTCCAATATGATTATTTAACTGTAATCTTTCTACAGGCCTAAAAAAACTGTAATAAGAGTGGAGTAAAGCATTAGGTTTTTTGGAGACAACATTCGGAATACTATCCGGCTTTAGTTAGTTAATTCGAATAAACAACAAGATAGGCAATTTATTACTTACAAACATAACACAGAAGTTTTCGCTTAACTCTTATCCTGCTAATGTGGAGAATATGGTGAGCTCCTAATAATGCCAACAAACGGCAGATGGGATTTAACTCGGCGTGGAAAAGCAAAGAGTATTACTTGTTCTGAGTGTCTGTCTGTAGCCTTAGTTATCCGGCGTGCAAAGTGTGCGCGCTTTATTATATTGTCATCTGTGACCTGTCTGGCTCTACCGTGTTTTTCCACATTATCTCAAATGGCACGAATTTTGAGAAAAAAAAATATTGATCAAAAAACGTGTGTTTTGATTTTCTCTATAAATTAGTTTGAAACTTTTCTCATTCTACGAACTGGGCGAGATATGATCATAAATGTATATTGGTCTTAATGTAAAGTAGCCGTTATACTTGTGAGTTTTTAATGCAACATGGATTTTTTTCAAGAAATCTTCGAAAAATAATTCAATATCAAATTTCATAAAATTCGTTCAGTGGGAGCCGAGTTGTTCTATGTGGACGGACGTAGAGACAGAGAGACATGAAGAAGCTAACAATCACTTTTCGCAATTTTGCGAACGCGCTTAAAAACTTAGATATTTTTCATTTTCGTAATATTGACAGGAAGATCACGCTATCACATTTAACCAGTTCGCCATTCTTTTCAAATTCTCCGTTTCAAATATTCTGATATTACGATGCAGCCAAAATATTTAGAGTTGTTAAACTTGTAAATGAGGTACCTCTTTATCCTCAGTAACAGCGCCCTCATCTCATACGAAATATTCTGTGTTATGACGGTATTACAAAAATCCTTCTTGCGAAAACGTTTGATAATTTAGACTGGCTCTTGCCATTTTATGCTTACGAAGGAAATATAGGAATATCGGATATTATTTCTGACACATATCAGAATAGAAATGCTGAACAGAACTGAGTTTCTCGCGGTTATAAATATCTGACTATTTTTTTTTAAAATTGACACCGTATACTCGGATAAATTGTTACATTTCGAAGGAGCAGGAAGCGTTGGCTCATATACTACTAGAGAGGTGGAGGTTGCAGGTGTCGCCGGCACTTTGATGATCATCTACCGGAATAAGATTGAGATTACCATATTCAGGTTGGAAGAAAGGGCTGGCAAATTCTTCGGAAATTTTAATACTATCTACCAGGTCACCCGGCTCCTCTTCCCAGGAAAATATAACCGTAAAGAGTAAGAAATGAGCCACAGCGAGAGCAACGTGACTTCACGTGTTTTTAGCTAAGCCAATAGGTCTACAGTTTTGGGATTAGGCAGCGCTCACTACGATGAAGGCTCCACCAAAATTAGGAAGGAAAATATAGAAAATGTACCTAAAACGTAATACTGAGGCACTTTCATACAACCACTGTTGCATTGGAAGAGTTGTAAGTATTACCTAGTCTGAGCGTGTGTTTGTAGCCTTAAGTATCTAGCACTTAATGTGCATGCGCCGTACTATACTGTCATCTTTGACCTGCCCGCCTGTTTGATATTTTTCTACATTATCTCATAAAGGGCAGGATTTTCGAAAAAATAAAGTGCGTGTTTTAATTTTGTTTACAACTTTTGACAGAAACATTCTTCACTCTACAAAGAACTTGGCCATATATGATCCTAAATGTCTACATGTGTGTGTGTGTGTCTATATATATATATATGTATATAATATACACACACATGTGGGCCGGGTAGCTCAGTCGGTATAGCGACTGAGCTACGGGCTGGATGGTCCGGGATCGAATCCCGGTGGGACGAGTTTTTCCGCCCGTCCAGGCCGGCCCTGGGGCCCACCTAGCCTCCCATAAAATGGGTACCGTGTTTTTCCCGAGGGTAAAGAGCGGCCGGAGCGTGCTGCTGACCATTCACCCCCTTCTAGTGCCGCGGTCATGGAAGAGTAGAGCTATACCTCTACCCACCCTCTGGGCCACACCAGGCCTGTAATGGGATCACTTTACCTTTTTTATATACACACATACATATTCGCATTACTCCATGATTCAGAGCCATATATTATTCCTCTCCCAGGCCTGCCGCATTGAACTAACACACTAACTTAACATCGCATGAAAATTTCTAACAAATCCCACCACTAACAGCGATTAAACATGACCACGATCCATAACTTCTACAGTTCAGACTGAATCGCTGTAACCTACGTTATCAATTAAATATAACCAGTTTTATGTAATGTTTAAAGCGTTAACTACGGTGAATATGTAACATGCCTATCCGTACATTGCAGTATGGGATGTGACGCCTGAAACGTCATTAGACAGATAATAGATTTTCAGTGGAAAATTTTACCTCCTTCTTCGTGACACAAGTGCGCCTTCTGTCCTGAAGATGGAGACAGCACATTTCTACAAACCATTTTGCTCAATTTACCGAACTACATGACGTCACGTGCTAAAACACAGTAACTTAAGTAACCAATTGAAATTAATACATATATATATATATATGTACGCATTAATTTCAATTGGTTACTCCACGGTTGAGAGAAAATTACCTAATTAATTCACCAACGAACTGACTAGCTGGAATAGCCTTCTTCCTAAGTACTGACAAAATTTCTGTGATTTTTTATACAGACACATACAGGTATTGTGGAACGAGACCAAGAAAACATGATTATCTTGGATGGGTACCCAGACGAGAATGCACCTTACAACTTCAAGTCACAATTAAGGGGAACGGCTGAATAAGCATCGAATTCTGTTGTTTGTGATGTGAACAATGTGATCTTAGTTCTTATTTCCAAGACCTTATTTATATTACACTCGACTGACGTCTTCTGTGACTGCAACATGTGAAGAAACGATATATCGAAAGTAAAGTCCCATTTCATCAACCGATCTCAAGACAACGTATTTGCTATAAATATCTATTTCTTCTTTCACTAGCCCTTTACGTGTGAAAGCAAATGAAAGGCGTCAGGAAACTGTCAGGATATGAAAGACGCGCAAATTTGATAGGAAAAATGTGAGTTCCTCCAACCATTCTTCTTAAAGGTCAGGATAACAAAAGAAAAGACAAGCGAAAACAGAATTAGTAAAATCTCATGGAGTGAAAATACGTTTTGAAATCACAAGAGACAACACGGAAATAGACGGGGAGCAAAGGGAAACAAAAGGAAAAGAAAATGGAATGAATATTCTTTTCGCTGCCTTTGTCAGCTGAAATGGTAGCATAGGGTGAAGCTTGCGTTGTGGTCCCTAGAGGGTTTCAAGCAACCAAACAACGAGGAGATGAAATGTAGGGTGGGTAAACACAGGAAAAAAATAAAAGAACGAAATGATATAAAAACGTACAATAGAAGAGATACCGGAAAATAAGCAAAGCAGAGTATGACTTGATCGGTACGTGACTTCTCGCACCACTTGTTTTAAAATGGCCATCCTCCCTACAGGGACTTCTAACGAGACCTTAAAGTCTCGTGGGATGTTACGCCCTGTCGACGGGTAAATAGATACCGACGTTTCGAAGGATTGTATACAGTGCATAGCCACTAGGATCTTTCGCAACGCCAGGAACTGTTCACCAGTTGATACAGCATAACCTCCTAAAAACAATCATCAGCATCACGATGTGAGAACCTTAATCTTTAAAGCCTAACAATGTTACTTTACCTACCACCAGGATGAACATTAAAAAATTCTACATGGTGCTAACATTGCATATGTGTGTTTTGTATAGATACCAGAAAAAAAAAACGACGACTTTTGCCTTATACAGTAAAAGATTGGTTGGCTACAACGGAGGTAGACGATGGATGATGTGCTCTATAATTAACCTTCCCAAATCAACTGTGCTAATTAGGTGCTGTCGAAAATTAGCGAAAACGACAATTATATTTGTCAGTCAGTCAGACTGTCTGTCTGTCTGTCTGTCTGTCTGTCTGTTGTCCGTCCGTCCTCCCGCACGGAACAACTCGGACTGTAAGGATTTACACGAAATATGATATTTGAGGATTTTTCGAAAATCTGTAGAGAAAATTCGTGTTAAATTAAACAAGGACAAGAATAACGGGTACTTTACATGAAAACCTACCTACACTTATGATAACATCTACCTGAATTCTTCTTAGAATGAGAAATATTTCAGACAAATTTGACGAGAAAATCAAGACACATATTTTATGTGTTCAGTAACTTTTGTCCGAAAATCGTGCCGTTTATGAGAAAAAGTCGAAAAACATGGCACTGCCGGACTGGCCATAGATGACATAATTCGGCCAATACACATTGCATGCCGAATAACTAACTTTAAAAACACACATTCGGAATGAGTAATTCATTGCTTTTCCACTGCAAATGTAGTTACGCGAACGCGCCCAAATATTTCATTTATACCTACACAGCCTGTATTTTTTTCAAATCGTACTGCTCTTCTCCAACATTCACCAGCATTACATTTCAGAACTTCTAAGGAATTTCTGATATGCTTTCCATACTGTCCAATTTCTGATATGCTTTCCATACTGTCCAATTTCTGATATGCTTTCCATACTGTCCAATTTCTGATATGCTTTCCATACTGTTCAATTTTCGTCATCACAAAAGCTATGCTTCTTCCTCAATTTGCTGTTGAAAAAATTCTTTTTCTTCTTCTTCTTCGTTTTCTTCTTGAATGCTGCCTTTGACATGGCAACCCTGTATTTAATTTCACGCGTATATGCTAAATCATTTATCACTTTACCCAATCTGTTGAAATATTCCACATTCTCCGGTTGCTTTTGATCTATCATAATGTGTATAGGTTATGGTGGCCTTAAGATTCTCCTCACCTTAGATTTCCACATTCACTTCAAGTGCAGAGCATCTTTGAAATTTCAGTTAGTCAAATATTTATATCACAGACTACAGTCGTACACAACACCACAGTGCAACTCAATTACGAAACTAGTTGCATCTTAATATAAGCCATCATCAGGCCTACTGTGTATAAGGAACGTATTTAGTCAAAACTTTGACTTCAATTAGGAATTTTTACAATAAGCTTCATAAAATTGACAAAATAATAAGAAAGTGCAAAATATGTTTAGAAAACGTATAAACAAATATTATAGGGGTATATGTAAAAAGATATATAAAAGGCTGTTTAAAAATTATATATATAGGCAGTAAAATCAAGTCTGAGACACATGCAACGGGGAAAGGCACCTTAAGATAAAACTAATCTCTCAGTCACTCTGTAGTACTTTTCTTCCTTAGCCAGTAGCACAAGGTCATCTGTATATTTCACAGTGCAAATTATTTCTATTTTGAAGTCTCCAAACCTCAACAACTTCGCTGTACAATTTTAACACTTATCCTGCTAACATGGAGTATATGGTGAGCTCTTAATAATGTCAGCAAATGGCAGCTGGGATTTAACTCGTCTTTTAAAGGGTTAAAGGAATCAGCGACAAAGAATATCCACTACCCTACCTACTGAATTAAATATAAGCCTTTTCTTGTAGCCTATATGATTTTCACTTTTGCATACCGATCCATTTATTAACACTTCTTAACACTTTAACTTACCTTTCTTTTTAAATTCACGTAGCTGTTTGTAAAATTTATTGCAACTTACTTTAGAGTCCATGGATCTTACATGTGTTCAGTTTTTAAATGCCACGTAATTTTGTCGAATGCACTGAGTGAATTGGTAGGGGACAGCGAAAGGGAATGAGGGAAAGAATGTGCAATAATGTGAGGAAGTGAGCGAGGACGAAAGAGAGGAAGAGAGCAATGAGCTAGTGAGCGAGGAAGCAAATGGGTGGTGATGTCAATGCAGGAATATGCAGCTGCGCGAGGGGATGATTGAATTGAAAGAAATTTTCTTTCTTCAAAAGGCCAGGCTTGCACTGCTTTGACAGTCCTGGCTAAGAAAGAAAGAGCAAGAGCTATATGGCGCATACAGATTATAGGGCTCTACAGAGTTCCTATTAGTTACACGAATGAATGAAAGGCACATTTAAAGAAATATTTTATAGAAACCATAAAGAAAATGAAGGCGTATGGTGGAATGGAGGTAGAGCTTCACACATTCGTAACCTTGGCACCAGATGGAGGAGAATGGTCACTTCTCGGTTCTTTATTCCGAGGGAAAGGGTCCGCAGTACCCGTTGCTCTAAAGGCTGTGTGGGTGTCACAACCGGTCTGGACTCTCAAGCTGTAGAGATCACAGAAGTCCAAACTCCTGCCGTTAATCTAACCGCTGCTGTCCGGTCTGCCAAACCTAGCCTAGTTCCCATACTGAATATGTTTTACCTCTTCTCAAAAACTCTAAAATTAAATTATTCTCTTTACTTCCGCTGCATATCGGAAAATATTACGTTTAATACTTGAACTTGTTACTATAAAAACGTATTTATGAAGGCATCCATCTCCTGGGACATGACGCCTGAAGCCATGTATTCTGATAAGCGTACCTGTGTCCCAGAAAAACCTGCTACGCCTGTTATCAGGTTAGATACGGCTGTCTTATTAGCCACTGACGTGAGAAACTCGAAGAAGAAATGCATTTTTCTCAATACTTCTGTAGTAAAGAGATTTCGTATACTTCTCATAATAATCTAACAGATGCGCAAGTCGCAATAGCAGACACGTTAAGTAATCACTACATGTCTTCCACTTTTCTTCTTTCTCCTGCTCTGACATTAATGGTTAAAAAGCCATAAAAATGCAAAGTTGTTGCGTCATCACTTGTCGACTGGTAATTAGTTTATTTCTGATAACACTGGAGAGAGATGACATTCTAGATTCATCATCAGTTCTCTATAAGTAATGCTTAGTCGTTCGCTTTATTTTGAAAGCGTATCAATAAAGTTGCTGACTGGAGGGACGGCTGGATACGTTATTGAATTCAGTGAAAGTAAGATTTTATAGATTTGTGTCCGCGAAAAAAAAAGCTGAATATCCGTGCCTCGTAGGATGTTGGGGACGATGGAATCATTATCAGGGCCTTGGATTCAATACGTGTATCAAGCATTTCAGTAAAGAAGCAATGTCTCATTCTGCGAAGGAAAGAAGACAGGAAGCCCGACTGAGAGCTTCCAAGTCCTGTACTTTGTATGTTTCATTTCTGTCCATTCAAGAATGTTGTATAATTATATGATAAACAAACAAACGCACATCTATGAATACGTTCAGTCACATATTGTTACTCTGTAGCAAACTGTTTCTGCCATCAGCAGGGTGTCTTATACCGATAGTACAATTAGTATACAGGGTGTCCCAGGAGGAAAGCTCAATATTCTGGGAGATCATAGTATCGGTCATTCTAAGCAAAAATGTTTATACGAACATGTGTCCTATTCCGAAAGGTTTCCGAGATAGAGCTATTTGAATGTACAACCGGAAAATTGTTGATAAGAAAGAGATATTACGTGTACGTACTGTTTCTAATACCGGTATTTATTGTTCAAGTGACAGAGTTGGTACAGTTTATAACAAATGTTCGAAAATTCCACCGTCAACATCAATGAACTTTGCAACTCGTGTGAAGACATGGCGTGTTGTTCGTCTGAGTGCGTCTTGACGTTCCTTTATGCAGGCGATAACATCCAGTATGTTAACGAG
>Ga0123352_10017109_pt1 | contig 11562 bp, 7 predicted proteins | sample TergutLab28metaG_FD_89700 | JGI IMG/M metagenome (GOLD analysis project Ga0123352, IMG submission 89700) | Labiotermes labralis P1 segment gut microbial communities from Petit-Saut dam, French Guiana - Lab288 P1 | ecosystem: Host-associated > Arthropoda: Insects > Digestive system > Gut ...
AAAATTAGTGCATCTAGTTGGTTTAATTATAAGAATGTAACAGGGCACTGGAAGTGCTGCTTGTGTTTTGTGATAATGGAAAAAGTCCTATTACATATCAGTGACATTTCATAAACTGCAGGTGGTTGAAAACAAAGTGCTCCTGAAATTACTTGTATATAAGAAGATAATTTAGGATATCACAGCTAATTGCAATCACTAGAGCAATACTGAGGACATCATGACCATCTCTGATTTCATTCATGTAATATTTAGGACATCACGAGCAACTCTGAGATCATTAGTGTAATATTTAGGATATCACAAGCAACTCTGATATCATTAGTATAACATTTAGAATATCAGAAGCAACTCTGAGATCATTAATGTGCAAGTAATGCAAGTAACTCTGTGACCACTTGTGTAATATTTAGAACACTACAAGCAACTCTGCAATCACTAGTTTCATATTGAGAATACTGCAAGTAATTCTGTAGTTGACAGTGTAACATTCAGGATATCATCAATAAATCTGCAATGATTACTGCAAGCAATTAAGGAGTTTTATGATGGACAAGAGAACTCGATTACAAGACAGGTAACTGGCTATGCTTACACGAGGAAACTTTAACATAAATATATAAAAATAGTGACAGATATTAAAACATACCCTGCTACTTACAATGCAACAATTAGATCAATGCTTACAACATTCCACATTACCCGTATGCGACCAACATGTTCACACCCGGGAAGCCTACACCAATCTAACACTTTGCATGCACAATACAAGAGACACAGTGAATAAACTAATGAAAACCTGAAAATATGCCTAATATATTTCTCACTGTGGCATTTTGTTAGACCAACGGTAAACGCAGTTCACAGTCGAATTGGCAGCCTATTAAGCACATCACTTTGCAGGGCCATTGAAGCAACAAGTAATTGTTTATATGCTGATACTACATAACTCAAAGCTAACATTTCTAGACTTACTCCACCTTTGTTCTGAACATCCACTGCTACAGTCAGGTAAAAATAATACAAAGTTAACAGCTATGCTTAGTGAATAATGACGCACACTTCAGTGAACTGCATCTTGTAATATGCAGGAAATGTGGTTTTAATACAATTTCAGTTTAAAATGTCATACAGCATACCTCACAATATGGTCAAACTGGTGGTAGAAAGGCATGGAAGTCATGAATAGGGCTTGAAAACTATTAATGTTTGGATTATCCAAACATTTCATTGCCAAGCCACATTCCTGTTTTACCTGTAACAGAAGACCATCATCACTTGACAGGATTCATAAGAAATAGTTTATCTTCTTCGCAATATTAACAGCAAACCAACTATGTCGCTCCCTTATATACAGTCCAGTTCACATACCTTGAAACTTGCAGGGTGAGGAAGTGGGGAAAGATGAAGGACAAGGCAGGCGCTGGGTGTGGGGCTAGTATCTGTTTCATGGCATGAGATGTCACTGCAAAATACCAGTCCCAAATACACTGGCTGCTAGAACACTTGGAGATTTCTGTAGCATGTAATGCAAGTGATCGGTGTTTTTTCACAGACAGTATTCATCAAGTCACACAGTCTGGCCAGGCAAATACCCACCCCACCCTGCCCGCTCCAGTTACCAGAACTGAACTGTAACTATGGACTACAAGTAAACATAAATTAACCAAGATTCATAAAATTTGGTTAAAAGTATCCTACCATTGGACATACCATTCTGATACTATTTTGGCATCTTTATGAAGAGAGAGAGAGAGAGAGAAGGAATGACTTATGTGGAGACCACGATCAACCAATCCATCCATCCATCCACCTATGACCAAGTATCAGCAACTAAAGCAATGAACAACTTCATGTGAAATTCGGTTAAAAAAAGACAGTCATCTGGGAAGTATCACCTCAGTGACAATCATACACCAATAAAGGGTGTGAATGAATTTCTACCCATATTTCCACATTTTGACTGGTCTGGGTGCAATGCACTACAGGAGGTCTCCACATAATTCTGCTCAGCACGTTCGGATTTGATGAGATTCCTTCAAGACCACAACAGTATTTTTACTCCTAGCCAAGCTCTGGTACCTACGACACTAACCCGTTCATCACCGCTATTCTAAACACATGACATAAGGAGTGTACCCAAAGACATTCACTCTACGTACTTAAACAACAAGCATATGTACTGCATTTGTAAGACATGCTACATAATCTCCATGTTATTTCCCACAAAATGCCACATATTTAACATTTTTTCCTTCTCTGATTTAATTAATACACATGTTTTACATAAAGAATGCACTAAACTTAAATGTCCAACCCCACAGACTAAAGGTTAAGACTGTGTTAATCACAGATAAGATCATACAACAGAATAAACATACCCAAAAGAAAGTTTCCTTTGTCACGTCAGCACAAAAATTGCAGGAGCCAGTCACATCAATAAACACAACTTCATAATGCTGATGGAAATTGAAAGTTGACTGCTGGGGCAATGACTGTGCAAGACTGATGCCATCTGTGGTCCAGTTACTGTTTGCTGCAAACAAGATTTAATTCTTCTGGTTACTAACAACACATCCACCGGTAAACAGCTACCATTGTTTTGAACAATTGTAGTTACTTCATCTTCCAAGGCCCAAGCAGACTTCTTGGATGGTTTGACTTGAAAATGAAGGCACTTTATAATCTTCAGCAACAGTGCTGTACCTCAAACATTACATGTATACTTCTCAACTGACAGTTAATATGGTGTAAATAAAATGTGCAGGACAAGTTGTCCATGGTAGTTAATTTACAGGCAGTAAAATCCTCCTATTCCCTTGATGATGTCACTGCCTTGTCATGGCAGTGAGGCTTGGGGATTGAGTTGACACCCGAATGATGCAAAACAAGAAGCTTATTGAAAAAACAATACAAATTCACAACCGGACAGATGCTTAGGATTACGACTCAGGCAATGAAAAAACAGGCAGGCCGTTAAGAACAGAGGAAGATTCTACAGGAAGCCAAGGTACAGACTGCACTGTGGAGCTTGTGGACGAGGAAGGGAGGAGCAGGAAGAGAGGAAGAAGAGGGAAAGGAGGAAAAGAAAGAAGAGGAATATGGAGGAACAGGAGGAGGAAGAAAAACAAAAACAATACCAAGAAGACTACCCTCCTGTTGCATGCATTTTATACTTCCTGTCTCAACATGCTTTCTGTATTAATTCAAACCAAGAGACTCAAAAAACAATAAATGTTCTTCAGTCTTACAATTCTCACACACTTCAGTTTAGTTTTCACAAAAGCTACACATCTATTAAATAGTCACTTGTATGTTGATATGTGGAATAAAGGAACAAACAAACAAATAATTCACACAACCATAAAAACACCAACAGCAGCAACAACAATGTAGGTGATGGTGTTGAATACAAAGTTCTCCAAAATCTTCTACTATTTATTACAAGAATGTAATTTCAATTCGTCATGTTTCCAAATCTCTGACATTACCATATTTTTTAAGAATCTATGAGCCTCCTTATATCTTATTCCTGAACCATTGTGATCAAACACAACATACTTCCTGTCTCTGTGCTTACTTCCTGACCTACCTTATCATCAGTGTGGAATGTCCATTCTTATTACGGCATTTATATTTTTTCCCAACAAATTATTTCACATTATGAGAAAATCTAACAAAAGGAGGGGGGGGGGGAAGCAAGGCATGACATTTCTCTAACATTTACTTCAGTCTGTTCAAGCAAAATAATTAACACATTCACTGCTACTGACCATCACCAGAGTATGCTGCATACTCCCCAGACCACGCCACAGCAGTCAGCTACTGTCTGCTCCATAATGCTTGGACATGCCTTCACACCAGTACCTTATATCCACTCAATGTCTCTGATCTCTAAAGAAACGCGTACTCTATGGCTTGCAGGAAACACACGGCTCATCAGTGTCATTACCGCACAGATGCACATAAATTCTTATAATAAAACAAACTAGATGCACTCATTTCTCAAATTTATTTTTGGAATAAAACTACATGTTTCGGACAGTTCCTCTGTCCATCATCAGGAGTTTTTCACTGTAAACACAACAATGGTATATGTCATACAGGTTTGCTCACAGCTCAAAATTAGTGTATCTAGTTGGTTTTATTATCCCTCTATCCGCAAAAGTTGGCACTAACTTCGCCGACCGGCGGCGGCCGCTCTGTCGGTATAGTTCGCTTGCGGACTAAGGCCACGGAGTTTAGTTTTAGTTTTAGTTGGTTTTATTATAAGAATTTATCACAATGCACGGTCACCTGAACGTCAAAAAAGGTGTATATAAATTACGAACGTGCCGTCACATTGCATAGGACAAACGGTATAAGCAATTAAAATGGCTTGGAACAAAACGGTAAAAATAATTATGAAGGCAGCTGGTATTTACAAAATATCATACTGTGAACTCACCTAGATTATTCCAAGTGTTTCTTGCAACCTGATAGCTGCTCATGACACCGTTAATCCGACGGCACTGCAGCAAGTACAGAACATACATCGACATGATGTAACCACTAAAAGAGCCATAACCCTGCAACAGATATCAGAGCAAAAGTAAGCGCAGGAAATTTCATTCAGAGGATCTATAATCTTTGTCTTGTATTAAATGGGAGTTCCTCACAGGTGTTCTATTTTACAAGTCAGTCCACCAGGACCTAATATTTTGCAATATGGAGCACTCACTACATACACTGCACAAAATTCAGTGGCAATAAACACAAATATCCAGCTCATTCTCACTATGTCCAGATTCATTTCAAAGCAAACATGAAACACCTAAACCAACAACCTGCTTGACCCTTGAAGATGGGACTGACAGACAGTCCCGAAACGTCGGTAAGTACCAATCTAAACCGTGTAACATCCCAGAATAGCAAAGATCTCATTTACACTGTGGCGGAAGCCAGAAATCATACACATACGTAAATTTTTATTTGTAACTAACCTTGCTACTGCAAATACAAATTTACTGCTGCATATCTAACCACATTATGGTTACCACACTGAATTGTCACTAGTTATTTTCATTGTATTTTATTATTTATAAACCAAAACAAAAACATATCTGATTATGTTTTTATGGCTCCCCTCACCTTCTCCAGGCGAATGCAAAGAAAACCATCTTAAAAATAATCACAATCACTTTGTTCCAGATCCTTCCTACTGTTTAATGCTATATAATAATCTGACAATGTAACATTAAATAAACAAGCAGTTCTATGCATAACTAAAGAACTCTGTTTCCCCACTGTTTATATCTCCATTTCTATGTAAATATTTTTTATTACTACTGTTCTTTTATTTTGTCATGAAATGATTATTTAAATATGTATTCTGTATACATTACACGTCAGATATAACCACAAGCCACAGTAGTAATCACACGTTTCCAAACTACATTTCATATATGACATACCTGTACACTTACCACTAACCATAACAAAATGTACAAGCCTAGTCCCAATGGTTCATTAGCCATCCCCACAAAACTGAAAGCTAATATCTTGTTACATTACATTCTACACAAATGAACAATTTACAAAAGTCACATACTATCAAAGATCTATCGACACATATTTATTCTGAAGCACGTGGCACATGTCTTTTCTGCATCACAAGTTTCTGTGTTCACCATATTGTTATGAAGCCTTTTAATTATGCAAAAGCAACACCCTTAGAAATTCATTTAAAGAAGGAAAATTTATTGCACTCTTAAGATATGCTCAATAATCTCTATTACATTTTCCACAATATGTCATTTATGTCATAATTTCATCTTTTTGTGTTCACACATATATATACATTTTTCATAAACTATGTGCTAAAATTTAAAGGTTAATGACTGTCAGAAATTAAAAGGTTCAAAATTCAGCTGTCCTCCAGTGCCATAACATTCACACAAAGTTTCATGAACACATGTAAACACATGCAAGTGCCACACACACACACACACACACACACCCCCACACGCATGCACGTGCACACAGATACACACAGCATGTTGATAAGCTACTTTTTCCCCTTGCTAGGAAGAAAAATGCACTAAAAAGAAACAATTAATATACAGACAAGCTACTAAGGGGAACTTGAAGAGACGTTTTGGTTAGTAACGAACAGCTGCATATACTGCATGCAAGTAATATGGTACATAACAGAGAGGAATGGAAGAAGCTCCTGAAAACAGCAAGGAATCGTTGCATTCTGCACATGCCAATAGAATGAATGAAGTAATATGGTACAGTAACACATAAAACACACAGTCTTACACTTTCTCCTCTTTCAAGTTTCTTTCCCTTTTTACATTAGATAAACAAGCATGTTTACAAATTTTGGTAGCACTTGGTAATTCTGACAATACTGAAACATGACTCAAGGCTCCCAATTTGTAAATGAATTTAGAGACAACCAAACACACACTTCATTCTATAGACAGTACTATAATCTTGGAATGACAGCAAATTAGGTAGCAGAGATTATTCTAATCAATTTCACACCTCCATTGCAATACAAAGTAATCAGAATGCCATCCACAAACCAGCCACATGCCATCAATCAACACCACCCAAAAGAAGAACAACAAATTTAGACTGCTTACTTGGTCTAGCCCTCTTTGTCTCAACCAGACCTTCAGAAGTAAAATTCCATCTTTCAGATTTGGATGACTTTCCAGAATCGTAGCACGATATTCCTCATTTGCATCCACAATAAGATCTTGCAAGATACTCGAATTGTAATGCGGTGTTGGTGAGAGTGACTCTAAAATTCATGCAAAAAACATAGCAGTGATGGAACTAAAAGTAAACAACAAACACAGTGCTATTTTGGACAATGTCCAGTGTCCTGGATTGTTCCAAAAACAAAACTTTAATCACTGGAAATTTCCATCACCAGAGATCTATAGACATGGGTCAGCGATTGAGACTCTTACCATGGAGCAGAATTGTATGGGAATCTATAAACATCACAGAAACAGATCTGATTTCCTTCATGTGTTGAAAGTGTCATGACATTGGACAGTGCCCAAAATAAGTCATGTTTATTTTAGCACACTACTGCCAGAAACACTGAGACTTTGCTTACAAGCACAGAGATTAACAAGTCCCCATTTAAACTGTTACAGTTCAGCCTATATTACAGTTGCAATTCTCAGCTTGATTCTCTTCACCCTAAAACAACTTATTATTACACAATTTTCTTACCTTCTTTCACTTTGCCATCCTCTTTAAAATACCAGTTTGGGCGTACATTGTTCTTTTCTGGGGAGAAACGCGCGAGTTTGAAGGCACCCACAGGAGGTGACAAGTGCATCACAATGAGCACACGTTTACCCAGCTTTTCCTTGGGCTTTACTTCTAGGACTGGCTTCAAAGGATTTCCACAGCCTTGTGTAAAATGCAGTTCTTCCACCAGCCCACTTTCCTGCAGTTTTCCAGCAATGTGGGCTAGATACAGTGCTCGTTTCATGTGGTACTTATGATTCAGGTAGTCCTTCATGTCAAAGCAAATCTGAAAATATTACTTCCTCTTCAGTTTCTGAGTAAATCACAATACGTAAAACACAATTCATTCTGTAACCCACCAGGACTTACGACTTAAATAAACTGGAATAACCTGAAAATACAGAAGCCAAGCATCGAATTCACACACACACACACACACTAAATATTCCTGCATCTTGCAGGAGTCTTTAATATGTACTACATTTTTCAGTACAAACTACTTTACTGATTACATAATTACACAGTATACAAGCACTATATGTTTCAACACAATCACACCATCTTCAGGCATGAACGCAAGATTACTATTTGTGTAACATGATAAAACTCTTCAAGGTAAAAGCAATTAAAAGTTAAAACTAAATTTTTATATGTCCTTATTTATCTGGACTCTTATAAAAGGAAGGAATGATTACATTAAAATCCAAAAACAGTTCCTCTGGCACTCTGTCATGTATCACCAGTTTTGTGACTGTGATCTTGGCTACACCTTCATACATCTATAAACATGCAGACGGGCATAGTACCTCCACGTTCAGGACACAGGAGTCCCAGAAGAGTGGCAAGGAGGACTAAAACTGCTTAACTGTCAAGACAAAGGCATCATGATCCCCTGAAACATAACTATTTACCAGTTGACGCACCATAAAATCCCTGAAGACCGAGATCTACAGATGCACTTTCCTTTAAATTACAGAATAAGGGGTGACACCTCTAAGAAACTCAAGTGAACAAAACAGACAACCCTCAGTGACAGTACAAGGATTAAGACATTCTTATGACATAGTTATTACCTGAGGCATTTCAACTTTCAAGTCAATCTTAATATCAGGCCCAAGGCAACAGCCTGTCCCAAATGATCCTATCACAGAAACTGATGAAGGTTTTTCAAATCTGAAGACTCCTGTTATTTCAGGTAGGCGTGGTAAGGGGATTTTCAAATTCATTTCCTTCAACCATGTGTGATTTGTTATCTGAAAAATAATAAATATAAATGTGACATTTGATGTGTGTTTGACCATGCATCATTGATATAAATAATGTAGAGGACCAACTAGATGCAACAGTAACAATTTATTGATCTTCCAATCAGCTCTACATGTTTAGGGCAATTTTTTGTCCATCCTCAGGCTGTGATTTACAGCATGTGGTATAATGCACCCAAATTGTTGTCGGTTGGTAGTCTGGAGTGCCGCAGCACACTGCGCTCCAGACCACCAAACGACAACAATTTGGGTGCATTATACCACATGCTGTAAATCACAGTCTGAGGACGGACAAAAAATTGCCCTAAACATGTAGAGCTGATTGGAAGATCAATAAATTGTTACTGTTGCATCTACTTGGTCCTCTACATTATTTATAAATGTGATATTTGAGATTCTCATACTATGACCAGGAAGAACAGTGTCTTCTGGGCACGATACTCTATAGTCTGGTAGAGCAGTACCAATGTTTGAGAGGACTATGCTCCCACCACTTTCTACCTTGAAGATAGAGGCAGCACAGCCCTACGAAACACCAGTACCCATGTAACATAAATTTGCATCATGTCCTGAAAGCCAACACACATATGAATATTCTGATCCACAAAAAAATTGCCACAAAAGTGATAAACAGGAGAGTTAATTCCTGGCAAGTGTTTCAATCCTTCTCTTCACAAACATATGCAGAATGACAGCTTCCGTTTCAGTGAGCACTGGAGATCCCTCATAGCATCACAAGGGACCAGATCACGAAGGTGATAACTCACTTGTATCCACTGCCATTGTTAATAACGCAACAACTCAAATGGCAGTTTTCTGAGTTCTATGCCACGCAGTACAAACTATTATACTATACAATGTACAACCCTTAAAGACCACAATTTGAGCATAATTTAGGGCACCCATAATACTTTTAAGGAAAACCAGGACATATGGTATTAGGAAGGCACACAGTACAGCACACACAATCAGTGGCACGTTGTCTGCGGACAACTCGCACAATTTTCAGTTTATCGCCACGCACAATTTTCAGTTTATCGCCACTTACATGCTACAATTCCACAACAATGCCAACCACACCAAGCAAACCCCTGACTGACTTCCACCAACGCACGTAGGAAAACAAAGATAACAAACAATAAACTTGTTAACCATCAGTGTAGGATACAGACAAAATAGATTACTGGAGTAATGTGAATGAGGCAGCTACCACAACAAAAAGTGGGACATCTGGGCATCCCAAAAAAATTTCTTCTGACATATGGACATTTCTTATAAAAATAGGGCAGTCCCAGTAAAAACAGGATAAGTGGAAACCCTAGTAAAACTGACCACAAAAACTTGAAAATTTGCAGCAATGCACGAACTGATTAATAACTGAGCCTCAGGTTTAACAACACTGTTTGAATTGCACACATTTTAAAGTTATGAGTCAGCTGGAAAGGTAATTACAAATGGCACATACAAATGACCCAATAATGGTCCACTTCAAAATACTAGACTATCTGAGGAAAACAAGAGACAGAGACCAGGCACCTCAGAAATGTAAATGGTATGCACCTTGCTTGGTAAGAACATCATACAGAATGTGACCTTCCCACACCTTAAATATGGTCTGGTGCTAGGCACTGTATAAACTGCCATAATGAAAAGATTTCTTTTAAAAAAATCACTATTACAGGTACAGTCTACTTACTTCATATTCTTGTAATTCAGCAGTGTTTTCGAGGGCCTTTTTGACATTATCCAACCACTGGTGAAACATGGTTTTGTACTTAGCCCTTATACTGACTTCCTTCAACATTTCCTGTATCTAAAATTTAAAAAAAACCGAAGAAAAAAAATTATATGGATTAAATAGTATCAGAAATGACACCAAAGAAGTTTAATTAAGTTATTTACATTCAAATTGGTGGCAATTACTTTTATGGCTGAAGTCTATGTCTCATCTGGTGAACCCAAGAGTTTGTTTCTTGCACAAAAGCTTCTATTATGGTGCATAATGATTTGTAGATTCAATTAAATGACAGAATGAGCATAAATAATGGACAGGAAAAGATAAGGGAAACAACGGAAACCATCACTACAAGCAGGGCCACCAACAACAGAACCAATGTGAGATTTAAGGTTTTCCCTGCAGTGTAGCTGAGGACTCCATGCTTCTGGCAAATGGCGCAGTGTCACTGGATAACTGGATCTACGTTTCCAAAGCAACACTGTGTCCTCGTCTACAGGAATTGAAATGTCCAAGAACATTCTGACTCTCAAAGATGAAGAAACTATGCTGCATCCGAACATCAGGATTGCATTACACCACCATGTAGCATCTTATCCAAGAAAACAGAATCCTCAACACTCAAACCCCTTACCTACCAAGCACAGATCAGACATATTTCTGCTGTGTCACCATTTGGTATAACACACAAAAACAAAATGGTTAATAACAGTTAATTACCAAACAAAAATAAATTTAAAAAGATGAAAAAAATTTTAAAAATGTGTTGTGATTTTAACAAACAACAAATTAGACATTTTTAGAATTACAAAGAAGAGCAGATAACATTGGAAAACTGCAACTGTCACTAATGAGGAGGAGGAGGAGGAGGAGGAGAAAAAAAAACTTACAATTCATAAAACGTAACATACCTGCAACCTAAAGAGATTTGAGTGGAACAAGCTCTCGGTCTCTTTAAGTTGATTCAACTCCTTCACAGTCGGAGGCTTATACAGACTAGCATCCACCGACTTAACCTTCCGCTTTTTCTTTGTACCATCACTTTCATCCTACAAATTAAAATTACAAACAACTCAAAAACAGGTACCTAAAATAAACATTTTTATCACCTTGTGGTTAGGAAACACAGTACTTCATACTGTTACTGATGAAAGACGCACCGTTGGCTTCTAAAACACTGTGCCTTATACAGGGTGTCCCAGGAGGAAAGGACCTAACTTCGGGAGAGTGTTCCTTAGGTCAAACTATACCGATATAACCCAAAACACCTATATCCAAAGTTCAATGGTTACGGAGATATTGGCC
>Ga0123352_10017114_pt1 | contig 11560 bp, 9 predicted proteins | sample TergutLab28metaG_FD_89700 | JGI IMG/M metagenome (GOLD analysis project Ga0123352, IMG submission 89700) | Labiotermes labralis P1 segment gut microbial communities from Petit-Saut dam, French Guiana - Lab288 P1 | ecosystem: Host-associated > Arthropoda: Insects > Digestive system > Gut ...
CGGCCACGGCGATCGCCCAGGCGCGGGCCCGGGTCCAGGTGTCCTGGTCCAGGGCGAGGGCGTCCCAGTAGGCCTGCCGTGCAGGTTCCGGTAGGTCCCAGACGGGGGCGTGCTCGGCGTCGGGCAGGCCCACCGACAGCGCGCCGAAGTCGATGACGGCGTGCAGGCGGCCGTCGCGCACCAGGACGTTGGTGGGTTTCAGGTCGCCGTGCAGCCACACGTGGGGCGCCGTGGAGTCGGGCAGGCGCAGGGCGGCCCGCCACAGTTCCTGAAGGTGGTCGACGTCCAGTGCCGGGCCTGCGACGCTTCGGCATTCGGCCAGGCAGCGGGTGACCCACGGGTCGCAGTCGTGCAGGCTGCCGCCGCGGTACCAGCTCAGGTCGTCGGCGCGGCGTGCGCCCATCAGGTCGATGCGGTGGAGCTGGCCGACCACCGCGGCCAGGTCGGTGCCGAAGGCCGCCCAGTCGCCGACGGTGCCGGGGCCGGCTTCGGCGCCGTCGATCCAGCGGTGGACCGACCAGGGCAGCGGGAAGTCGCCGGCGGGCGTGCCGGCGTGGACCAGGTCGGGGATCGTGCAGGCCAGCAGCGGCGCCAGACGGGGAAGCCACTGCTGCTCCTTGAGCAGGGAGTGCCCGTTGCCCGCGGTCCGCGGCAGCCGCACCAGCAGGTCCTCGCCGAGCCGGTACATCGTGTTGTCGGTGCCGGCGCCCGCCGGTGTCAACGGCAGGTCGGCCCACTGGGGCTGCTGTGCCCGCAGCAGGGAGCGCACCAGTGCCGCGTCGGTGGGGATCTCGTCGTCGTGAAGTGCCACGCCGCCCAGTCCATCGCGGGCGGCCCCGGCCACGCCAGCGACTTTCCGTCCCCGCGGCGGCTGCCGGCGCCCGGCCGAGGCCCCTTCTACGCGTACTTGGGCCACCGCCGCCGCGCGATCGTCTTCCGCACACGCCTGCCCTGACCTCGAGCCGCCCGACTCCGCCCGGCCCGGGCCGGGTTCCGGTCCTGGCCGGGGGCGTGGGGTGTCACATGCGGACGGCGAGGGCGGCCAGGCGGTCCAGGGCCATGCGGGTGCCGGTCTCGTTGTCCGCGGCGGGGACGGCGTCGGGGACGCCCTGGTGGTGGAGGGACACGTCCGTGCCGCCGCCGGCGGCCGGGGTGAGGGTGGTCGTCATCGTCATGGGCGCGGCCATGACGGCGTCCTCGGTCTCGAACTGCAGTTGCTCGACGACCTTGTGGTCCTGCACCAGTTCCAGGAAGTGGCCGCGGTAGGTGTCGGTGCGGCCGGCGGACTTGCCCTCGGCCTGCGGCGCGTCGTAGGTGAGGGAGACCCGGAACGCGCCGCCGGTGCGCGGCTCGAATACGTGGACCTGGCAGGTCATCCCGTCCGGCACCCGCCACTGGGCGATCGCGTCGCCGTCCAGCAGGGCGCGGTAGATCACGGCCGGCGGTGCGTCGATGTGGCGGGTCACCCGGGTCTCGTACACGCCCCTCACCCTACGGCGCCGCCACCCGCCCCGTCCGCCGTGCCGCACCCGGTCTTCATCCGCGCGGCCGTACTAGCCGTGGTGGCCGCCGCCCCCGTCGAACCCGCCGTGGTGGCCGCCGCCCCCGAACCCGCCGTGGTCTCCGGCATGACCGCCGCTGAACCAGCCACCCCCATGCCCATGCCCGTGCCCGTGCCCGCCGTGGTGGTGGCCGTCGTGGGTGGTGTCGAGGGCCGTGCCGGTGCCGTCGTCGAGGACGTCGGCGCCGTCCGAGCCGCGTCCGCGCCCTGAGCCGTGGCCCATGCCGCGCCTGACGCCGATGCCGATGCCCAGTGCCACCAGGGCGATCGTCAGCGCGGGGATCCACACCGTCGCGGGTGCCGTGGAGATCATCGTCCCTCCCCCTTCTTTTTTCGCTGTGCCGGGCGACAAGCATCAGCGGTGCCTGCCTCCCGTGTCAGGTCACTTGAGGCACTTCAGAGGGTCGAGCGCCACTTGGCGTGCTGCCCTTCGGTTCACCGCGGCCCGGTGGCGTGAACGGCCTGGGTGGCCGGTGGTCAGAGCCCACCGCAGCACTGTCGCACCAATGTATGCTGCCGTGTATGACCTCTCGTATGCGTACCACGGTCAGCCTGCCGTCCGATCTTGTCGAACACGCCCGGGCCGCATCCGGCGGCAACCTGTCGGCCTATGTCGAACACGCGCTCCGGGCCCAGCAGTTGCGGGACTCGGCCCCCGCCGTGCGGGCCTGGCGCGGGAAGCGCGTCGAGGCAGACACCGAGGAGCTCGCGGACGTCTTTGGTGAGGACGTCGCATGACCCCTCTGGCTCGTGGCCAGGTCTGGCGTGTCAGTCTGGCCACCAAGGCCCGCGCCGTAGTCATTGTCGAGTCCGACGCTGCCCTGGACGCCCTGCCCGGCACCGCCGTGTGCATGATGATCGACGAGACCGAGGGTGCCCCGGACACCGTCATTACCATCCCCCTCACCCATCCCGTGCGCGGTGCAGCTGTCGCCGTCGACCTCACTGCGCTGACCGACAAGCGCCTGACATCCGGCGACTTCCTCGGCACGGTCGATGCCCCGACCATGGACCGGATCTCCGCGGCGCTGCGGGTCACCTTGGACCTCACCTGACGGCCGCCACTCACCTCGCCCGTTCCCGGGCACCACGGCCTGGTGAAGCCCGCACCGGGGCGTCCGGCCACAACCATTGGTTGTGGCCGTAGGGTGGCAGGTGTGGATCTCGAGGGCGTGCGGACGTTCGTCGCTGCGGCTGACGCGGGGCAGTTCCAGGAGGCGGCCGTCGAACTGGGGGTCACCCAGCAGGCGGTGTCGAAGCGGATCGCGGGGCTGGAACGGGGCCTGGGGGTGCGGTTGTTCGCCCGGACCGCCCGCGGCGCGGTGCTGACCATCGACGGGCAGGCGTTCCTGCCGCACGCCCGCGAGTTGTTGCGGGTTGCCGAACGCGCGGTGGCCTCGGTGCACACCGGGCGGCGGCCGCTGCGCGTCGACGTGATCGCCTCGCGGGGCGCGGGGTCGGGCCTGATGCGCGGTTTCCACCATGCGCACCCCGACGTCGACCTCGACGTGGTGACGCTCTTCGAGATCGACACCGCGATCGCCGCGATCCGCTCCGGGACGATCGACGCGTCCTTCCGCGCGGTGGCCGCGCCCGGCCGGCCCCTGCCCGAGGACATCGCGTGCGCGCGGGTCCTGGACGAGACACTGCAGTTGCTGACCGGGCCCGCCCACGCGCTGGCCGGCGCCAGGTCGGTGAACCTCGCCGACCTGGCCGGGCACCGGATCTGGATGCCCGGCATCGTGCCCGGCACGGAGTGGGCCGCCTACTACGACGACATGGTCGCCGAGTTCGGCCTGACCATCGAGGCGACCGGCCCCAACTTCGGCTCCGACGTGCTGCTGGACACCGTCGCCGACACCCCGGCCCTGGCCACGTTCATGGGCGAGCACGCCCGCCTGGTCTGGCCCGCCGACCACGGCCTGCGCCGCATCCGGGTGATCGACCCGACGCCGGTCTACCCGCACGCGCTGCTGTGGCACCGCGACAACCCCCACCCGGCACTGGCCACCCTGCGCGCCCACCTCGCCGCCGTCACCCCCGGCCACGACGCGCCCGGCACCTGGCGCCCGTCGTGGGTGATGCCGAACTGACCGCGGCGACACGGCCGGTGGCGAGGCCCGCGGGCCGCACGCGGCCGCAACGCCGCCCGGAGCCGGCACCATGCGTGTGGTGTCCATCACACCAAGTTGCTGATCGAAGCGGGGAGTTCCGCCGACCCGGCCCGAAGACGTCCTGGACGGCGGACGCCGCGGCGGATGACGGTGCCTCAGCGCGGCGCGCGGTGACGCCCCTTGCCATCGGGGCGGGCTGCCCCGGAACCACACCGGTGATCAAGGATCCGGCGGAGACGGACGACCCGCGTGGTGAAGCGACTTGTCGACTTCGCGGCCGGTCTGGTCTTCGGTCTTCGCGGGGGCATCGGGCAGGTGAGGCAGAAGGTGTTCCTGCTGTCGCTCGCTAGACTCGCGGCAACGCGAAAGGGAGCCACGCGGCCCATGCTTGGCGGCTGACCGCAGCAACTCCCCTTGCGTGGAGACCCCCATCACTCACCTGCGACAAGGAGCTCCGCGATGGAGTCTACGCAATCGACCGGGGGGCTGCGCGTGGGCCGCACGCGCGCCCGTGCCAGGCGCTACGCGCGCCTGGTGCTCGTCAACGCCGTGCGGGGTGCCTCGGCGGCGGCCGGCGGGATCGTGATCACCACGATGGTGTGGTGGATCCGCAACCGGTGAGCTCCCCGGCCGGCACGGGCCGGCCGGGCCGAAAGCGCCCGGTGCCCCGCGCGGACCGGTCGGATCCGTGCGGGGCACCGGGCAACTGCCGTGCCTGACGCGGGTGGTGGTCAGGGATGCAGCACCAGGCGGTGGACGCCGCCGTCGACGGTGCCCACGTACAGGGCGCTGCCGTCGGGGGCCGCGGCCAGGCGGGTGGCGTCGAGGTCCTGCAGTCCGGCCGAAATGCTGGACCAGGTGCGGCCGTTGTCGGTGCTGCGCAGGACGCCCCGGCCTCCCTTGAGCAGGCCGTTGGGCCGGGTCTGGCCGGTGGCCGCGTACAGGGTGCTGCCGACGCGCAGCACGTCGCGGACCGAGGTGGGCAGTGCGCCGAGGTCGGCGGCGGTGAAGGTGCGGCCGCCGTCGGAGCTGATCCGGATGCCGTCGCCGCCGACGATCAGCCGGGGGCCGTCGAGGGTGAGGGCGGTGGCCGGGCCGTCGGCGACCTTGGTGACGGTCGCGCCGCCGTCGTCGGAGCGGAACAGGCCGTCGGTGGCGCCCAGCCACAGCCGGTCGGGGTCGGTCCGGTCGCCGGCCAGCGTGGTGTAGACGCGGGTCTGGTGCAGGACCTTCCAGGTCTTGCCGCCGTCGGTGGTGGTGTACAGGCCGGCCTGGTCCATCACGTGGTAGGCGACGGTCACCCGGTCGGGGTCGGCGGGGTCGACCAGGAGCGCGTCGGGGCTCTCGCCGTACGTGCCCATGGTGGTCCAGGTCGCGCCGGAGTCGGTGCTGCGCTGGACGTTGAACTGGCCGATGGCCAGCTTCACGACCCGCCACACGACGTGGTCGCCTGCCGTGGCCAGCAGCGGCACCTGGCAGCCGATGCAGCCTTCGCCGCCGGAGCGGCCCCATTCGGGGGAGGCCACGGGCAGGGGGGTGCGGTAGGTGCCGCTGAAGGTGCCGGCGAGCAGGTTGCCGCCGCTGACCGCGAGGGCGTTCACGGTCTGGCCCTGCACGCCGATGCGGTGCGAGCCGGTGCCGTCGGCGGCGCTGTGGTAGACGCCGTCGTCCTGCGCGGACATGGTCACCGACCCGTCGGCCCACTTGTCGTAGTCGGTGATCAGGGCCCGGGAGGAGGGCAGCGGGAGTTTCTGCCAGGTGCGGCCCTGGTCGTGGCTGACCCAGCTGGTGTTGTCGCTGCCGGCGCCGATGAACAGGTCGCCGCCGGAGGCGATCGGGCCGCCGCCGCCGCTGTAGAGCAGCGGCAGGGTGGTGGACCAGGTCGCGCCGTGGTCGTGGCTGACCATGACGCCGTTGCCGATCTGCCAGACCGCGACGGTGTCGCCGACCACGGCCAGGCCGGTCAGCAGGGACTTGTCCAGCACCTGCCGCGGTGTGCCGGGCGTGCCGCTCGCGACGCCGGGCACGACCCACAGGCCGCTGCCGTAGGTCTCCAGGTACAGGTCGTCGCCGCTGAACGCGGCGTGGGCGACGCTTGCGGGCACGCCGCTGGGCACGGTGGTCCAGTTCGTGCCGCCGTCGGTGCTGAGCACCAGGTCGGTGCCGGTGACGGCGACCAGGGCGCGGGCCTGCTCGTCGGAGGTGAACGCGTCGATGGCGGTGGTCAGGGTGTGCAGGACCTGCCAGGTGCCGCCGTGGTCGCGGGTCTGCATCAGGTAACTGCGGCCGGGGGAGCCGCCGGTGACGGCGTACCACCAGTGGGCGGCGTCGTGCGGGTCGATCACCACGCTGCCGGTGCCCTGGGCGACCGGCATCCGGCCGAGGCGGCTCCAGGAGGAGCCCTTGTCGCCGGTGTACCACAGCGCGGACTCGCCGTACTGGGCCAGCACGGCCTGGTCGGGGGCGTTGCCGGCGATCGTCAGGTCGCCGCCCTGGCTGTTGGGGCCGACCGGCTGCCATCCGGCGCCGGGCTTGTTCGGCGCGGTCACCTCGAACGCGTCGGATCCCAGCAGCTGCTGGCCGCCGGCCGCGGTGGCGGCGACCGTCACCCGGTACACGCCCGGCGTGGTGCCGGTCAGCGGCGCGGTGTACCAGGTCGCGTGGTCGAGGGTGGCGGTGACGGTGACCGGCCGGCCCTTGGGCCCGTCGACGGTCAGCACCGGCGGCGCCGACAGCTCGGTGGGGCTGTAGACGTAGGCGGTGGCGTGGCCGTCGCTGGGGTCGGGGGAGACCTGCACGGTCAGCGGTCGCACGGCCAGCAGGTAGGGGACGGTCAGCGGCGAGCCGTGGTCGGGGCGCACCAGGACGCGGCCGTCGATGTCGGTGCCGGCGTCCGGCCGTGGGGCGTTCACGCGCAGGGTGAGGGTCGCGGTGCCGCCGGCGGGGACCGACACGTTGCGCGGGGTGACGCTTGCCTGGCCGGTCGCCGAGACCGCCGCGGTGATCTTGCTGCGGCCGGGGTTGGACAGGGTCACGGTGCGGGTGGCCGACAGGTTGCGGTGCGCCATGTCGGCCAGGCCCAGGGAGAGCGTGGGCGGGGACGCGGTCAGCACGGTGCCGGCCGCGGCGGCCACGTCGAGCCGGCCCGCGCCCTGGGTGGCGATGCCGGGGCCGTCCAGCGGCTTGGCCGAGCCGACCAGCGCGGAGGTGATCTGCTGCGGGGTGTCCTTGGGGCGCAGTTGGCGCAGCAGCGCCGCCGCGCCGGCCACGTGCGGGGCCGCCATGGACGTGCCCGACATCCGGTAGACGCCGGGCGCCCACGCCCCGTACATGGTGGACCTGATCTGCACGCCGGGCGCGACCAGGTCGGGCTTGAGCGCGTAGGTGCCGGGGACCGGGCCGCGCGAGGAGAACGAGGCGATCCGGTCGGTGACGTCGGTGCCGGTGATCTCCACGGTGGCCTGCCCGGCGGCGGCCTTGGCGGCCATCTGCCGGTAGGCGAACTCGTCCAGGCCCATCAGGACCACGGAGTCGAACCGGGTGTCGTCGCCGGAGGCGCTGACATGCGCGGTACTGGGCTGCGCGGGGACCACGCCCTTGCCGGCGGGCACCGACTGCGGGCCCACCCCGCCGCTGGGCGCGCCGCCGAACACCGCGACCGCGCCGCGCTTTTCGGCCTCCTGCGCCAGGGCCGCGAACCACGGGTCGTAGTAGGGGCCCAGGGCGTCCTGCACCAGCAGGGCCTTGCCGCGCACGTCGCCGACGGCGTCCCAGTCCACGTCCTGCGACGTGCCGAGGTCGACGACCTGGGCGGTGACGGGCTTGGCCGGCCCGTTGGCCGACATCAACCACGGCTCGGCCTGCACCAGTTCACGCTTGCTGCCGGTGACGTACGACGCGGACGGCAGCCGCACCCCGCTGGTGGAGGCGCCGACCGCGATGACGCCGTCGGCCGCGGCGGGGGTGCCGACCGTCTCGGGGCCGGCGTCGTTGCCGGCGGCGGCCACCACCACGACGCCGGCGCGCACCGCGGCGCTCGCCGCCAGGCCCAGCGGGTCGGTGCCGTCGCCCGGCCCGCCCAGGCTCATGTTGACCACGTCCGCGCGGTACGGGTTGGCCGGGTCGGTGGCCGCCTCCAGGCCGGCGATGATGTCGGAGGTGTAGCCGCTGCCGCTGTCGTCCATGACCTTGTAGGCGGTCAGCGTCGCGTCCGGGGCGACACCGGTGATGCCGCCGGGCTCGGCGGCCTTGGCGGCGACGATGCCCGCCACGTGGGTGCCGTGGCCGTTGTCGTCCATCGGGTCGTCGTCGTTGTTGACGAAGTCGTGGCCGGCCACCACCTTGTGGCCCGGGCCGAAGCCGGCGCCCAGGTCGGGGTGCCGGTAGTCCACGCCGGTGTCCAGCAGGGCGACGGTGATGCCGTCGCCGCGCACCGGCGTGCCGTCGGGTCCCTTCTTCGCCCACACCTGCGGCGCACCGATCAGCGGCACGCTCACGTCGGTCAGGGCGTGCACCGGCGTGTCCGGGACCACCTTGGCCACGCCCGGCTGGCGCTGCAGCGCGGCGAGGTCGCCCTCGCGCACCGTCATGGCCACCGAGTCGCTGAGCAGGCCGAACCGGCGTACGGAGCCGGCGTGCACGCCCGCGTTCCGGGCCCCGGCCAGGAAGGTGTCCTGGGCGGCTCGGATGCTCTGGCGCCGGGCGGCCATGCGGGAACTGCCCGCAGCGTCGGCGGAGTCCAGGCGGGCACCGTCGGCGGCCGGGGTACCGGACAGCTCGACGATGACCCGGCGCTCGGCCCCGCCGCCGGCCGCGGCGGCGGCCGGCGGCAGCGCGGACAGCAGCGCGCCGGCCGTCAGGGCGGCAACAGCGAAGGCCACGGGCCTTCTTGGGTTGATTGGCATGTCTGTAGTTCCTACGTCGGCCACGGACCGCGGGACAACGGATCACCCCTGGCCCGTTGCAGCCATTGGCACAAATGGGCCACCATGCTCGGGTGCCTCAGGACCTGACTCCGGCCGGTATCGACCCATTCGACGCGTCCGTGTACCACGCGGCGGTCAGCCGGCGGGTCGCCTCACCCGCGCAGATCGCCGCCGAACTGGGCTGCTCCGCCGACCGGGTGGCCCGGGCGCTGGACCGGCTGCGTGAACTCGGCCTGGTGGGGCGGCTGGCGGGCAGGTCGCGCCGGTACGCCGCGATCGAGCCGCAGACCGCGCTGGACGCGCTGGTGCGGGCGCGGACCAGCGAGCTGGAGCATGTGCGGGTGGCCGCCGCCGAGTTGTCGCGGATGTTCGCCGCGGCCCGCGAGGACGAGACCGGGGAGGTGGAGATCGCCACCGGCGGCGACGCGCTGGGCCGCTGGTTCGTCACCCTCCAGCAGCAGGCCCGGCACGAGGTGCGCACCCTGGACCGGCCGCCGTACGCGCTGACCACCTCCAATCCCGTCGAGGCGGCGGCCATGACCCGCGGGGTGGTCTACCGGGCGGTGTACGCGCCCGAGGCGCTGGAATGGCCCGGCGTCCTGGACGACATCCGCGACCTGGTCAAACGCGGCGAGCAGGCCCGGGTGCTGCCGGGCCTGCGGGTCAAGGTGGCCATCGCCGACCACCGGCTCGCGCTGATCCCGCTGTCGCTGGACCTCACCCAGGTCCGCGCGGCCATCATCCGCCCCTCGGCGCTGCTGGACGCCGTCGTCGACTACTGGGAGATGTGCTGGCGGCAGGCCCTGCCGCTGGACGCGCCCGCCGCCGACCCGCTGGGCGAGGAGGACCGGCAGATGCTCACCTTGCTGGTCAGCGGGCTGAAGGACGAGGCGATCGCCCGCCAACTGGGCTGGTCGGTACGCACCATGCGGCGCCGCACCCGCCGCCTGCACGAGCAACTCGGCGCCTCCAACCGCTTCCAGGCCGGCGTGATCGCCTCCCGCCGCGGCTGGATCTAGCCGCACCCCGGTCCGCACCGGGCCCGCCCCCCCCGGCCCGTCCCCGGGCCGTCCCCGCGCCGGGCCGTGGGCGTTCACGCGCAGGTCGCATGATCGCCATCGGCTGTTGGTTCGACCGTCCCGAAATGTGAACTCCTGTGCAACTACGGTGAGTTGACGACACACCACGGGATCGGGGTCCTGACGCCGTGACGACGCGGGCACGGCCGCCCTTGGGCGGTTCGGAGATCATTGCTGGCCGGTTGCGAAACGAGAGGGACGCGCTGCTGCGCTATGTGGTCAAGCTGCTGTCGCCCGACCTGAGACATGCCGAGGACGTGGTGCAGGAGACCCTGCTGCGGGCCTGGCTGCACGCGGACCGGCTGGAGTGGCAGGACCGGCCGATCCGGCCCTGGCTGTTCCGCACCGCCCGCAACCTCGCGGTCGACACCTGGCGCAAGGACCGGGCGATCCCGGTCGGCGGCGCGGGTGACGTCGGCGTCGACACCGCGCACGGCGAGGACCTCGCCGAACGCGTCGTCGACCGGCGCTGGTTGGTTCCGGCGCTGGGCCGGCTGCCCAAGGCCCAGCACGACGTCCTGGTCCACCAGTACCTGCTGGACCTCGGCGGGGAGCAGACCGCGGCGGCCCTGCGCATCCCGCGCGGCACCGTGAAGTCCCGCACCTACCACGCGGTGCGGTCCCTGCGCCGCGAGCTGGGCTCACCGTACGAGGACGCGCCGCACGACGACGGGCGGGCGGCCGCGTGACCGGCGCGCTGGCGATCGCCGGCGGCCCCTTCCACCTGGTCACCGACCACCGCACGGGCATCAGCCAGGCACTGGGCGGCATCGGCCTGGCCGTCGCGCTGCTGGTCCTGGCCCACCGGCTGGCCCGCCGGGTCGGCGGCTGGTACGTGGTGCGCCGCCGCGCCCGCCGCGAACTGCGCCTGACCGCGGCGGCCTTCGCCGCGCCGGTGCGCCGCTGGCTGGCCTACCGGCGCCAACTGCGGCTGCTGTCACGCGCGCTGGCCGACCCCGCGGTGTGGGCCGCGGGGGAGCAGGCGATGCGCGCCGCCCACGAGGCGGCCCGCGGCCGGAGCCGGCCCTACGCGGTGGTGGTCGGCGCCGACCTGGTCGGCGTGCACATGGCCGCCGCTGCCACGCCGCGCCCGCCGGCGCCGTGGACCGCCGACGAGGGCGACGCGCACCTGTGGTGGAGCGTCCGCGAGAGCCGGCACGACCCGGCGCCCGCGCAACCGGCCCCGCCCGTCCTGCTCGTGGCGCTCGGCCTGGACGGGGACCGCGTGGTCTTCGCCGACTGGTGCCAGGGGCCGGTGGCCACCGCACTGTACGGCGACGAGCCGACCACCGCCGCGCTGCTGCAGGCGCTGGCCGCCCAGCTGGAGCGGCGGCTGCCGGCCGGCGCGGTGGTCGTCGCCGACGGCGTCCACCCCCGGCACAGCGGGCCCCCGGCGCAGCAGGCGCTGCGCGACGTCGCGGCCTTTCGCGACGCGCACGCCGGCACGCCCGCGTTCGCGGTCTGCGCCGAACCGCCGGCCGCGCTCCTGGCCCCCGGCGGGCCGCCGGTGCTGCTGCGCGGCCACGCCCAGGGACGCGCCCGGCTGCTGTCCGCCGCCCTGGGCGACGCCCTGGTCGTGCACGGCAGCCCGCTGCGCCCGCAGGCCACCGCGCTGCCGCGGGCCGTCGCCAGGGCGATCGACGCGCTGCCGCCCTACCGGCCGCCGGCACGCACCGCCGCCACGCCCGAGCCGGGCCCGCCGGCCGCAGCAGCCGCGCTCGGCCGCTCCGCCACGAGCAGCACCGCGCCGCGCCCGGAGCCTTCCGCGCAGGCCGCCGCGGCCACCGGCGCGGTGGCTGCGCCTGCGGCCGGCACCGGCGTGTCGGCGGCCGCGTCCGCCGCGCTCCCGGCACCCGAACCGGCCCCCGCCCGCGCCCCGGC
>Ga0123352_10017115_pt1 | contig 11558 bp, 4 predicted proteins | sample TergutLab28metaG_FD_89700 | JGI IMG/M metagenome (GOLD analysis project Ga0123352, IMG submission 89700) | Labiotermes labralis P1 segment gut microbial communities from Petit-Saut dam, French Guiana - Lab288 P1 | ecosystem: Host-associated > Arthropoda: Insects > Digestive system > Gut ...
ATGTTTCGGATGTTAATACATCCATCCTCAGGAGCTTGCGACTTATTTGTTGAGTTATTTCATGGGTTGTATTGCTCTGGTTCGATGCGTGTTGGTGTTACGTTGTGGTTTCGCTGGGGTGGTGTGGTATCCGGATACCACACCACCCCAACACCAACACACATCGAACCAGAACAAAACAACCCATGAAATAACTCATCAAATAAGTCGCAAGCTCCTGAGGATGGATGTATTATCATCCGAAACATGTTGAGCATTAAATAATGAAATAATAAAGCAAGTGACATCAAGTTATCTCTCTTTATTCAACTATCAAGATGATGCACGGTCCAATAAACATAAGATTCATTAAAATCTGACAATAATCACAGGCACTTTACAAGACCTTTGTGCACTTATGACAGTATCTCGCTGAATTCTTCTTACAATGAGAAATGTTTCACAAAAAAGTTATAGAGAAAATCAAAACACGCAATTTATGTTCAATAATATTTTTTCCGGAAATCATGCCATTTTTTAGATAATGAGGGGAAATGTTGTTAAGCCGGACAAGCCACAGATGGCAGTATGGTGCATGCGCATTGCATGCTGGATAACTAAGGATACAAACAGACACTCTGAATGTATAGTAGTTGTTGCTTTTCTACTGCAACAATGGTTGCACGAATGTGCCTCAATGTTACATTATATGTACATTGTCTGTCTTGTTTGTACGCCTTTGAGATGACTCGTATTCTGTACTGTACTGTGGACTGTGATTAAAGGACAAGAGCACACATTCTGTCACGTAAACACAAACATTTTGGTCTGAGGGTTGTTTGGCCGTGCATCTTCCTCATGAAATAAAGTGAAATGCCAACTTGGTGCAACTAGGTGGTTTTATTAATGTATTCTTAGCTCGACATGTTTCGGGTGCTTACGGTTGTCTGCACTTTACAGTGCAGACAACCATATGCTGCAACTCAACATCTAATGCTCCTGATGATTGGCGTAAGTACCCGAAACATGTCGAGCTAAGAATACATCAATAAAATTACCTAGTTGCATCAGGTTGGCATTTCACTTTATTTCATTTTGGTCTGAGTTATTGTAGAGTGCAGACTGGTCAGAAGACAGTATGTCAGTTTTTTAATACTTTCTTACACACACACACACACATACACGTGTATAAAAGTACTTCTGTTGCTGTAGTAAGTAATTGCTCTTTGTGATTGCCAACGCACGACTGTCATACAATGTTATGGTTTCCTGAAGTATAAGCTAAACTGTCCGCAGATAAATTCGGAACCCGCCCACCAGTATTTGGAGTTACGACAGTCTCTGCATAAAATATTACACTATAACGAACTGATCAGGCGTATGACTTCTAGTCGAATATGACTAACCTCATCTAATCACCATAACTCACGGGTTTCGTATATGAAACTGGGAGAATGGACGGAAGACAAAAACTACACAAAAATAACAACGTCTAACACCGTTCAGTTTTCATAAGTCACACGATTACTGTTCTTTGAAATTATTTCCAACCTGTATCAAAAGGATACATATAAATATGCCTCCCATAAACACAAAATATTTTTTGCAGTCCATTACCAAAGGAAAGTAAACCCATTATTTCACAATACGAATATATATCTGTTAACGCACACGGATCTTGGGGTACAGTAAATGCGATATTTCATAGGGTACATCTGATAGTAACATATAGTACATAAATATATACATATATATGTATCGGCATAACAAAGAATACATCTGATAGGATATCACAGGTTACATGTGATGGTATAAGAATCTGTATCATTAGCAGCACGGATTAAAGTCTTAGTCCTTTCCGTTTCATTGGATTAAAAGCGTCTTTCTATCTTGCTGTCGGCAGTCGCTGGCTAATTGCATTCTTCGGTTTTACGTAACGAGAGACATCTTTCAGTATCCGGTACTCATTCTTTCCAAATATTCTTGTCATTTCTTTTAGCAGATCCTTATTTTGACATTTTCAACTGCCCTCCCAGTATTTCTCCAATATTTTCATCAAGTTTGCGGTCCATCACTCTCTATTCTGTGACAGCTCCGAGGAAACGCTATTTCTACCGTCTCCACGCTGATCTTTCATTCCTTCTTTAACATTCTGCACTGGCATCCGGGCAGAGGCACAGGCATGACCACCATTTGGATCCAGGCAGAGGCACAGGCATGACCACCATTTGGATCCAGGCAGAGGCACAGGCATGACCACCATTCGGACCCAGGCAGAGGCACAGGCATGACCACCATTTGGATCCAGGCAGAGGTACAGGCATGGCCAAAATTCGGATCCAGGCAGAGGCACAGGCATGACTAACATTCGGATCCAGGCAGAGGTACAGGCATGACAAACATTCGGATCCAGGCAGAGGCACAGGCATGACCAATATTCGGATTCAGTGGTATGGGTGTGGCCAGTATTCGGATCCAGACAGAAGCAGAGGTGTGGCCAACATACGGATCCAGACAGAAGCATAGGTGTGGCCAACATTCGGATCCAGACAGAAGCATAGGTGTGGCCAACATTCTGATCCAGAATGCATAGGCGTGGCCAACATTAGGATCCAGACAAAAGCACAGGTGTAGCCAATGTTTTGTCAAATTTTATTCAAAATTCGTATTTCGTCGTAGGCCTACACGTAGTAATGTAGTTTTTACAGTTCCAAGATTGGTATCAATCTATTTAGCTTAATATTAAAATCACTGTCTCTTCCACAGTCCACGGTGCAATCTAAATCATCTACTGTAAATTTCACATTCATTCAATAAACTGATTAAAAAATGTTTGCTGTAAAGGGTCATTTTTATTTTAAATTCAGTAATATTTGTCTTTGTAGTGGAAGCAATGATACCACAATGGTGGAAAGTCTGACGCGACTCAGTTTTTTCTAATGTGACAGGAATTACAACGCATTAACCAAGCTCCACACACTGCACAATCGTGCTCCGGGATCAACAATTCGATGCCGTGCCCAGCTAGAACAAGCCACAACCATCATTCGTGCACCCCTCCCACCTCAATATTCAGGTCACCCTTGCTTACCCTTAGAGTTTAACATCGTTATATGAGTATACCGTTCGATTGATGAAACGAGTCGAATTGACACGAATGAAACCATTAACAGCCCAGCGAGCAGGCACGACTTTCCTCTACATTGGCCACTTGTCTGGATACAGAATAGAATAATATCCGAGTTTGCCGCACCGCGGCGTTAGCATTGCTTGTTATTGTTATCATTAGTTCTGAGGAGAACATTGAAAATAGATGACTTTCAATGCTGATGATGGGTCGAATCGTAACGAAATTTACGATGTGAACACACTAACAATTGGCTTAGTTTGGAAAGGGCCGGGGGTGGAAAACAAAAGCCAAACGTCAGCAGGGGGAATTGCAAGACAAAAGCACAATGCTGTCCGCGAAACGACCACACGACTGCATGAATACCTCCATTGTAGCATCTTCACCCCTTTCCCCCATTGTGAGTGTGATCATGGTTTGTATTATGGATAGCATGCTGGGAATTTACAGCCCCCTTGTCTCGAACATGCGTGAATATGAAACAAAGTTTTGGATCAGATAGTATTCTGTAAGTGGCATACTATCAATATTTATATGCGAACAATTTATTTTTTGTGGTGGCACGAATCAAGTGTAGGCACACACCATCTGAGTTCAGAAAAAAAAATAAAGTTTTTAGGGCAATAGGATGCGAGTTATTTGTAATGCCAAACTCTCATATTTCCACACAACCAAATATTTTTACAAATAAACATACACCTACAAATCAAACTAGACATGCACAATCTAAAATGTCTTTGATATCTATTTGCATGCATTTAGAGCAGTTAATATCTCGCTGTAGTGGCTGGCTACCAGATGGATGGACAAGGTTCAATTGCCGTCAGGATAACTTCTCTCTTTCTCTCTCTCTCTCTATCTTTTTGCCAAAGTGTAAATCTGCCCTAAATAATTCTCAGCCTCCATTAAACGCCCCGACGGTAAGAAGATCTATCACGAAAGTGACTCCAAATTCCTCCCTAGTGCTAACGTAAAGAATGCGTGGAGTTCTTACCTCTATTCTCACAGTCGTCTCTGAGGCGTAGTGCTTGATTATGCATGATGATAAATTTAGCTTTAGGAGTATTTGATAACATAACCGTTAAAAACCCATCACGTGATATAAGTCACTGTTTCACTGTTGCGATATATGTACCGAGGCTACCCGAACAATTGTTTTAAACTGGCACCTATCTGTTCCTGAACTCGTGTCTTGACTCAGTGAATTCATTGTCTTACATAAAGTCACATTACGCAATAATTAAAAATATTTGTTCTTCCGGCGTGTTCAATAACAAGAATTTGAATTTTAGCTTAAAAAATTTCATAATCATTTATGTTCCAAATCGGAAATCAAATTTTCTTTGTACGTATCACAAATGCGCTCCGGATGACCGCAGAAGTAACCGGACCTCGCACCTTAGAGTAGTACCGATGCCTCTTATTCCACAGGTCTCGGGTTCAAATTTCGATCCGCAGACCGGATAAACTGGCTGAAGATTACTGTGGTTCCCCTGAGTCTTTACAAACGCTACCTCAAAACAAGCCACTACCACTGCCTTCCACATCCTTTATAACTCCCCACTCACTTATCATCGTTATCATTTGAAGCTACAAAGACTATTTAAGCAGTCCCACAAAATAACCGATAAGGCACGCACAGCCAACCTGCTTTATTTTATACGGACATCATCCTTTCCGAATGACATCAACAGCATTCCTACCCTGCCAATTAGGCAGTTTGAGTCCTATTTTTTGGTTTCCGATACTGAATAAAACACTTTCATCAGTCTCGTAATTCCACCGAGGAACTTTACGGACCTGTTCAGACAGTTCTGCGTAAAGAAACCGGAGACACGATGTAAGTGATGTTCTCGTGGAGACACTTTCATTACATCATGAAGACTTTATACGAGAATTTTAAAGTGCTTATTAGGAAACGCTGAAAGACGAGGATTAGTTCGGGTGATAATAGGAAGGTAACACGCGTCATACTGCAGAGGGGGCGCTTAAGACTTTCCGTATATATGTTGGCGTTTGAAGAGGGGAAGGGGAAAATGCGTTGGTTAGCGAGCATTCTTTATAGAGGTGGGTGTGTGGGAGGCTACATTAAACTTACTAATCCCCAGTCAGACAGCGATAAAAAAAAACCTATGCATTTCATAGAAACTGATTAGCATAAGACGAGTCAGATTAGAGGGGGCTCCGCGAGAGATGCGGTACTTTCTTTTCTGCTTCAACTGTTAATGTGTTCATTGGCGATGCGAGAAGCTTTGCTTAATTCCGCTCCAGAGTAGGGGAAAAGAAGAGAATTTGAATAGGCGATGAGGATCAAAGAGAGGTAAAGAGAAAGTGATTGACTTGCAGAGGAGGTTTCTGGCCAGAATGAGTCAACACAGTTTTGCATCTTGAATCTTGAGCCTCATGACTGCAAGAAGTCTCTCCCTTTTTTGGAAACGACTAACAACGCTCATGTCACGTCTTGGAGACGTATAGGGGAGTGGAGGTAAAGCTCCAAGGCTTTTCTCTCCCTATACATGACAGTGAATTGTCACCGTCAGACTTCGGCTCTTAGTGTTGCAGCACATGACGTTCTAGTCAAATGAGAATCAATCTCACATACCCCCCTTAAAATAAATTAATTTTTTTATTTTATCTCCCAGAATGTTGCAATCTGTCCGAAGACATTCAGCAATCGTGTTGACAGTCACTATTAATGGCAGGTAGGAAATACATCCAGTGATACATCTCCTATTTAAGCTCAGTCATAAATGACTGGGTATGGTCTCTGGGACAATTTATTTTAAATCAATTTTCCTGTGTGTATTAATGCCAAATACCCCATGAATGGGAGGAAACAGTATACTCGGTGAGAAGTAATGCCAATCAGAAGTGGGTAATCAGTTTCAAATATAAGAAACAGCGAAACATTTCTGAATAAATAACTTGCAAAAATATTATTAGTTCGAATGATGGCTTTCTTCTCCAGAACATTCAGAAATTCTCCTCTCAAAAGAATGATAAATCATGTAAGTATAATTAACAGAATAACAGTAGCGGTGAATAAGGTAAGGAGCCAGACACAATAATTAAACCATTATTAAGAATAAAATGATACGGTGTACTATTCTATGGGTTTCTGACGACGGTCCATGGCGTTTGAACTTGTAGATTGTTTGGACATCTGGACTTTTTCCATCACATATATTGTAATATAATCGATTGTGTCACGGGGACAGGTTCGGTCCCTGTCTTCAGGCTTACTTCTTCCAAAACAACTGTCACTACATGATGATTAATTATACTGTAATTAAACCCAGATTAACGTCACATTACAAGTACCGCAAATTCTAAAAAAGTTCAGAAAACATAGCTAAGCAATTTTCACTAGACAACAAAAGCACAAAATACAAGGACGGTGATTGTAACTACTTCCTCTTACCAAACACCAACACCCTCTGCGGCCCTTCGCTTGCTGGGGTTGTGGGTTCGAATCCCGCCGGGGGCATGGCTGTCTGTCTCTTGTGATTGTTTGTTGTCAGGTATAGATCTGTGACGAACTGATCTCTTGTCCAGAGGACTCTTACCGACTGTGATATCTGAGTGTGATCGTGAATCCTCGATAATGAGGAAGTCCTGGCCCACTAGGGCTGTTGCGCCATGGAGGGGGGGGGGACACCAGCATTCAAAGTGTAAGATTCCTATTTGGGAAATAGCAGTTGTTCAGTATATAAACTCCACACTTTCATGGAAGCCTAAGATTAATTAGACCTGTTCACAAAAAAATCGCTAAACCACATCGTGAACGAAATGTATCTAGTTCAATCCTGTCATACTCTTTATTTAACAGTAATCTCGATACCTTTTCACATTGCCGTCCGGGATCCCCCAAATGATCTCTTTCCCTCAGGTTACACTACTAGAATTTTGCCAACAATTCTCACGCCTCCCATGCATTTATCGTGCCCTGCCCATCTTAGCCACCTTAATACAATCCACCTAATAATTACAATCGATAGGTTCAAATTACGAAGTTCCTCTGTATGCATTTAATCCAGTTACCTGTTACATTTTCTATTGGGTCCGAACAATCTCAAACTCAATCTGTATTGCTCCTCTAGCAGCCGCGATGACAGACTCTAACCAGAACAAATGTGCCAAAATAAATTCACTTTAATTTTCGTTATGTAGATTGTCTTGTGTCAGGTCCATAGCCTCTTCCACCACGATTTCTCAGCAAAGTGCGATCTAGCGCTTCCTGTGTCAAGTTCTACTATTGTCTTGTTCCCTTAAGGTCATCCAGAAGCTGTCCATGTCTTCTTCTTCTTCTTCGTCTTCTGTTCCTTCCTATCTTTCCTGCACTAACGTGTTTTAGAAGGCAGTTCCTATTTACATGTGGCCAAGAGAGGTACTCTCCCTTCGTTTTATTGCATGTAGGATGTTTCTTGCCTCCTTGTCTCTATGTAATACTTCTTCATCTTTCACACGATCGGTCTAACTGATCTTCTCCAGCCTTCTCCCGCACCACACTTCAAAACTTTCAAGTTATATCTGATCTACATTCCGAACTGTCTAAGTTTCAGCACCAAAAGAAGATGTGCTCCAAGTGTAGCACTTCACTTGTTTCACTAGTTTCTTCCTTAAATTTAAATTTAATTTAATTGTGAAAAGATTCTTCTTCTTCTTATTGTTGAATGTTGCTTTTGCCATGGAAATCCTGGATTTAATTTCACGTGTACATCATGAATCATTTATTAGCAGCCTACTCATATAGTTGAAATATTCCAAGTTAGAACCAAAATTTAGCATAAAGAGATGAGCCATATTATGGGCTGGGCAGCTCAGTCGGTATAGCGACTGACTACGGGCTGGACGGTCCGGGATCTAATCTTCCTTCCACAACCGATTAGACCCCTGCTACGACTTTTGCGCATATCGCAGTCTCCCCTGGCGTACAGCTCCGACCAAAGAAGACACCCTCCAATTTTAGACGTGTAATGATAAAGTAGCACTATTGTACTATTGTATACGGATATTGGAATAAAAGCACTCTAATTACAAAAAAAAAATCCCGGTGAGGACGAGATTTTCCGCCCGTCCAGACCGGCGCTGGGGCCCACCCAGCCTCCTGTACAATGGGTACTGTGTCTTTCCCGGGGGTAAAGTGCGGCAGAGGCGTGCTGCTGACCACTCACCCCCTTCTAGTGCCGCTGTCATGGAAGAATAGAGCTATACCTCTACCTACCCTCTGGGTCACACTGGGCCTGTAACGGGATAACTACATTTTTTGGGATGAGCCATATTAAATTGGGTATTTTCCATCCCGTTGTGTTACCGTATTATTAGTTTGAAAAACTTTTTTATTATACCGTCGTTAAACAACAATGTGGTGCAGTAGTCTGTATTATTGCACTATCTACTACGCTAAATGTTTCGGCCCTATAAGTCCATCATCAGGTATAATAAAAAAGTTTCACAAACTAATAGCCATATTAAGGTAATACACGTCAATGTCTAATAGGAATAAATCTCGCATTAATATATTAGAATGAATAATGGCACACAATGCAGTCCTTTATAAAAATTTTCCTCTTAACTGAAATTATTTCTTTTATCGTTGAGAATAAGTCAGGTGCTCAAGCAATCCCTTGCATACGGAAGGCAGGACACTAAAACTATCATCCTCTATACATTATATATTCGACCCTCGTGATGGTAGCAATACGTTCTTCCCATACCTTTGCAATATCATCCTGCAACACCACATGTTATCGACACCCAAATGACTGCAATCTGAACATTTCCCTCTCTTAATATCCGAAAACGTAGGTTTACGGCCCAATTTTATAGCTCTATTCCGTGTTCTTCTTTAATTTTCAGAATAGCGCAGGCTACAAGAACTAAACCTCACATTCCTCTACAGTCATCCCTTTGATGGAACAAAATCTCTAGATTTACAGAGCGTCGATAAATAACGGTAATTTTCTGTTTTATTTTCTCGACGGGGTCAGACTATCTCTATTGGAAATTAAGCATCTAATGGGTCCGTTGTACTTTCTGCGGTTGATGGATGAATGAAGGCGAAGCATCGATGAAATAGTACTGACAGGCGAAAACCGCATAACTCGGGGAAAAAAAATCTGTTCCAATACCGCTCTATCTCCGACACATTCCATACGAATCGACCTGAAACTGGACCCCGCTGAGAAATTCCTAAGCTACGGCACAGCCAGGTTTAAGTAAATTTTACTTTATTCAATACCGCGCATGTTCTGACAATCAATATATCATCCAAAAAAAACGCGCTCACTGACACACCACTTATGAAATACTTCAACTCCGACAGTTTCAGCACCGAGGTGCCGTCCTCAGGGAGTTACTAAAACGAAGGTATATACGCCAACCTGCCAATATATTTGACGTTCATAGAGCCGTGCATCGTAGTATTACTTCTATAGTAAAACCAACAAGATGCACCAATGCATCAAATTTATTTTATTTTGAAATGACACTCTACACGGTTCCTCCGTCCATCATCAGGAGTTCAAAACTACATACAGCAACAGGCATATGTCAAACAGATACTGCTGTCTGCTTCCTAGCAAGCAAACAGTTGATGATGGACGGAGGAACCGTCCGAAACATGTAGAGTGTCATTCCAAAATAAAATAAATTTGATACATTCGTGCATCTAGTTGGTTTTACTATAGAAATAATGCCACTATATGTTCGTGTCCTCCTTATAAGAATGATTAGAACCTAGAAAGCTAAAATACACAAAACTGATAAAATTGATAAATTGCAGTATTCTGATGTTACGTATCAAATGTATGTAACAAAAAAGTCACATTTGCCAGTTCTTAGCTGTTTCTATATACGATGCAGGATGTGTACAAAAATAGGTCTCGATTCATTATGACCTGAAAAGATCTCGTCCAGATACCCACGCGGTGCGAAGTGCATGATACCGGGCGTTGTAGTTTACACAACATTGCCCGTTAAGTAAAATATTTGAGTATTTAAAGTAAAGTGTTACTGTGTGAACTCTCACCTACACAAAGTCAGCAGTTCCAAGGCTTAACTCCGTGGAATAATAAATTTCTTGAGAAGAAAACGTCTCGGGTTTTCAATAGCTTGCCAGTTTTCAAGCACTTTTGGATGTCCATTACCGTATTCACAAAAACCCACCATGTTACTCTGTCCTGAGCCAGTTCAAACCACTCTACACCCTCGCACCCCACATCCCAAGCAGCCCCTTTCCTTCGTAGTTCCCGGCTAAAATATGTTAATCCCGCGTCTCACACACGTGCTACACGCCTAACCAATTTCATCTTCTACAACTTGACGACTCCATTATTTCGCGAATAGTGTAAATTTTACAGCTCCGCGTTTTGTCCTCAAACAACCTCAGTCTATGTTCATCGCCAAATCTGAAACTCAAACACGAAAAAAAAGTAAGTCGTACAATTCTTTTCTTTATTCTTACCAACTTACAATCGCATAATATCCCATTCCCTCTTTCTGAAATGTAGAAATTCATAAACAAAAAAATCAGATTATGCATTAGAGCTGAAAAGCATTAATAAATACCGAACCGGCTTAACTTTCATTATCTTGTTTCTATTCTTCCAACTGCCTGGCTACCTTCATTTGTATTATTGAACTCACGCTCTAACAGCGACTGTCATTGGTTCAGCAGCTCAACGTATTGTTGACGTACATTTCACATCTTTAGGACTTTAAGCCAGCGTCATCTGCGCCTTGTCATCTCTAAAGTCAACACAGAGCCTGTGTTTGCTTCGCTTCCTTCTTGTTATTTGTCAAACGTTTTTATTTCCTTGCGCAGATTTTGTTAAGCGAAGGCATAGAATGGAGGAGAGAAGAGAATTGAGCTAATTTAACAAAGCATGATGAAAGGACGCGTATGCTTTAATCACGATGTTTAGTGGGCTGAATGTGGAAAGAATAATTTTTCATCTCCTCATCATATTGTAATTTTGGGCTCAGAGCTCTAAAAAGTACATAACAACACGACGCTAATTCAACATTTCACAGCTTTAACAAAAGTGTTAGAACGAGTGAGTTTGTTTTAATTCTGGCAAAACTATTTTTTAAAAAAATATTAATAACAAAGGCTAATCATGTGGACAAGTTGTAATTCTTTATTTTAATCACGAACATCCAAACCGACTTAAATAAATGTCATTCCGTCAGATATGCTGAAGGTAAGAAAGTTCTTCGATTCTGTTTAGGAAGCAAGATGCGATGCACATGAAAAGGACATGCCGTTGTGATTTAAAAACATTACAAACCTATCATTAAACACAAATGTATTTTGACGTTTTGTTGCCCGTGCATCTCAGTATATTTATCTCGGTATTTAACCAACTTGATGCACAAAATTTGTTTCACAATAAGTTTTATTTCATGCCTCTACATGTTTCGAGCACATGTGCTCGAAACATGTAGAGGC
>Ga0123352_10017119_pt1 | contig 11558 bp, 6 predicted proteins | sample TergutLab28metaG_FD_89700 | JGI IMG/M metagenome (GOLD analysis project Ga0123352, IMG submission 89700) | Labiotermes labralis P1 segment gut microbial communities from Petit-Saut dam, French Guiana - Lab288 P1 | ecosystem: Host-associated > Arthropoda: Insects > Digestive system > Gut ...
TATAATGCGCACATTATAGCTACCTTTGTGTGTCTTCATGTATTGCGCACATTATAACCACCTTTGTGGGTCTTCATGTGATGCGCACATTATAGCTACCTTTGTGGGACTTCATGTGATGCGCACATTATAGCTACCTTTGTGGGACTTCATGTAATACGCACATTATAACCACCTCTGTGGGTCTTCATGTAATGCGCAAATTATAACTACCTCTGTGGGTCTTCAGGTAATGCGCACATTATAGCTACCTTTGTGGGTCTTCACGTAATGCTTACGTTATAGCTACCTTTGTGGGACTTCATATAATGCGCACATTATAGCTACCTCTGCGGGTCTTAATGTAAAGCGCACATTATAACCACCTTTATATGTCTTCATGTAATGCGCACGTTCAAATGAACAGACAGACAGACGTACAGACATTGTGAAGTTAATGAAAACATTTCTATTCGGGCACATCAGACGGTGTAATTAGATGTGTGTTAATATCAGATGCAGTTTGACACGTAATTTCCACGTTGTGCTAAACAAACACTGATTTTTTTGTACCTCAAATTAAACCCGATTTATTTGTCCTCGTATTTCACTAAGAACTGCCAATATTTCAAAATATTTTCAACTTCCCTTTCAACGTTTAATTTGTTACAAAACTATTTTTTACGTCGCAAAGTGATTTAGTACGATTTACGGACGTTTCTTATTGTGACGGTACGCCGAAGGTCACAGGGTATGGAAAATATTTAAGGAAGCCTAACGCCATATTTCGCCCAAATCGGTCAAATACTCACAGCTGTGATAATGAAGGATGAAACTTGTTATTGACAACTTACGAACTGCGCACGGGTATTACGAGCACACGCAATTTCTTGCGGTCCGTGTCATGGCTCAGGCAGTTCCACTAATTCTTCGTTCTCAATCGTTCGTCGCAACAATTAGTAGCGCCGTTAAACAAGACACCTGAAAGATAAATCTTTTACCATTAAAATACAAATTAAATTTAGAAGGCCTCATCTTTCAAGACGAGACATGGCGCCGATTGTTTGCCGGCGGTTTGGAGGAGATTGCTGCTTCCAACTTCCGGGTGTTCTTACACTGTGCAATTCCTGAAGATGGAGGCAGCGTATTCTCCGAAACGCAGTCAACTACTCACCGATTTACATGGCACCACATCCCAGAAGAGTTAAATCTTCAGTAACACCGCTATGTGACGCGACATTCGCGCATAGCATCAGTCTGGTCAGATCCCAGTAGACACAAAAATCAAAGTAAAGGGTGTCAAATTTGGTAAGAAGAACACAAATCCGAACTTTCTAGTACCAATAATTGTCTGTGAAAAGCATATTTAGTTCCGTGCAATAAAGAGGGCGTTAGAAGAACGAAATTTATTCACAATACTCAACCTAAAAATTCAGTGTATTGTTCCTCAGATATTTATATTACAATATGACACTGAATATTCCTGCATGTTTCGATCCGCAAGGGACCGTCATCAAAGAACCAGACCATTGCTATACCGCATAAAACCAAATTAGCCACGTTTATACGCAGCTAAATTGGTCTGCAAGAGTGAAATATTAAATTGTACGAAATTCTTTGTAGAAAAGTTGTGCAAGTGTACTGGATCTTGATATATATTGTCTCGGAGGCAGCTTACGTACTTAAGGGGAGTTACATAGGACATGCATCACTTTTTAATGTCGACGAATACAGAGAGAAATGTTTTCAATATTATTAATTTCTACAGTTTGTGCAGGAAAGAGTGAGTTCTGTTTAATCAATACAAGAAGACTTAAATTCCTTTATTAGAATCCTGCATTAGACAAGGCTTCAGATGCTCAATAAATTTCGGAAGTCCATGCAGAAACATTTCGCACAAAGGGACGGAAAATAGATTTTAGTTTATTGCAGACAAAATAAATTCATTAGCGACTCTTACTTCCCAATTTCTACATAACATCGCAACCACTACTTTCTTTTACCGTCTCTTTTGGTCCTCAACCCACTGACCTAACGTGCGTTGGTATCGGTCAGCTCTCAGTCAATCCAACCTCAGGAATTTTTCGCCGCTTACTTTCGAAGTGCCGTAGAATCGCTAATAACTAAGCAGTCATGGTTGTCTTTATTTGGGAAACATTTCGAAAGTCATCAACTGAGAGAAAACTTAGATAAGAGCACAAAGTCGACGCCTCGTCTTGTATACAAAATGCGAGCTGTAATGTTAAACTTGTGCCTTACACATTTTACCTAATCTTTTGCTTACGCTAACCGGTGTGACTTTTTTTCTGAAAGGTTGGCAGTTTCATACTAGGGATTGTTACTGGCGGCGGGAGAAGCTCCTATCTGATAATTAGTCCTTTGGGAGAAAAACTTTGGTTGAATGGATACCTTAAGGAGTGGAACTAGAACGATTGTGATCAAACTTGCTGATGGCCTTTGGGATCCTCGTGGTGGTGGTGGTGGGGGGTATAATTCCCCTTCATGATCGGGATAAGCGAAACGTGCTAAATTTTTGGGCGCGTTCTCAAGGCGAAGAGCGACCAATAAACTGGTAATATCTGTCCGTCTGTTGAAATAAAAACGAGTGTATTTCTGAATGAATTTTTATGACATTATGTGCATTGGATTTTATTAAAATCTGTTTAAAGTTTCAGAATTTCGGTTAAATTCGGACAACAACAAAAGGTACTTTATAAGAAGATCTACGAAAAATTATGTGGATGATCAGTGTAATGGAGAGAAACTTCTTTGTGAGATAAGAACTGAGACCTACGAAACAATCAACGATCTAAACATCGCGCCTTTCACGACACTACAGGCGATAGGATATCTTGCCTTGTTGGAGGTAAGTACAATAAGCACTTGCTCTGTATTCTGACAGAAGTACAATAAGCACTTGCTCTGTATTCTGACAGAAGTACAAGAAGTTAGCGTCTCGCCGTCTACGTGACAAAAAGAAAAGACATAGGAACTCTCCAAGTCAGAGATGTAAGTGCAATAAAACCTCTTGAATTCCAAGTGCTCGGGACCAAACAAAATCGGGCTTCGGTTTACACGATTTCGAATTACTCTAATTTTTTCTGTACACGATTCTCTGTTGAAAGTTTAGTTAAAATCATGAAAAAACTATGTAATCTGTGGTTATTTTATATAGCAGCGTAATTATATACCATATTTTATTCGTTATTTACTTCGTTCTCACTCATAACGCCATGTTTTACCGGTAATCCCGCAGAAAAACGTTCCACGTTTGTCAAACTTGGATTGATGTTTATTTTCATTGTTTCTTAAAACATGCGTCGATTGTCTCTGTTTCAAACCGTTTTAGGCACTTTTCGCGAATGTGAAAACGACTATTAGTTTCGCCCATGTCTGTCTGTCTGTCCATCTGTCCGTCTGTCTGTCCGCGTGGAATAAATTGGCTCCCGCTGGACGAACTTTCACTTCAATATTTTCGAAAATCTGGCGAGAAAATTCAAGTTTCATTAAAATCGGGCAAGAATAACGAGTACTGTACATGAAGATCAATGTACATTTTAGGCGCGTTCGCAAAATTGCGAAAAGCGATTTTTAGCTTCATCATGTCTGTCCGTCCGCATGGAAGAACTCATCTCCCACTGGACGGATTTTCATGGAATTTGATAGTTGGGGAATTTTCGAAAATCTGTCGAGAAATTCAAGTTTAATTAAAATCGGTCAAGAATAACAGGCACTTTACATGAAGAACAACATACATTTTTAATCATATCTCGCTCATTTCTTCTTAGAATGAGAAATGTTTCAGACAAAAGTTTTAGAGAAAATCAAAACACACATTTTGTTTTCAGTAAATCTTTTTCGAAAATTGTGCCTTTTTTAGATAATGTAAAAAAATAACATAGAGGAAGCAGACCACAGAAGACAATATGGCACATGCGCATTGCATGCTGGATACCTTAGGCTACAAATACATACACACACGGGTTGTGTACTTGCGCTACGCGCAAGTCTCTGGCCTCAGTTAGAACTTTGGCTTGGCTTGGCCAATACTCATTGCTTTTCCACTACAACAAAGGTTGCAGGAACGCGCCTTAGTGTTACGTAATACGTACACTGCCTGTCTGTTTCATTGTTGTCGCTACTGTTGGTCACCGCTGTCCTACTGTTGGTCACCGCTGTCCTACTCTGTACAGAGCGAAACTACTACGCTGTAATCACATTCAGTTTTTCCGCTATTGTCTTGCCAGTGTTCTTTCTCTTCTTTTCACTTCATACTTTCCGCACTGTGTGGAATAAAAACTCAAAATACCACAATGTGATAGATGGCAGCACTTCTCAATGTACGGAACACGGCTGGCATCACACTCTTACTTCGCGGGGGTTTTGCTGCCCCACAGCTAACACCAACTGGACGGTTGAAGGACTTTGGAAGGGCGTAGAAATTGCGTGCTGCTTAGTTTTGTTTAAAGAAGCGCGAGTTGAGGCTGAAGTAATTTCGAATAATCCAAATTGTAGTCGCTGTGGGGCGGGAAAACTATTTTGAATTAAAAACGAACCCTTATTTCGAATTAACCAGTCTAAATTATATTAAGAGTCCTGTATTTTGACCTGGGGAATGGCATTTGCTTTGAATTAACCGATAGTGAATTGGTGAATTTTTACTGTACAAGCAGAGGGTAGTCATTGCGTTTACATTGGTTTGCGAGTATTCGTGAGACGATCTGAGGTCTCACCCCAGGGGTACATTATGCACTATGGGTGTCCGAGACCAGCGTGCAGAGGAGAATACTTTAGCTTAAAGGAGAGAAATTGAGAGGAAGACGGAAAATATATAATTAGGGTTTTCTTAATTTGCTGGAAAAATTGAAGGCAAGAGAACTGGAGGGAAACATTAGAATGCTAAAATAGACATAACCCTTGGGAGGTAAAGGTGGCCGGTGCTTAGGGCTGATAACATTACCAACTTCATGTGCTGATGTCTTGAAATCTTGGAGACTCAATCTTCTTGAGCCCTAAGGGCCTGCAGGCCTGTACAGGTTTTGCGCTACTTTTACTAGGAGGCTCTACTTCGTCATGTATTACCTAAATATTTAAACTGTCCAGTGGATATAAACTATTGTATTCGAATTTTAACTACTTGTTTCTAATGTAAGCAGCAGCTATATTAGCCACGTGCACGCGGCAGGTATGTGTTTCTAACAGAAGCAGAAGCTACACTGGTGCGCACAGGTAGCAATCACAGACTTCTCGTAACACTGAAGCTAGTGTATTTGCTTCTCACACAAACAGAAGTTATAGCTGATATTCACACAATAATCAAGTGCACGTTCCTCATAAAACAGCAGCTGCAGTGGTTCTCACACGAGCAGCAGGTATGTGTTCCTCAGACGATAGCCACACTTTTCTCACAACACGTAGCAGTTGCACGTTTCTCATACAAGCTGCAGAAGGTGCGTGTGTCTTTGATACAAGAGTTAGCTACATGCTTCTTACGAACTGCAGCAACATTTTTGTCGTAGAGACAGCAAATACATTGCTGCTCGTATTTTGTTTATGTGAAAATTGTTAAGAAAACGCAGCTGATACCTCACTCCTGGTAATATGAAACGGCTGACTTGGAGAAAAGTTTAAAGAGGCGATAACGTTCACAGTGGCGTGACCTGCATTTAGGTCTTTATCTCGTATCTTTCGTGATTAACAGCTGCTCGCCCCCAGCCTCTACACAAAGCATAAATATGCCGCAATCTACTTCAGTTGTCACGTGCAACCCGACACGTACAGAGTGTATAATGAATTTGATTTATAAGTGTGGAACTTTGAAATAACACCCCTGCAGTGTATGTGAGAAGTCACCTTACAGTTGGAGTATTCAATCATTTGATCCTACCTGGATTTTACGGATCCTGCTTATCTGTGTATGCACCGTCATAGTCCACACAGAGGGTGACGTGTCGCTACTTCCTTCGTGACCTCTCCCGTGGCACGTATGGTGTCAAAAAGTCAGTAACGGCAGCTCTTGGGTCAGCGCTGGTTTAGTAAGGATACACACACCGGCTGTTATCAGATGTGTTCAAGTCTGGACTGCGTTGGAGGCCATGGCAGTAGCGAAGGGGATTAAATAACTACCACGAACAATCCACCTACTGGGAATTATTCACTGGAAAATTCACACACATTCAGAATGAAATACGATGAAGCACTATCTTACTCACACTACATCTTATAGAATCCTTCTGTTGCTCGGCTCTGTTATGACATAATTTTCCCCACATTTCAAGATATAAACACCTTTGAGATTTCGTCAAAAATATATGAGCCAGTAGCGGGAATGACCGTTACACCTCTCCATATCACTACGGGTGGAGGAATGGTCTTGCATGTCACTTTTGGGTGACGAGGAAATTTTTGGTAAAAAAAAAAAAAAAAGAGAGACATTCCAGTAGAGGGAGTTGCAGTAAATTGCACTCTCTGCTGAACATTGAACTTTCCAACCAGAATGTAGTCGGAATCATTCCAAAAACGAAGCACACGCAATTGACACTGGTTTATTGTCAGCATGGCTCAGTAAATTTGCAATCATTGGCAGAAATGTCTTCACCGCCAGGCCTCCTTTGTGGTCAAATATGGTCGAACACAGTCCTGCGAGTGACGCTGATGATTTCCGTACTGATTTTTGCGGTAATTTTTCAATGGAAGCAACAAAAGCGGCACAATTCACTGTTTGGAATGCAGGTCTACCACTCCGCAGACAATCTTTCATATTCCCCTATTCCAAAGCGCGTTTCTTCCGTTATAAATAGTTGTTTTGCGCGGAAGTGCCTTCCCAAATCGCTGCTGAAGGATTTCATCACTTGATACATTGTCTGACCTGTGTAGTCTTTTTGTACCTACAATCCAAATACTCGCTACCAAACGCTTCCCCCATGGAATAATTACCAATGTATACCACTGTCAAGGTCCGAGATTGCATAGCCGATATAGCGACTCGCTGCGCACTGGACGTTCCAAGGATCGAATCTCGGTAGGGGTAAAATTTTCCGCACAAGTCTTGTGGTCCAACCAGCCTCCTGTAAAATGGGTATCGGTTCATTCCCCGGTGGTAAAGAGCCCAGGGTGTGGCATTGACCACCCACCCGTATCTAGCGCCGAGGTTAAAGAAACAATAGAATTTCCCCTCTGTGTCTGCATGGTAAGTCAGAGAGGGAAATTTACTTTTATGTGCCTTTGTCACCGTCCAGCAGCCACAAATATTAATAAGAAAATGTCACATTTGGAGTTGGTATGTCGCGTCTTTGTCACACCTTCGTTGCCACATAGGGTTGCCAAGTCACGTACAGTTATGTCCGGTCATAAAATTCAGACATCAAGATATAAATTAATAAATAGATAAATAAAGTGTAAAGGTAAGAAGGTAAATTTCACCCTAAGACACGCCAGAGTATATACGTATCGCTATACTCTTTCTTTAATCTCGGCGTTAGATGGGTTGGGTGGTCAATCCCACGCTCCGGTCTCTTTACCCTCGGGAAAGACACGGTATCCCTTGTATAGGAGGCTGGGTGGGTCTCAGGTCCTGTCTGGATGGGTGCGGAAAAACTCGCCACCACCGAGATTCCATCCACAGACCGCTCAGCCCGTAGCGAGTCGCTGTACCGACTGAGCTATCCTGGCCCACAACAAATAAAGTGGACAGTGACTTTTCAGACACTCTGTAGAATCTCGTGTCAGTCTTAATATAATCTACTAATAGGCCGGTTATGAAGCAGTAAGAATTGTGTGGGATTCATTTTTACGGCACCTGCTGGGAGACGCCAGAATCTAGACATGAGATACATTGTTCAAAGCTAAGGTAAATTCTATAAAAGAGGAAGAAATGGAAGGCTGAAGAAAACTGCGCAAAGAGAATCTCCTTGATTTGTACGTTCTGCCAAATAACATCACTTTAAATTATATGAGGTGAAGTGGATGGGCTGGACACATATCACGCATGGAAGGGAATAGAAATGTTCATACACTTCTGGATGGAATTCCTGAAGGGAAGTAGCCAATTAGAAGAAATGTTAGTAGAAGTTAAAATGAAAATAAAATTGGCGTTAAGTAAATAGTATGTCGAGGTGCGAACTAGATTTATTTGGACCGCAATGTAGCTCAGCTTCGGCCTCTTGTGAAAGAATTATAACATCATACAAGAGGAGGAATTCCCTGACCAGCTGCGCATCTGTCTCGTTATTAAGAACTGCTTGTCAGTTGTAATCTGAGAGTCAGTAGTTCGATACATTTTGCATAAAGGTTTCAAAATTCTTTATCGTAGGTAATTAAGAACGAAGTAAGTCGTTTGTTTTATAGTTACATTTGAACAGCCAAAACAGAAATACTTCAAGGTAATAAGACTAGACTTGAACACATAAAGGTCAAAGATTTTTCTCGCTGTTTACAAACACAAGAGAGAATAATACCCTGGGCTTGTCGGGGTATTGACCTCAAACTATGCACATTTTTATGAGCGCATGGTTTTCGTCTAGAGAGACTGGTGTTTATGAGCACACCCATCTGAACACACGCCGCACGGAGCTGCCTGCCTGGTACTGTACCAGATCTTTTGGCAACACGCAACGACTTTTGAAGCACCTGGACAGCAGCAAAGCGGCAGAACGAATCCACTACCTGTTAATCTGTGGGCAGGGTCGCTCAGTCTGCTATAGCGACTGACTATGGGCTGGACGGTCCGGGATCGAATCCCGGTCGGAACGATATTTTCCGTCCGTCCAGACCGGTCCTGAGGCCCACCCAGCCTTCTGAAAAATGGGTACTGGGTCTTTCCCGGGGGTAAAGTGCGGCCGGGGCGTGCTGCTGACCACTCACCCCCCTCTAGTGCCGCGATCATGGAAGAGTAGAACTAAACCTCTACCCACCCTCTGGGCCACACCGGGTCTGTAACGGGAAAACTTTACCTTTTACCTGTTAATGTAGCGATATGCACTACGAGAGGGCCTGCAGTGACTCACACACATGTTGGTAGAGACGGTTCACACAACAATTTATACATTGTTATATCAACAATTGAACGTTGACCAAATCCTTGATGGGCACCGATTTTGGACTGTCGACACAGTCTATTGACACCTGATACCTGGGTCTACAATGAGCATTAGACTATAACGACAGTTTTTTATATTATTCATCCGTGCCCCGTGCTTGCAAACATTTATATACACCAACACAATCAAACAATAAAATTTTTATTTTTCCATAAATATGAACCCTCCTGCATGTTGCAGCGTAAAATTGTCATTCTCAGGGAGAGGTAAATGCAAATATATACATATATATACACACACACGTCAATGTTACATGTATAATGTTAAAAATACACAATAGCAGCTGCAAACGCAGTAATATCTATATTATTACCAAGTAGCTGAAAATGTATTCTGTATAGAGCTGTCGTCAGTTGGACCTTACGTATTTATTGGTGAGAAATGTAATTGACTCAAGGGGGAGCACGTCAGTTATTGATAAGCTAATAGTTACTCACCTAGTTAATAAATTTCCGGCATTTTGTATAGTAATCCAAATGTTGAACAATGTCCGCCATGTAGTATTTACCCTGAGTCAGATTAATCCAATCCACGCCCAATTTCTTTAAGGCACTTTTAATATTATTCTATCAAGAAAAAGTAGATATCAGTGCTGTTTTACATTCCTTTTTTCCGCAAAATTGTGCACAAACTTCTTATGTCAGAGTACTGCGTACACTAGAGAACGTGACTGCTGGAATATCATGTACCTCACTTGCTGACAGCAGTGCCTGAGGAATGTAAACATTTGGTGTTGATTGAATATTATTGATTTTCGTTTTCACCTTGCACGTTTTCAATGGCATATTCCAAAGACAAACTCTCTTGTGGGTAGAACAAACCAACTGCAAATTTTGTGCAGCACATCTGTACCCTTTATTACGAAACACATGCTTGTGTCCTCAGAGCCATGTCTGCTTCCGGCTGCCTCACAAAACACTGACTGCATTCATTCCATCCGAATCAGTGCTACTGTATCGGTTAAGGTTAATGGGTCACCTCCGAGAATAATCTGCCATGTATAGATAAAGAAATTATTCCCGAGTAAATGGGTAGCTGGAAGCAACAAATTCTTGCCTGATGCTGAGGTATGGATTTTGCTGTTATATATTTTAAATGCGTTAAGCTGATGGACAGCACGTAATTACTCCGGCGAATCTCTTATAGAAGGCGATTTCTTTGATATCACCATTTGTAGCAATTTTCTTCGGAGCATTAAGGCACCGCCAGAATATAGCACGTGATGTGTTGTCGTTCTTTTAACGAAATGGGTGCCAGTAAAAGCCACGAACGGTTATTTCAAACTTACGCCACTTAAATCCTTATCTTGTGCAAGGTTTCACCAAGCGATTTAAAACCTTTCAAACATGAGAGTAAAACAGAGGAGATGATTTATTAAGTTATTTATTTTTATCTTTGGTGTGTCAGCAGCAAGTTTGGTTTCTGTTTAGGCAGGGTCCTATGAATAAGTACTGCTCAGTCCATAAATAAACAAGATTTAAAAAACGCATTCCGTTACATAATACACCGACTTTTTTTTAAAGCAGCTCTTTCCTTTCAAAATGTCATGCATTACCACAGTACATGGATAGATACAACTTCTTACCAGCGCATAAGAGAATTACATACCTTTGCCAATTTTTATGTCACTCCGAAATGTGTGTTCGGAATTCTTATACCGAACTGCACCGATAATAATTATTACGTGAGAGAAGCTGGAGTAGATTTACAATTTTGATATTTGTCATCCTGTTATTTTGATTGCAATAAAAAAAAGGTTTAGTGTTCCCGTTACAAGCCCGGTGTGGCCCAGGTAGAGGTATAGCTCTACTCTTCCATGACCGCGGCACATGAAGGGGGTGAGTGGTCAGCAGCACGCCCCGGCCGCATTTTACCCCCGGCAAAGACCCAGTACCCATTGTACAGGAGGCTGGGCGGGCCCCAGGGCCGGTCTGGACGGGCGGAAAATCTCGTCCCCACCGGGATTTGATCCCGGACCGTCCAGACCGTAGTCAGTCGCTATACCGACTGAGATACCCGGCCCAAATTTTGATTGCAATAATAAAGGAATAAATCACTGACAAATACAATTAATGTTTATTATATATTTTATTCTGTAACACTTTTCGACCCGTTACGGTAATCTTAAGGCCAAAAATATAAAATTCGCACACTGTACTGTGTACAATTATGTTACAGATATTAATAAATAAGATCTCAAATTTATATTCCAAAAATAATTCCTATTGTGCTAAATTAATTTTTTTAATTATTAAAATTAATAAAATGTGGTTAAAAGAGGATTCGTATGATAAGCTTCTGTATTTCCGTGTAGTAGAAGAATACGCTGTATAAAATCCATGGAATGTCGACGTGTAGTTCTTGTTCCATGAAATTCATACTGCGTATTCTTTATTTTTTTTACGGCTCGACAACCATGGCAAGCCTAGCCCCCCCCCCCCCTTTTGTTTAGATTTTGCCATAAAACTCAAAACACCAACA
>Ga0123352_10017123_pt1 | contig 11556 bp, 9 predicted proteins | sample TergutLab28metaG_FD_89700 | JGI IMG/M metagenome (GOLD analysis project Ga0123352, IMG submission 89700) | Labiotermes labralis P1 segment gut microbial communities from Petit-Saut dam, French Guiana - Lab288 P1 | ecosystem: Host-associated > Arthropoda: Insects > Digestive system > Gut ...
TAAGTTGTACAACGGACGCAGCCTTTTCAATATTATGACTTGAATAATTAATATTTTATTTGAATAAGACGTAAATCTTCACTCTTTTTATATTCCGAAATTCTTATTTTGAAATGTCGTTGCTTAATTCACACACATTTTCTCCCCTTCTAATTTTGATATGTCTTTTTCTCTTTTCCACTCTGTTCTCGAACCTAACTTACTTTAAATAACATTTAATTATATCCCTAAGATTCTATTGGCTGTGCACTTTATAATTTTTCTGTACGTTAATTTCTTATTATTGACCATTGCATAAGTCAAGTTTTGTAAATTTTTAAATTTTGAATTGTAAACGGTTTCCGGCAATCACTGCAGATGGTCTTGTTGGTCACAATGGAGTAAATAACTACAGGTTTTTAACTCTTAGGTTTAATGTAAGTATTCTTAAACATATTTTAGTTATTTATTTGATTTGATTATTAAAAATAAGTATAAATCACTCATGGACAGCCTTAATGTGCCACATGGGGCTCGCGGATCACATTCTGTACTGACCTGTCGGCCTGATGCGTGATATTGAAGTGACTCGTGTCATCTGCTGTAGGGTCGTGGATCGGAAATCGATAAATCTCACAAAATTTCTCGCCCCAACAGACATTTTTCCGTCCCCCAGGAACTCTTAATGATGGACAGTCACACACATGCTGTTTGAAGTAACGACAGGCTGTCAGCTGATAAGATTATTCGGCGTCTTTATACACGGTATCAGTAAAATAACTGGACAGCAAATGTGTTGCTATATTTGAGGCACTACATCAAGTGAAATATTACTACGTATGTATCGACAATGTCATAGGAAGATTTACTTAGCCCTTTGATGTATGGAGGTTAATAATGAACCACGTACTTTATCATCAGCTTATCCAGAGAGTGTATTTATTTCTGTCTTTCCGTTTCTCACAATAAACAGCTATTATTTCCCTGAATAGCATTACCGGTTGGTTCATGTAATGGAAACCGACTGCATTCTCTGTGGTATAGGAAATTAATTTTTATAGCATTGAGATAGATTTCAGGCTTAATGGCTGTGCCGTGACTGGAGGTTTGTTACCTGCTTTTCACTGCGGAGGCTGAAGTTCGATTTCGAATCAGTCATTGGGAGAGATTGTGTGGAGATCGTGGCACTGGAACATGTTTCTCTTCGACTACATCTCTTTCCACCTGTAATTATATTTCCACCAATGCTCCATGTTTATATTAATTTTAATATTACTACTACCAGAACCACATGTGGGCGAAGCCTGAGAATCTTCAAATAAGCAATATTCTTTCGGTTGTATTGGAACACTGGAAGATATAAAGATTTCGCGCTGTAGATCAGCCTTAATAAATCTGGGCGTGTTATCATTATTTTGACCTTAACACTTTGTAAGTCACTTAGAAAGTCCTGACTAAGCTATGCAGCCTCTGACCGGGAATGTCCAGGTCAGTGATTCTCTATATACTCAGAAGGGTTGCAGAGAAAATTGTAACGAATTGTTATTATGCTGCCGAGGATAGCAGTAATTGAGATTCTACACGAAACCCCCAAATTCGAAATTGTCAACAGACATTTCAGAAAGCTAGCTTGTACACCATCGTTTGAATCCCACGTCACCGATAATAAAAAAATTAGAAAATAATGCCAGTATGATGCTGTTTATAGAACATACCACTTTCTTTGTGTCCTAATGGTGGAGTTACCTCACTGCCAGACAAATTGCTCCGAATTGAAACAAATCTTTCACAACAATGATATTTAGCGGGAGATATACGTTAATTTCTTCTGCTGCTAGCACTTTTCATTTCAGGCGGGTAATGATGAGAGGACATACCGGAACGTCCTATCCAGAGAACGTTAAGCAAACCCCTAAACTGGATCAAATCTACAGTCAACACTTCGCACTGATAAATAACAAAACAAAGAACTGAGAGTAGGGCACAATTAAAAGAAATACAAGTGTCTAAAATACACATTTGTTTTGCTGTGTAATTTAAGTTATCGGTGAATTTAATATGTCTTGTAAATTAAGTTATTTTTAAAAACAACGTGATACATGTCAAGGAAATGTAAAGGGACGTCCTTTCCTTTTAGAGACTGCTGATTGGAAGTCAGTAACCGGAGAGTTTTGTGACCTGGCATCTCAACACGGGATGTGTTTAGTCCAATGTTGATACGGTTTCCGAATTTTAATTTGCTTCTACATGAGTCTTATGCGGTTCTCCCAATTAAAAGTCCTCAAAGTTAAGCCTTTTGCTTTAACAGTCAACAAATTTTTTGTCCACATTATGCACTTCAGCATTAACCATTAAACAAACATTTGCAGTCACCATCCTAATGCCTTGATTTTTCATGACATTCCTGTCAGAAGGGCGAAAGCTTGAATGTAGTCATTTTCTACGGAAGTGATGCAGTTTCTTCCATCTCGGAAATAAAGTTTCCCTTATTTTTGCTTTCTTTCTTTGTTGTTTACTGCTTTACGGTTTTTACATCTCTCTCTCTCTCTCTCTCTCTTTAGTTCATATTTTGAAGTTTTTAATTAGGCGCTATTTATTTTCTGTTACTTTGCCAGGATTGGAAAATGCTGAATTTATGTATACGAATCAAAAATGAATTGATCCAAGATAATGTAGTTAAGTGTATTCTTTCTTTGAAGTGCATAAATTATTCATACAACATACGAGATAGTCTGTTAGCCCTTAAAATATGTTTTGAAGGTTTCATTCTAGCAGTTAATCGTCACATCTTTTATAGCGCTTCTTTTCATTTTTAAATCCAGCGATGATTTATGCCCCTTACCACAATATGGTATATTCGAAAATTGCATCGTATCTGTTATAAAGCAACTGATATGGGAAATTCAAATGATTTCTTCTTATTTACCATCATTATGGCTCACCATGACTAAACTGTCGGCGAGTGTGTTGTCGCTCTTGTTGTTGGGGCGCTCATAAAGATAAGGTGCAAGTGCTACAAATGAAGCATATGTTGTCCCCGTTACCACAGAAAGAGTGCATCTGTAAAAAAAACCAGACGTATGTGCAAGTTGGAAGGCGCCGAGTAACGGGCTCTCGATGCTATGTTAGTGGCCGAAGTTCAGTGTGAAACCCTTTTATAAGTGTAAGATAGCTTGAGGCTGCTACTCGCTTTCGTGGGTAAGAACGTGCGGTTATTTGGAAGCTAAAGAAGACGGTCTCAAAGCAAGTCATGTTGCTGTGAAGAACCTGCTGACAGATGTACTTAATCTATTCGCTTATTTTCAGAGAGCAATGCAGGCCATTATTTGAATGCATTAATAATGTCAGACGAATGTACATGCAGGTGATCAAATGATTGTCCGATTTTAGTATTCAGGGCAAGAGGAGAGCCTTACAACACTCAATACAGGCCTATGCTGTACTCTCCAAGTAGTAATCGTGCGTCTGTTCATTCTTTGGAGTGGATTTCCCGTGAAATGGCCGCAGTCGTCATTACACAGAAGAGCACATGGACGGCCTTCATTAAATATGAACACACTACGTAGGCGCAGTGGTTCCCTTCACAAGACTACTTAACGCTATGGAGTAGATCTAGTTCCAACAGAGTTCATTTACGATTTTTTGTGGTTCAAATATCGCTGTCGTAGAAGGCCAATGTTATGGGTTGGCCACCACGAGCGACTGGTGTGGACCCAACCGAGAATCTGTGAAGTTACCTGCAAAAAAAATAGGGGAGCGGAGGCGTAGTTTGTTGAGACCACAATGCGGGAGGTTGCGGATTAGATTTCCGGTGGGGTCCTAGGAAATTTCCAAGTGACCTTTTCCTCCTGTCAGCATTCAGTAACCTGGGGTCCACTCAACCTGAAACAGAAGTGAGTGCCACGGACTTTCTTTGGGGTTAAAGTGGCCGCACTTTAAAACCAAAGAAACTCAACTAGGACAGCAGAGTTGGCAATTCTGCTGTCATAGTTGTGCCTCATGTTAAAGCACGGGTGCAAGCCCAACATTCCATCCTCCACTGAGTCTTCACGACATGTTACGTGAAAACTTTACCTTTACCTTTACATGCAGGAAACCCGATCCATCCCCCTCAGAAAATTTTTGGTACTCTCTGTGTTCTAGTATCTGACGCTAGAGACGATCCGTCTTTGGCCCTAAGGGATTTTGAACGTCACATTAAAAATTCAGTCATTCAAAGGCTAACATATTAATTCACACGTAAGGAATGGATTAAGGTTTACAAATAATAATATTTGCCTACAGTTACATTTTACACCGACTTTTAAATGTGTCAATAAACAACATACCAGGGGAAAAAGCAGAAACGTCTGCAAAACCCTACATTTAGCCTTGTCAATGTAGCAGAAATGGCTTTGAAACTATTTTGAAAAAATTATAACTCTGCAAAATTTTAATTATTTGTGTAAATGCGCATGAGGAGAAAGAAGACATGGAGATTTTGAAATTCTGACGACCATATTTGTTCTCCGAACAATACGAACTACCCGGTCACCATGTCCGCTCACTGTGATAAACAAGGTTATTAAATTCTTCAGGTGCCTATTGTCACGGAACATAGTGACAAGTCTCGGAAAATCAGTAAGTTTAATCCAAGTTGTCTTCAAATTAGACATATTTTTATCCTTGGTTAATAGATGTACGTCGAAAAGAGTTGTAAGGAATGGAAGACACACACAAACTACAGCAAACTGATTGCACACGTGACTTGAATTATGGAGGCAGTTTCACGGGTGCTTCCCTTTCGCTATGACACATAGACAGTTGTAGGTGGTGAATTTTTGTTGCATAGATTCTCTGTAACTTCTACGACTGACACAGTATTGTTGTTGTTTTTGTATATGTGTGTACCTGCTTCACTATTGCGTTCACGCATACCTGCTGCCATCGTGCGGCTAGGCGTGTCACTAACAACACCGGCATAATTCTCTCAGCTCCGACGTTGCACAAAATGAAGAAAGTTTTCCCCTGTCTCCGTCTGTTTAAAGAACGACCCTTTATAACCTGTACTGCGTCCCTACGAAACAAATTACGGAACACCATCTACCGTGACGTCACTCTTCCGTGTGTATTGTTCAATTGTTCAGCGGTACCGCTTTTTGTGTCTGCAAAATTAGGATCCAAGGACGTTTCACGCGAAAGACTAGAAGACTTCACGTCAATTAGAAGTGATAAGATTTTCTCAGACGACCAGCCACAGATATTTTGAGCAGAAGTCTAACATTAAGAAGACAGTTCGTCTTCATTACCCGGTACGATGCTTTTGGTCACCAAAATAATACCGTAATTTTCGAATGTTAATGGGCGGTAAGAATCAATGGCGAGAACAGATTGCTGAGGAGAAATGTGTGTGAATAAAAATGGGGAAGTTAGAGGATGGTGGATAAAGGTTGCGGGCATACATACATACATATATACATACACACATACATACATACAAACATACGTACATACATACATACATACATACATACATACATACACACACACGTGGTTAGATGCACACGCACATTGATACATACATGTACACACATACACATACATACATACATACACACACACACATACATACATACACACACACATACACATACGTACATACATACATACATACATAATACATACATACATACATACATGCACACATACATACATACATACATACGTACATACATACAGACATCCATCCGTGCAGGACAGACTAGGGACAAAACTAACACTAACCGCGAAGCTAGCAGCCGTGCTGACCGGACACGGGAAAACAAGGGCATATCTCTACCGGTTCAACCTAAGGGACGAAGCGAGATGTATATGCGGCCACAACGACCAAACCATGGATCATCTCCTATTCCATTGCGAGAAGACCAGCACACAGCGAGAGGCCCTAAAACACCAAATAAGTCAACAACGAAACTGGATGGAAATTAAGCAAGAACTTATATCCAAACATAAGAAAGTGTTTTGTGAATTTATAGAACCAATAGATTTCGAACGTTTACTACAGAATGAATAATAGATATATCAAAGCAAGCATAGCATGTAGTATTACACAATGTAATGGAGCATGCTTAAAACTAAATTTTAAAAAATACATACATACATACACATATGCATACATACATACATACATACACACACATACATGCACACATACATGCATATATACATGCATACATACATACATACATAATACATACATACATACATATATACATACATTCATACATACATACATACATACACACACACACACATACACACATTATTCATACATACATACATATATACGTACATATGTGTATCGTTCACATATATATAACTAACCAACCAACTCAATGGAGCAGAGCCCTTCTTGAGAACCTAACAGTTTCTTAGCTAGTCAAGAAATTCCCCACGTTTTACGGTACCCGAAGTTTCAGTACTGCATTCACAACAGCCCGTCACTCAACCCTATTCTGAGCTTGATCAATACAGCCCATGTCCCCCGTTCCACTTCCTGAGATCCATTTTAATATTATCCTCCCATCTACACCTGGTTCTTCTTTCTGTTGGTTTTTCCTACCAAACTCCTATATGCGCCTCTCCCCTCCCCCATACGTGCTACTTTCCCCACCCGTCTTATACTTCTTCATTTGATCACCAGAATAATATTTGGTGAGGAGTACAGTACATTAAGGTCCTAATTATGCAATCTTATCCACTCCCTTGTTACCTCGTCCCTTCTAGGGCCAGCTATCCTCCTTAGCACCCTTTTCTCACACCCTCAGCCAACGTTCCTCCCTGAATGTGAGCTACCAAGTTTCACACGCATTCAAAACAGCAGACAAATTATAGTACCGAGTACCTTAATTTGTAAATATTTTTGGATAGCAAACAAGAAGACAAGGATTCTGCACCGAATGATAGCAAGCATACTCTGACGTCAGTGTGATCTTAATTTCTTCTTGAATAGAATTTTGATTCGTTATGATTGTTCCCAAGTATTAGAAATGTTCCACCCTCTCAAAGGTATATTTGCAGGCTTTATGTTGTGACTTCGTCCTGCGTTCTGATCTCGATACATGACGTACATACATACATACGTACATACATTTGTCACTGTGCTTAATTAATTTTTGACTCATTAAGACCTGTGGGATTGTGGAGATATACGAGAGACTATAGGAAATAATACCTCCTGGTTCTTCAGAAAACTGTAATTACAGTTATAAGTTGATTTATGCATATCATTAATACATCATTCACAAAGTTGGGAATATTTTTCCACAAACTGTTCTTCATTATCAACAGTTTTTCCACCTTTGCATGAGACGCTGTAAGCCGATCGCATCAAACTATACGCTGAAGCGTCGAAGTTCCTCATGCATGCTGTGTTTAGCACCTCGTCGTCCACAAGACGACGTCCTCAGAGTGTATCCTTCAAGGGTCCAAAAATGTGGAAGTCGGGTGGTGCTAATTCGGGACTGTAGGAAGTATAAGGATTTGATTCCTCTCCCTGTTTGGCCGAACTCTTCAAAATAGTTTTTTTTAACTTCTTTCATGTATGCACATATCGCTCTGAATTCGTTGCGGCGCCTCTCTTCAAGAATTCCATAAACAAGATCCCTTCACAGTCCCAGAACACGCTAGCCACGACTTTACGGGCAGAGGTCTGCCCCTTGAATTTGTTCTCCCGCATTCTGCCTACGGTTCCGATTTAGGACCCTTAGACTGCTATCTTTTTGGCCCCCTGTAAGATGAAATCCGCGGACGTAGTTTTGCGGAAGACGACGAGCTGAAACCTAGCCTGCACGAAGTGCTCCGTAGCTTCAGCAAAAGGTTTTAAGCAACCGGCATAAAGTTTTTCGCGTAAAGACGGAAAAACTGTGCTGGTAATTAAGTAGATTTTGTGGAAAAATTATTTCAGTTTTTGAAACATATTCCTGTGACACGTGTAAATTTCATAATTTCTGATAAGAAGGAGAAGACAATGCCTTGCTACCGACTTCTTCTTCACTGATGTTAGTCTCAACACTGTTTGGAGATAAACGGTGATTTTAATATCCCAGCCTCTTTACTCCATTATAGAGAGCTCCACTGGCAATTGGAAAGGAGGACGACGGGCCCACATCCCGTTTAGGCGACTGCGATTACCCTGTCGTCCAAAACGTAGGCTAGTCATTGTACTATGTGAGCTATTTCGGTGCCATTTGCTGTCAGAATTTAATCTTCAAGACTAATACACAAACATCATTACGTTGTGACCAAGCCCCACTTTGCCTTTCGACGGTAGATATTTACAATTCGTTAGCACTGCCGTCCGGCCAGCCAGTGTTATTAATGCGTCCCCCTCCACACATATCCCAACGGATGGCTTCTTCGGCCCCCTATTTCGTTCTGTAAGGGTGGGAATGGGGCTAACTCTCGCTTCAATAGACATATTGAAAGCCGACTTAAAGCAGCGGAGCGATGTGGTCGCAAATCTCTGAACAGCTACCAGTATTCCGCGTATTGATTCCCATAAAAGCAACCCATCTCATGGCACACTGTACTGCTGGTTGCTGCTGTAAGGGGGTGAGTTTGCACATGGAAAAGGGATTTGACTAGTTTCAACGTTCACTTTCAATCTTCTCGTGATTTTTATATGTATACATGTTTTGAAGGATCTTCTAGCACGTTTTATAGTGCACCTAAACAGATATAGAAGTAGCATAGGTTGTTAAAAAAAAGTGGTTTGATCTCAGAAGTAGCACAGGTTGTTAAAAAAACAAGAGTTTTGATCTTAATGTACAAAACTATCTGCATGGCAAACAATCTGTTTTGTACGTTTGTGGCACTTTTCCTACTCAGTACAGAGGGACAGAAAAGTGTAAACGGGGACAGAATGTAGAAAGAAGTTCTTTTCTGTAACAAGACACTGAGCAAGTCAGCAGAAGCCGTGGAGGTTCTAACTTGTATGCATCTCTTTCGAATCTGATCTCGAACAACTACTGCCATGGCAAGTTGTGGTGGTTTCCGTAGTCCAACGAGGTAAATACTGGGATATTTCCTCAAACTGATCCACGGTCACTTCCTTCGACACTTTCCAATTCATTCTTTACGAGTCTTCCTAATATTTGACGTTACATAAAATTACTGATAGATGTTTCAAATAAACCAAATATGCACTATATATATATATATAGTGCATATCGCAGCAAGAGTGATATATACATATATATATATATATATCACTCTTGCTGCGATTTTTGACCGATCAGTTGATCGACTGATCGGTTGATTGACTGAGCGATTCACAGTCGAGTTTCCGTAATTAAAGACATGGGTTACCATAGTTACCGGATTTTTCATTGTTCCTATAAAGGATGGTGTCCATGACTTGACAAGACAGGTTTTCATTGACAATATGACCGGGGTTCCCCATAGACACCCTACTTGTTAAGTGAAATATAGATTTTAGTGGTTACCAAATTTGAGTATTTACGATTGATCTTCGTTTGTATGGACTTCGTAACAGGAGTTTCTGTGGTTTCTATTTTTACATATTTGCATAGTTACGAGAAGTCCTTATAAAATGGACCACTGAAATTTAAATGCCTAGGGAACGGCATCAGAGCGGGACAGATGACAAGAATTTTTCGGGAAGAACATTACAGCAAACATTACATTGCAGTATGAACAATTCTCCATATTATACAGTATGCAAGCTCGAAAAACGTTTAAAGGAAATGTTCAAATCTGCGTAATTTGGGCCGTGGCCACCTGGGTTTTTCCCATATGTTGTGTAAAATATACCTGTCACAATAACACAATAAGTTTGATCACTGTTAATACTTGAATCTCAAGAGCAGTTTGTTAAAAGCTTCTTAATAATCCATAACATAAACTTGGACACATTTCTCGATAATAAGTGCAATATTCATCGTTCATGTCAGCAAGTATCTCCACGAAATTAACTCAGACCATAAATGCAGAAACACTGATAGCAGGCACCTACGCTACCAAGAATAAAAATCCCAAATGAAAGCGCATGTACTGATATGGATGTATTATTAAACGTACCATTTATGTACATATATATATATAATTATAACACTTCAATTACATGGAGATTTAATAAACAGATTTAACCTTCAAAGTCTGCGGCACAATTCCCAAGTATGCTGTGCGCCGACTTAAAAAAAAAAAAGGAATTGGGTTCATTAACGAAATTGTGGATATCGTACACGTTATAAAGAAAGCTGACTTTATGAAGACCTTGGAAAAGTATTATATGCAGGTTGAAGCAAAGAAAGAAGTTATGTTAATGACAAATGCATAGCTGATATCAATCCGCTTTTCGATGCTGTAGTAAATAATGAACTCCGCAGATGGCACACCTATCCGTAGAACGACATACTTAACCCTCACATACCTAACCAGTTTCACTTTGATTGACTCTTGAGCGAAAGATACGTGTTGGCACCAGGTCAAGTATAATGTAAGAAAATTTTGAATACTCGCTATTTAGGATTTTAATGTATCACATCTCACAAAAGTGACTATACAGACGAAGCGCAGACTCTTTTACTTAAAGACGAAGTTCGTACCGCGCAGTAAACACTTATCATCTCTGTTATAAAAACCAATCAGTTTATGGTGTAAGTGGCACAAGTCGCTGTTTTTTGTGAGATAAATACAGAACACATAAATACAGTGTGGGCAGAGCGTACAGGTTTTGAAAGTTAAACTTGTTGGTGCATCGCGTAATCAGTAAGCTTCAAAAGGTTAAATTTCGTCTACTTTACAGTAAGAATATCACCAAACTAACATAAAGAAAGCATATTATAACGTGTCCATCTCGACACAGCATGTAATAATAAATTATTAAGATATTTTAAGGGGTCACGAAAATCTTATGTGGAAATTAACATACAAACGTTACGCAAAATAATAATAAGTACAGCGTATAGACATTAATATAGCAATGCTACATAACACAAAAAATCCTTAAACCTGCAAAAAATATGAAGTCTAAGAAAGTTGTGTTTTTATTAAAAAAAACTGCGTTTTTCAGTCTAGTATCTCAGGCTAAAAAAATACAACCAGCTAGACCGAAATATGTAGCTTATGAACAAAAACACGGTTTGTTTCGCCTGAATATTTGATTTTAGTTTGAAAATCTAGATATAAACTTGTAGTTTTTCAACCAAAATAGGTAAATTTCATGCTGTGAAACGATAATTTTATTTATATACAACTCACCATATTTTATTGTATTTGTTTAATCCCGATGATACCCGATCGTGTCGAAACATATAGCACTTTTATAAAAATATATTTTGTTATTATATAATGAAATATTTGTCTTGTGAACCAACTTGCTTTAGGCTGGCTCAAGGTCGGTTACGATGTGGACAAACACCTTTCTCTTCCTTCCTTATACGGCTATCGGCTGGCGATTGGTTACTTTCGGTTGGTGAACGGCGAGGGGGGGGGGGAGGGAGAGCTATCCGAGCTTTCGTTGTAAGTCTGTGGGTCACAGTCGGTTACTCTGTGTTTGGCTTTTTTTTTTTCGAA
>Ga0123352_10017124_pt1 | contig 11556 bp, 6 predicted proteins | sample TergutLab28metaG_FD_89700 | JGI IMG/M metagenome (GOLD analysis project Ga0123352, IMG submission 89700) | Labiotermes labralis P1 segment gut microbial communities from Petit-Saut dam, French Guiana - Lab288 P1 | ecosystem: Host-associated > Arthropoda: Insects > Digestive system > Gut ...
GTAACGGTCAGTGACCGAAACATCTAATCTTAACAACTGAACAATTTAATGCACCAATTCTTGTTATATAATAAGGTTATTATATTCCTCTACATGTTTCGAGCACTGTTGTACTCATCATCAGGAGGTCAAATTGTATTATACAGCATCTGGTATCGTCACACTCTGTAGGTGGCCGTCCGGTGCGCACCGGACTGCCACCTACAGAGTGTGAGGTTAACAGATGCTGTATAATATAATTTGACTTCCTGATGATGAGCACAACAGTGCTCGAAACATTTAGAGGAATATAATAAACTTATTATAAAACAATAATTTGTGCATTAAGTTGTTCAGTTGCCAAGATTATTCTGAGAGGTACGGTCAGCAAAATATCAACATTTGAAACATTTAAGTTAACTGAACCATAATTAAAATATACGTAAGAATTACACTGAGTATGGTGCACACAAATGTAGGGTTTAATGCAAATAGACCGCAAGCTGTAAACTGAACTCTCATGTTTATCATTTGACTTAACAACTTTTCTAGCTCTGTGATAATGCTGTAATGTATGTCACGATCCAAAGATATTCCGTGAATGAAATATATTCCCTTATTCGCCTCTTGTGTTGTTTTATGACAGCATACGATCATCGAGACAAATACTGACATATACAAAATACAGCACGATATGAGGTAACCTGAAGTAATATACGTTGGTAGTTTACTGACACTAATATCACTGTCAAAATCTAAAAAGTAAGCTGCATAGTACAAAGTAGTAACACACATAATTACCATAGACACTGTCTCTAGTAAAATTGGAAAGCCGAAATATGAATTAATTAATGTAACACTATCGTACATTTTTAGGTAAATCACTCTTAGGTAACTGACTCTATGGCGTCCATACAAGGCCCTTGCTGTGCCCGTTAGGTCTCTGCCAGATAGTGCAGGCAGTTCGATGTAATCAATGTTAACATTAAGTGATAGATATTTGTGTTTTGATGGAGGTTTAGTTGCCATATTTTTCTTGTTGATATATTCTAAAAGTATACCATTAAAATACTCATACCTGCATTTCAACATGTGGACTATACTCACATATTCTACACTGAATATTATGTGGAAGTTAACACTTAAAGCCTGCACTGAACTCCCTAGAATCACCATTATAATAGTCTCACCACCTGTTGCCGTAAAGTAGATTAAAGGATACAAAATTATTTGTGTGAGAAACGCAATTGCCCCCGTCTTCAAAATTCTCAAACGTATTTTTTTGTACATAAGTATTCTGGTTCTCCTGTCAATAAATTGATCAATTGTTAGAAGTTTTTTCAGTAACTTATTAATATTGCCACTGTTAATGAAGTTTTTTGTTACAATGACAAAAATTTTGGTTAATGAAAAGAAGACAGCGTAAACAATGTATGCAATTTTCATTTTTTTCGGAACATTTTGTAAGCCGTAAGTCGCAAAATGTAAGTCCATACCAAACACTGCAAGGAATAATACAATCCACATCAGTAAGAAGCAGACATCTGAAACGCGAAAAGAAAACACTTCTCTTTTACCAATATCCAACTCCAAGAAAGATAAAGGCAACAAACCAAATATCCTAGACATGAAAATAAGTGGTTTGAGTGAGATATTTATATCCGACATTGTCAAAGAATTCACCGTTTCTCACAGCACGTAACACATACAAATGTTCTTGAAACTGCTGACTATTGGTATAAAACTCAGTTCAGTTTCGAGGATTCATTCCGTCTGTGCGTCCAGCAGTACTGGACACTAAAATCTTACACACCCTGTTCGTGGTTACACAGAATAATATGCATATTCGTTGAAGAAACATTTCGTTCTTCGTCGATATGATAAATATTTACATGACCAGAAATGCTTTTAAGAACTGATAACGATTGTTGATTTTTGTCATGTGGCTTTTACTTCCAACAGCTATTCAGCCTCTATCTTGAAATTAAAACTCATCAGAAGTATTTCAAAATTAAATCATATTTATGAATATGTATAAATGCATTCACCTCACATAATTATCTTGTTTATTCCTCGGTTTTACTCTGACTCTTGTAGTCCTTATATGTTCTGCTATGAGCTAAATGCTTGGCACAAACACTTGGATCTGTGAATCGGAGGTTTTATGGGATATAACCATCTTAGTGTACAAAGAATTTCTACAAGAATTGTATTCAGAGAAATATAATCACTTTGACGCTTAGTGCAGCGGCTCTTTCGAACTGCTTCAACAATATGAGTCGTCTGTCTTAAAAAGTGAAGAACTGCCACATTTTCTACTCCGAAACTTGCATCATTTCACTGCTGGCATGAGACGTGCCAATTTGAAGACTTGTGTTATGTTTGGAATAGTGCCTAGCAATAACAATACGTTTGTTTAAAATACCTTTTTCATTAGCTCATAAAGTGATGAATATTTTCATCTACTCTATGGAATTAACAACGGTACAACTTGATGTTTATCTTTCAACACTTAAAGACATTGAGAGGCAAACACAAGCTTAGAAACACTGACATTGTAAGAGAGATAACGGAAGTAAATTTTATGAAACAATTTCATAAACTTCAAAGATAATGGGATTAAGTTATTGAACCTATGACGCTGTCTGCCACCTGAAATGTAGGTCAACCTGTGAGATGAAGTCGGGACCGTCTAGGATGACACAACGTTAAACTACGTTGTTTTCGGTGTAATATCTGGGAAAATGGCTGTTTTCCCCCTGAGAATAACATAGTTTTCTTCAGCAGACACAGGAAGACAACGTAATAATGCTCTGAAAGAGGTCGCGACTAAAGCTACTGTGTGCTGTCCAGTCAAATGAAAGTAAAACTTACTTCATCACAGTCCCAACTCTGCTTCTTTTATCTTTTTTTTGTAGAGCATGTGTTTATGAAATCTGTCGAAAACCACAGAACAACAAACAACCCCTGTAGGAAGTACAGCCTTTATATAATATATTTCAGTAATTATGTAAATCCTCCTTACGTGCACCACAGTTTACTGAGCTTTTCGATGTTTTGCCCACAAGTAGCTGGAAATTCGAGAATACATTAAGAGGATGCGAGGCCGTAAAATGAAGAAGAATTGTACAAAAACTGTAAACACGAATGTTAAGAGAGGGTTAGAAGAAAAAAAGAAAATACAGCTCCGCGAAACTAACGTAAGATGAAGAAAAGAAATCGAAAGGCTGATAAAGGAGTTATTAATTAATGTGGATTAAATAGGTAGATAAACAGATGACTGGAAAAATATTTAAAAAAAATAGATCTAAATTACTCAGTTTCAAATGTAAAATACAATACAAGAAAAATAAAGGGAAAGGACAGAAGGAAGATTAAAAAATGAAAGGAATGTAAAGTAATACATAAAATGGAACAACTGATTACATTGCCTGAAATAATTAAACGAAGGAAAAGTAATTCAGTTGAATTTAATTGTTGTTGACTGAAGTGCTGAGCCGAGAGACAAGTGGCTAATAAGAGAAGCAGCACCAACTGAAATGCACAAATGACAAAACGGCAAAGACAGAAATGTGAAGATATTTATAGCTGAAGAAAAGGAACCTTTTTAGAACTGTGAGTTAAAATGTATTTTTATATTGGAAATCAAAACCTTTCATTTTGGTAAAAGAATAAATACGTTCTAAAATCGCAGCGTATTTTTAATATACGTTAAAAATGAAAAGTAGGAGGAAATTTGTTTCTTCTAATTATTTTCTCGCGTGCAACTACTTAACGATCGTTTCCAGATTTATACTTTGCAAACGCGCGCATATTTGTCCACGTACGCAAAATGAGTAGCTACCAGCACGTTTTATGTTTAACTGACGCATCACAATATTGTAAATTGTAAATTTCGACGGTCGCATCCTGAAACTAAAATTATGCACTTAATTAGACACCACGCGGCGAAGAAATGAAGGTTTAGCTTCATAGATTCTTAATCCCGACACAGAAAGGAAAGGGCGATCATCTTGACGCCTCTCTAGTTCTTATTTGGGCTAAATAGTTTCAGTATGCAAAATGACAAGACGGGTGGACACCTGACCACGTCTGTAAATTTCGAAGTAAGGAATTTCTTAACATACGCGGAATTGCAGTCCGGTTCGTCGGTCCTACTGCGCTTTGCAGTAATACAAATTTATTTAAGAGCGTCTCAAAAATCACCAAAAGACCGATGTAATAATTTATATGAATGTTAAATCGCCATGTAGAAGAGCTGATTTAGATATTTAATTTGTGTAAATGTTTAAAGTAGAACTATTTGCACATTTATTAGATTAATTGAAGAAATTACCTCTTTAAAAAGTGCCAAAGTAAATTTAGTTCTTATTTAACATCGAACTTACTTCACTTATATATCACAGAATTCCATCAATCATAATACAAAAATGTGTCGGGTGAAAAGAAACAACGTTCTTTCAATTAAAAAGGTTATTCAACTGATAGGATAAATTCTCGAGTTGTAACATTTTTCAGTGTTGTATCCTGGAGAACGCAGTAATTCTTTAATTGGAAATTACAACTCTGCTTGCTCATTCCACAGTAACATGACAAAATACCTGGCCATGTGAAAGTTAATAGAATTAAAGCAAAAAATGTAAAATAACAGGGAAAGTTACAGGTTTTGACAACAACATGACCAGCAATAAAGATAGAACATTTGATGTAATCACTCTGGTGACCATTATCAACTTTATTTCGAATGAAACAGGAATTATAAAGAAATAAACAGCGCTACCGACTCATAGAATTCTACATAAACAAGTCTCAAAATATGTATTTTTTGTAAGTCACTCAGAGCTCCCGATACATTTTATTATCTTTCGGACTGTAAAGGAAAACCGTAAAATTAGAAGATACGAAACAATTACGTAAGATTTGAGCTTTAAAATTAGTGAACACAAAACTGTCAATCGACGTGTTTCTCAAGAACTTAACTGGAATATTGGTACCAGTAATCCAGTGCTGGACTTAAATCAGCAGAAAGTAAAGAAACTGAAGTGTTACATACGATGCTGCCGACTGACGCTCGTTCAACGCTAATGAATATTTCATCGTCTCGTTATTCTATTTATAATAATTTGTACACCAGTATTAGTGGAAAGTAACAGACACCCAAATTGCCACATTCCTTCTCATTCCTTTAAATATATCTGTTACTCTATGACATCCAGTAATTTTATAGGCCTTTATAACACTGTATAATTCAGAGGGAAGTGTTAGTCTCTGAATAAACACCGATGTTTTGAAGGTGGCAAACTCTATCGACAGCGTAACTATGACACTGGTAATGTGTAGTAGGTCTAACTTTCCGAGCAGCTGACTGTAATGATCACACAAACACACACACACACACACACACATATACATATATATATATACATATATATATACATATATATATACATATATATACATACATATATGATAACCTGAGCCGGGATAGCGTAGTCGGTATAGCGACTTGCTACGGCCTGGACGGTGCTGGGATCAAATCGCGTTGTGGGCCAGATTTCCCGCACAGTCTTCAGACTGGTTCTTGGGCTCACGCAGCTTCTTGTAAAATGAGTACCGGATCTCTTCTCCGGGGCTAAAGCGGCTGCTACGTGACGTTGACCACACACCTCCGTCTAACGCCGAAGTTAAAAAAGAGTATAGTAATGCCTATGCTCCTGCTCTGGGCTTTCATTGCTTGTACTAGGGCGAATTAAGTAGCATCTGTACTTTAGCGCGGAATACGATACGTCTGTTTATACCAGTGGATGCTAAACAGTACGCACACTGATCGTGAAGGGACTTTGATATACCGAGAGTTTCCTGAAGTTGAATATACAGGAGACCATTTGCTTTGTATTAAAATTATTAAACCGACAGTAAAGAAGCGTGTGTTTGTTTCAATAATATGCTTTATAGGATGTGGACAGACCGCATTGTAACAGAATTTAGTCACGGAATAATTGACGATAAAATTGTCAGAAATACGGAGACATTATTGGTGATCCACTTCCAGTTACTGCTAAATCGGAGACACTTTATGTAATATATAAGTTAGCAAACAAATGATTCTTTGAAAAAAATCATTTCCCAAATTAACACTAAGCGGCAACTAAATGGCTTTGTAAAAAGAAACAGTAGCATTCGCGATGTTGAATAGTTACATGGAACCAAAAGTGAGGCAGATTTATTGTGCAAGGTATTCAAAAACATATCAGCGTACTTATTTAAATACAGTGCACGGTCAAACTAGGGTCTTGATAGCGTAGATGATAAAGGGTCTTTCTACAGGATGGATGGTTGGAGGTTCGAACTCCAGAGCGGAAAACAAATTTACTTTTCTCCACACTCGTCTTGACCCACATTTTGGACCATACAGCTTCCTGTACTGTCGGTATCTAGCCTCTTTCGTGGGTTTAATGCGGAGAGGTTATTGCGCTGACTGTACCCTCCATTTAACTCCAAGGATAAGAATGAGTGGAGCTGTATCGCCTTTCTATCTCCTTCCCAGGAGAAAATTAGCTTTTAACTCACATGATCGAATTACAGTAACATTTCCTCTTTGAACGTTTTTATTTTAATTTTCCTATGCCGCTGCGACCCATGGCCTCCCCATTCTTGAGGTTTCTAGATCACACACAATGACGCATCACAGTCGGTATGACTCCTCTGGACGAGTGATCAGCTCGTGGCAGAGACTTCTACCTGACAACACACAACAGTCAGAGCAGACAGACATCCATGCCCCCGGCAGGACTCGAACCCAAAATCCCAGCAAGCGAGCGGCCACAGACCCACGCCTTACACCGTGCGGCAACTGGGACCGGCGAAGTGTTATTATATAATATAGTTATCAAAAGTACATTGACTTATACATTTTGATAAATTTCATAATATCAAGCTGTCAGTTTCATGCTGCCTTGTATTTCTTTGTTTGGATTAATTTTACTTACTTACTTACAAATTATTCAGTAACTAACAGGTATCATATCCTCAGAAATATTCGTACTGGAGTGTAAGACTCTGTGTAAAGACGTACGTGTATATTCTTTAAATGTGAAGTGTCACTGTATATAATTGATTTCCAGATTTGTGCTTTTGTAAGATCGGGAGTAAATTTAGTATTTTTTCCACTATTTTCTTCTTATTATTAGTTATTTTAAACATTTAATTTTCCTAATCTCCAATACTTGAGTTTCAGAAAATGTGATTCTTCTTCGCCATTTTACAGCTTACAAAGTGTTATGGATAATATTAAAATCACATCTCTCTCTTTTGCATAAAAATTGAATGATTAATTCGAACTACTTGCTAGATCATAAACATGACACGCTAAAGAACATGCGGATATCTAACGCTCCTATTTTATAAGTTTCTGTATGTTAATATCACATATAAACCTGTCACAAATCAATATTATTCACTTTAAATGATTATACACACATATACACAACACGAAAACACATTTAAATAAAATAGGAAATAAAAAATATATTTCTTCTTAATTTTAAATATATGTGTGTAAGTCATTTTAACTGAACTACAAGTATCATGTACGAAATTATTACTCCAGTGACGTTGAACAGAAACGTATGTAGTTAGCAGCTCGCACTTTGCCTGGTAATAGTTGTGGATCACAATTGTGAAGACAACATAGAGTGTAGATGAATGCGATGACACACAATACAATCCATACCATCGAATAAACTACATTAACGGGCCGATAATATGTTGTCACTTTATTGTTGTTTTTGTGTTGAACAAAACTGTAAGTCACAAGTCCCAGTACTTTACATACACAGGACAATGGTTTCAAAGTTGTGTAAATACCATTGGAAATTTCTTCGTTCTTCATACTGTGTAACGCCAGTGCTGGGCCTTTCAAATTCTGGACGATTATTGACTTCGTCAGTACCTGACTTTGTAGTAGGAAATAAAAAAACTATGCACATGCATGAAGAATTTTGTGATTCTGATAAATTTAATGTATGCGCTGAGTCGCGTGTCAATGTTTGTAGTAGGTTGCACGCACATGCACGGATATGTGTGTGTTCGTGTATATAAATAAATAAATAAATAAATATATATATATATATATATATATATATATATATATATATACGAGGGAGAGTCAAATAAAAACCTTAAATATTTAAGGTTTTCATTTGACTCACCCTAGTATGTATATATATATACGGCCACAATTTTTATGCATGATTTTTGGCTTATAATTTCCATAGCGATGTTAAATGTTATTGGATATATTGGAATCGCTTTTAATATTGAAGTAAATTCCTTCAAATTATTCCGATATTTGTTGCAAATTTGTTTCCCAGCACAGCGATGTGGGCTATTAGATAAACAGTTTCGAATTTAATAGCACCACTTGGTGTTTCATGACTGATAAAAATCATGTAGACAAACAACACGGTTGACGTGAATACGAGAATAAATGACACTTCATAATACACGGCATAATGACTCTTTTCGTGATGGCGTACAGAAATTGCCATTGTTACACTACGCAGAAGACTTAGTTCCAATATTTACTTTCATAAATGCTTGCGGATCAATAGCTCCATATAGCATTGCAAATATGACAGAATACAAGCTGCAGTCGAACAGGACCGAGGATTTTAATCTGATTTGTATTCTGGGATAATTAAAGCCGTTGCGGAACATGCGGTTCTCATTCTTCTAGGACATTGTGTTTCGAATGTTTGGTCCTTGAGGATGGGACAAGTAAAAGTAAAGTAATCCCTGTACGTGTCTGGATAGGTCCTGAGGGTTCTAAGAAATTGATTTTAAGGCAATCGGCACATTAAGGTGGTAAGTTTGTCAGTCCCACTAACCGGCCGCCTTTGCCTCCCAGAAAATATTCATGCTGCCTATGTCTCTTAACAACTGAGTCGACCCCAGTGCCTGAGTGGGTCTGTAAGGATTATGTCAATAAGATGGGACCAGTGGGGTACCTCTTATTCAACTACCGAGTGACGTGGTGCCACACACCTCTTCAGCGGAGACTTCAAATATATGGTTTTGAAAGCCTAACAATTAACACGGTAAACACTTTCGCTGTACGAGCGCCAGTCTTATCGCCACAACATACACCTGTCCTTGAGAAAACCTTATTCATCAACTGCTCTAGCCAGACGTAACCTAACCTTTATTCCTTCTCAAAGTGGTCGTAGCTTTAGCCTTCAAAAACCACAGTCATTTTGTAGTTAGGAAATGCAGACGCGTCGATTACGTATGTCGATGGCCGCGTTTTCGATACAATGCTTATGTATTCACTGAAATTCCAGCGTTCCTTTTTGAATACGAAACAACATGATTAGTATATACAATGAACCCTTCGCAGGCGAGCAGTCCCAACGACCAATACATGGTCCATATAAGTCAGCAGTGAGATGTTGCATTTTGCTTCTTATTCTTTAATAGTAAATTTTAATTTTTATCCACTTTTGTCGACTGCGGTAATTGGGTTCAGGTGTCGCGAATTTTCAAGTTATATCTCAACTGGGAAGGGAGATAGTTTCGTTTAATTTCCGCCTCTTTAAACATGTGTAGAAGAAATTGATGACCCCCCCCCAACCCCAAATAGCTGTCTAATTTGTTGCAGTTAAATTTGTAATGGCATCCGAGACCAGTTTTATTGCTTCCAGATTAGAGCTGAAGCTATCCCAACGTCTGGTTTTATGGCACGCTTAGTATATATCAGTCGGTAGTACGGAAATTGACCTAGAAGTAATGTTTGAGAAATCTGAGTGTGTGTTGTTGCCCCACAAACAGAACGCAGGACAAAATCAAAACACAAATACAGGTAAAAATTCGCTTGAACGTACGGTGAAGTTCAAAGTTTTGAAAGAAAATTAAAAATCAAAATTGCCTTCACGAAAAATTTAATAGCACGCCGAAGTGAAGGATTTTCTCGTACTATTCGTCCACACTTTTTTGTCTTCTAGTTTGCTGTCAAAAAGTATAAATATTAAAATGTACATAGAACTATAATTTTTCTTGTTTTTTTTTATATCATCGCGGAATTGACATTCACGGAGAAATCTAGGCTGAGGGCTTTCAACAATTGGGAGCTGAGGAAGACATTTGGACCTAACAGGGCAGAGCTGCATGATCTATAATCCTCACCAAATAGGCTATTATTATTCGCGTGATCAAATCAATAAAAATGAGACTGGCGGAGCACTTAGCATTTATGGGCAGAAAATGGGTGTATATAGGGTGTTTGCTTAGAAACATGAGGGAAAGAGAAAACGCGGATGATGTGGGCATAGATAGAAGGACAATATTAAAATGGATCTTTAAGAAAGAGAATATGAAGCATGGGCTGGACTGAATTGGTTCAGGATCGGGACAGGTGGCTGCGTCTTCTGATTGCGGTAATAAATTTTCAGTTTCCTTAAATTGCGGGGAATTTCTTGGACAAAGAATGAAACATAAGCTCCTTAGGAGTGAACCTGCTCCCTAGATTTAATTATTTACTTAACTTATTAGAGGAACTTTGTGTTTTCCAAAAACTTTTTCCCACATCTAACGATGGACTGTGTTCAGTTTTGTCCTCCTGCTAATGACTAAATGTGGATTGAACATGACGCACATGACATATACTGCAGGAATTTCTTTCTACTGCTCCACCTCGAGTGCTTGCAAACCGAGCTGCTCTCTGAACCTAAACCGATATAGCCTGGATCTTAGAGAATTTCGATAAACTGATGCAAGTATCAGACTTTGTATTTTTAGGACGAAATCTTACGAAGCTTATTTCTTGATGTTTAGGATGTAACTGTGTATTGACTAAGAAATTACCCCCTTATAAGGAATAAGTCAGGAGGCCTTTGCTGCAGCAAACTTAAAATAAACTCATATTTATTGGCAGGTAAACCCGCAAAATAATCCCTTCAGTTTTTGTTTATTTGAATCTCAAACTTTCGAAAAATTTAAATTATTTGTAAGTAGAGTTTTTTCCTTCAAAATTTAAGGTCTATCATAATAGCATAATTTTAAATTCTATAGGCAGTGATTCTGAAAACTTCTGTTTCCTAACATATGATGTCATGTATTTATTATAGATTACGGACTTTTCGGAGAAGCCCGATGCTTTCGTCATCCGAATGCAGGAAGCAGGTTACGCAGAAATTTCGACATATTTCCACTGTAAAACAAAGTACCGTTTTCCGTAAGAGAAACATCTGCAACATATTACGGTTCTTAATAACCCGAAAAATGACTATAAGATATCGGGCACTTTGTAGAAACGTCAAGATGACTTTTTTTTACATTCATTGTTCCGTGCATCATTGTAATTGTTTAAAAAATAACCAACACGGTGTCACTTGTGGACTATCCTTTATTTTCATGGGTAGTCGTCATTTATTCTCTACATGTTTCGAGCTTTCGGGAAGCAGAACACGTAGGAGAACGGGAGGGATACAGCAAAGATTATACACTATACCAGAGGCTGACTGTACAGGAAAAATGATCTCCTGATGATGAGCTTCCCGAAAGCTCGAAACATGTAGAGAA
>Ga0123352_10017125_pt1 | contig 11555 bp, 12 predicted proteins | sample TergutLab28metaG_FD_89700 | JGI IMG/M metagenome (GOLD analysis project Ga0123352, IMG submission 89700) | Labiotermes labralis P1 segment gut microbial communities from Petit-Saut dam, French Guiana - Lab288 P1 | ecosystem: Host-associated > Arthropoda: Insects > Digestive system > Gut ...
ATGAAGTCAAGGAACTACAGAAAACAGCCATATTGGGCACTGCACACATACTTCGGACAGTACTAATGTAAAAGTACAATAGATTCAACACTGAAACTAACGATATAAGCACCATGAATAGTAGCAGCAGAATAGCTGCAACACTGTATTGCCTAGGGACAGTTTGTCTCAGGAATATAAGTATAAATACCCTGCATAACGGAGATGGTGATGATGATGATGATGATGATGATGATGATAATAATAATAATACCAATACTGCTGCTGCGGCGGCCGCCGCCGCCGCCACCACCACCAGCACCATGTTACTTATTCCATTGCATTTCTTTAGTCTTTAAAAGGATGTGCTGTGGGTATCACACCTGGGAGATGTCAGAGTGTAATAAAGGGCTGGACACTAACACTACCCGCACATCTCCGCACACCATACTGTTGCCATTCCCACTCTAGTTACTGTACAACATGGTAAAGGTAATAAAGACTTACCGATAAATATGAAAATCTGATGGTGTGAATATCGCAGCAACATAGATATGGATACAGTCTGGAAAGAAAGAGTTGCAACATGTCAATCACACGTGGAGTCAAATATTCTTAGCATTTGGTATGAGGAAATGGAAAGATCAGATCACGGCCGCGCGACTCTCAGTCACAAATAACGTCCTTAATAACCGATGGCTTTTCACGAAATTTGGTGTAGCATACACATCAGCCCCCTTCATGTCTACTGACACTGTCACGTAATGCAGTGCTACTGACATCGACCGACCTTTGAACTCTGAAACATACTCAACTCTTGTGACGCCATTTTGTGATCTGAGAACTCACCGGTGGTGTCTGTCTAGACTGCAGGCGTCTGGGATATGATGCCTGCTGTCTAGCTGGTGGAACAGCTCGCTGCATCAGTAGTCTAACCTCAAGTTGGAGCCAACAGTATCCTCGGTAACAATGGTACTTGTCTACATAACTATATGGCATCACACCGCTCAATTCAGCACATGAAATGCACACAAAAGTAGCTACAAATGCTGCTGATGGCTGACTGTTCAACGCGTGACGGTGAAGTGGTTAGGTGTAACGTTGTGGAACTGTGAGAAGGGTCACTAAATTCAGTTCACTACTTCACAGTGCCCCTAGCTTCTGTCCACAGACTGCAGCACCTGAATCACAGTGCACGTCACAAGTTATTTTCATACGAAAGACTGCATAAAAGTAAAACTGACCCCGTACACACCACGAACGCATTTGGGGAGTGGCGGCACAGCTCCACGCATTCTAAACCTCGGCACTAGATAGGAGTGAAAAATGGGTTTCACACAAAGCCTGGTTTACTCACGGCGAGACGTTAGCAGTATCACTGACTACGACGGTCAATTGGCCGCAGCCGATGTGCCCGTTCTAGAGAACATACAAGTGTCGATATGCACTCCTTGACCGTCCAGGCCGTCAGCGTCGTCATTGTACCGCCTGGACGCTACCCTCACCGCCACAAAGCTGTCCCTGTGCTTAGTTAAGCACTACTACATAAAGACATACAGCACGGAAATAATGGCACACTCCGAGCAGTCGTGACGTCAGCACGAGATGGCAGTTAAGTACCAGGTTCACTTTCCAACCGGCTTATTCACGGGGAAAGGATCGCGGTACCCTTGGACAGGAGCATCTGTGGGCTCCAGGGCCGGTGGTGACATCGTCTAGAAAAGAAAAATCTGTCCGCACCAGGTATCGAACTACGACTGTCCAGGTCACAGCCAAAGGCCACATACTGAAGCAGTTGGACATGCAGCAGGATACCTGTACCATGACGCAACACTGCCATGCAGCGCAGCATGTTCCCTCCTCAATGGTCAACACACAGGCTAACACGCATGCAACTGAAGCCGATGATGCAGGTTTCAAATCTGGTGATATTCACCGCTGCACTGCCACCGCATACCTAACAGTCACAAAACTGGACAATTGAAATTAAAAATTCTCACTGTTTGCATGTAGGCTGAGAAGTCGTGGTATTAAAACCAGTTTAAATCAGTGCCGCCAACATAAAAGAATCCTTCACACAGTGTCATACCGTTACAAATACAAATGTTATTGCAAGCAAACAGTTTCGACAACTCTTCCTACCGAAGTGTGAAGCGAACACCCCACCTCTGCTACTCTCAACGTGGTGTGCGGGAAATACACGTACTTTGCAAGGTGCGCGAAACATGTCAACATTTGAAGACAGCAACTCCCATAAGAACATAAAAGCCACACGTCCTCTTACCAGACAGGATTTCCGTCACTCGTACACATCAAAATAAAGGCCAGGAACGGCTAACGTGCAAGCGATAACGCGTGTGGCCACAGCACAGAAGGTCCCTCGTTTCTCAAACATTCCTCAACAATATCAACAGCACAACACTCAATTAAAATGCGCAATTTTCCACATACGCTTCACTCTTTGACGTCGGAAATCAATTCCCGTAGTGATCTGCGGAAGACCAGAATTTAAGTGGGGGATGCATAAGAGCAGACATGCCAATATTTATATGACGTTTTGCATTTTGAGCAACACACTGCACTGTATACATAGAGCAGGCCAAATGACACTTTCTGGCACAAAATGATATTTTACACAAGCAATACATAAAACTAAACTCACTAGTTTCATGTACAAAACATACAAATTAGCACTTACTCATTACTCTTGATACATAACATCTTAGAGGTGCCCTCCTTCACTTGCAACACATTATCTCAAATGATTCACAAACAGTATCAAAAACTCAAATCTCGACGCCACAGCTCGTGATGCATTGTCGCAATTTCAACCCAATATCACGATCCGGCTCGCTGTGCGTGGGTGAATGCTACAAAAAGTCCCTTCTAATATCCCCACAGAAAGAAATCTGGGATCGAAAAAACCGGCTAAGTACAGGCCGTTGGATGTCCCCAAAACGCGAAATAACGCGATGGAAGAGACTACGAACCACTTTCGCACTCCGTCCAGCAGTGTGCTCTGCGTCTCCATCTTGCTGGAATGTACATCAAGTACTTGCAACTGCAGAAGCAGGCAATTGTGCAGAATCGTGACGTAACGCTCTGGCTGTTGCCATTTTCAAATAAAAACGAACCCACAATACAGACGTTCCCATTGCAAACCATACTGCCACTTTAGGTGACTGAAATGGCTGTTCGTGCAGTTCTCCTCGATTTACCGTTGCCCTGTAACGCATATTTTCTTTATTAATACAACCCAATATAAGGCAGTGCACTCCGTCGCTCATTAACACGTTATTTAAAACACCGGAATATTCGTTCAGGATTCCTAGCGAAGTTCCACTCCAGACACCTTACTACGCGAACAAAGCTTCTGGATAATCGGTACCATGTACGGATGGAATTCGTGTCCTGCAACATCCTTCCCTCCTTCTGCACGTGCCTAAGGTACGAGGTTCTTGCCGAAAAGAGAGACGTGGACGGCGCTGTGAAGATTTCCTTGCTGTCTCGTCGTTTTCTTCAGTACGCGCAGCTTTAGCAGCACCATATGCAATGCGTTACACTTACACCTGCTTCAAACCTGTGCATCCAGCCCAAAATCGTTTTGCGTATTGTGAAGTGAGAGAGGAAACCAACAAGATGCAACAGTTAGATGTTTATTATCAATACTTTCTCAACATGTTTCCGGCATCATTATGCCCATCTTCAGGAGAACAATACGCGTGTTACTGCACGTGGTGTGCTGCGCTAGTTCTGCTGGATGTGGTTGGTAGCTGTTGTTGGGCGCTGCGTTGTAGGATGCGAACAGTAACGTTCACAGTGCTCACACCCTACAACGCAGCGCCCAACAACCGCTACCAACCACATCCAGCAGAACCAGCGCAGCACACCACGTGCAGTAACACACGTCTTGTTCTCCTGAAGATGGGCATAATGATGGCCGAAACATGTTGAGAAAGTATTGATAATAAGCATCTAACTGTTGCATCTTGTTGGTTTTCTCTCTCACTTCACAATTTGCTCACGATGAACGGTCACAGAAACCTAAAGCTCGTTTTGCATGTTGGAAACCACGTGAAAATGAAGAACTCTGTTCCGTAATGAAGACGAAGGGCTGCGGTTCGATGTGCTACATACTCCATCGATTCACTGTCGGCGAACAGTTTTTAAAGTGGCAAGAGATAAGCTCTTACTCGGCGCGCGAACGCTACACCCAACACCCCCTCCCACCCTCTCGAACACAAAACTGCCTTCTGAAATGTGTCAGTCGTCTCTGCGCCATCCTCTATAACGCTCGGCGCCCAAAGTGTACGAATTTCGTCTTAGCTGATATTTCTTAAATTAAAACTCGGATACAAATTCCTCATTCCTTGAGGCCTGTCATTTCACTAGGGCACAGTAATGGCCGAAGACACTCGATACGAACAACATCAAACGTGAACAGCACAAAAACTCAAGTGTTCTCTTACAGCGACAATCGCCACACTAATCTACAATAAATGAACTCAGCAGTGTGTACGGGCACAAAGCTGCATTACGTCCAGTTGGTGCACCGTGCGGTCTGTCCAGGCAGTTCTGGCTCAAACCTCTTATGCTGTATCATAGGTTTAAACACCTTACCTACTTTAAAGATATTCTGCTTGGTTTCCAAAACACATTTTCAAAACCATTGTGGTGCGAACTGCAGTACAGTTTAAGAACCACTGCTCTTAACAATATCTGTAGGATGACACGCGTTACTTCTTTGAGGTGCTCAGTGTCAACCAATACTGTTTCCAGCACCCTACTATGCAAACTCTTGCATACAAATTTCTGTCGTGCAGTATAAATATATATCTGCTGGATTACATATCTAACTGCGTGAAACACAGTCCCTCTTCGACAGATCCTCAGCTAACCAAGAAATTCCCCGCATTTTATGGAAACCGAATGTACATTAAGTGTTCAAAAGAGCCGCATTCAGAGATCAATCAATCCAGCGCAAGCCCTCCATCCTACTCCTTTCATATCTATTTTATGTTATCCTCCCAACTATTCCTACGTATACAGAGGGGTCTGTTTCCTTAAAATTACATGTGTACAAACCTACACTACCTACGTCACTACCGCTAGTAACACGAGCCTGCTGATACTTCAAATGTCTATTAGAGAACTACACGACAGACAGCGTATGTATAACGTAACATCGAGGGGCTGTCGAAAATCCCTAAGTATTACATATTCTGAGTGTGTGTGTGTGTGTGTGTGTGTGTGTGTGTGTGTGTGTGTGTGTGTGTGTGTGTGTGTGTGTGTATACGCGTGGGTATCGCGCATACCATGCGCATGCGCCATATTGTCAACTGTGCCCTACCCGGCTCTACAATATTATTTCACAAATCTCATAAACGGCACGACTTTCGGAAAAAAAGTTACTGAACATAAAATGCGTGTTTTTTTTCTACAACTTTTGTATGAAGCATTTCTCATTCTGTGAAGAATTCGGCGAGACAGATTAAATATGCAATTGCTCTTCACGTAAAGTATCTGATATTCTTGTCAGATTCTACTGAAATTTGCATCTTATCGAAAGATTTTCGAAAAATACTCAAATTTCAAATTTCATAAAAATCCGTCCAGTTATTCCATACAAAGACAGAGAGGGGGAGGGAGAGAGAGAGAGAGAGACATGACGAAATTAATCGCTATTAACACTTTTGCGAACGTGCCTGCTAAAAACCTTACAACAAGTTATTTCAACAAACAAGAAAGGACTACAGAGTACTAACCCTGGCACGTTTACTCAGTTTCGTTCAACGATGGCCCCAAAATCCGTCAAGACGTACAAAACGAGTACAATTAATTCCTCTCTATGTCTCCTGGGGACATTTTAAGCTACGACAAATAGAAAGGTACGTAGAAACGTCCGAGGATTTTCACATAAATGCCCCTAACATGTCCGAGTTGGCAAAAACTGAAATGTGTCGGCACGTTTCTGTGAAACTTCTCAATTTAAAATTTCAATGCAATCCGGAACCCCCAACAGCCAGCGCCATGAGTCACCTGCAAATTCACAAGTTACGATACATGTAAAGAGTGCCCATGGCGGATTTTGATGTACCGCCGGATTACAGTTTACAGAGAACACATCTGCCGGTTACATTAACAATCAAAACAATTTAGCCCTGCCATCAATTCGTACGTAAATCCTCAATCAAGCGGCGGCGCAGTCAGACCGCTACCCACAGCCCCCGTCGACATGCAAGAGCCTCTAACAAGTACACAGACATAAGCAAATGCATAAATATAGTTCTCATGTACAAACGATCTGAATGGAGACCACGACAGATGTTATTACATCATAACAAACCAAAAATAACACAGCAGGCTTGCTCGAATCCGGTACACATCCTAAATCACCCCGTATTCATCTTCCTCGTAGTGAAATGATACCCCCTGTCCCATTTCACCCTCTTCCATACCATATAGTTTGAAGTTAATGACCTAATTAACCTTAGCTGCTGCTAGGGTATCCGTTCACCCCTTGGGTTGTTGGAACGGCTGGAGTCATATAGCAGTAGACACAGGACACCGACAGTGGCAGGAGAACGGTGGGGAGGGTATCAATTACTACACCATACACTCAACGCGCACAATATATCAAAATTATGATTATACTGCCAAGTTCTCTCGCCCTGCAGTAGAAAGGAGATGAATAACACAGACGGGTCGTAATCATGCGTCACAGGAGACGTTATAGGCCATCATCAGGCGCTATTGACGAGTGGCACCATGAAATTCGGATGCCTGCGTCACTCTATACCTAGTAATCCGTCATCCACCCCTCGCCCCAGATCCCTTCTCGCCTAGGAAATGCTCTAATAAAAAACACGATGCAGCAATAAAGCGTTTTCCTACAGACGTAAATTGTGATTGTGATTCCTCCCATAATCTGATGCCACACTTTATGAACTTAATACAACGAGCCTCTCACAAAAAAGGGGAGTCTTAAATTTGGTATAAAAACGACAATCGTTACAAAGAAACGTTTCAAGGACAAACTGGAATGAAACTGCGGCCAAAATTGTGCAAACTGCTGAAAATTGAACTGGGATGGTTTATTTAACGACGTTGTCAGTAGCTGAGACTGCGCTGACTTGAAGTGTCACTAGTGAATACTGACGGAATGAAGCGGCTGTGGCCCACTTCGACATCGCCCTGCAGGACCTGGGAAAAACCGAAACACCGCAAAAAGGACCGTCACCCTTTGCACCAGTTCTGAGACAGACACAGACAGACAGACGGACATCTCCCGACAACGAGGCACGACTCGATTTCGACGTTCCGAGTCTACAGTAAAATATATGCCCCTTCGAATTATGGCTTTCTAGGTTATTTAATGAAACTGTCGCAGCTGGGAACGTCACACAGCATGGCTGTAAAGTGCTGCCGATCCTATGGCAGTTCCAGCAGGCCAGCCCGCTGAGTTCTTCCTTGTCTACCAGGCCCAGAGAAGTAAGACAGTCGCCCAGTCGTGTTACCTGTGCAAGTGGTCAGTGCGTTTGGGAAATGTTTTCAGTTCAACAAGGAGTATTCACTATAGTTACTACTGAAAAGTGCGAGTCACGAAAAGACGTCGCCAAAAGTTTTGCAGAAAAATATACCGGGTTAACAGTTCCGCAGAACAGCAGGCAAATTCTGTGCGACAGGTTCAGTACTGCACAGAACCACAATGCAATGTTGTAACTGAAGTGGGGTGTCAAAATCTTCAGCCCACAGGGCAACAAAACTTTCAAACGTACAAAATTGGAGCCGCAAAAAATATTCTCATCTAGATAAGGTAGCAAGAAGACGACACTGCACGTGGCTTCAAAAATCGACAGCCTATGGATCTGAGGTCGCAGATTGCTTTATTCTCGAATGAGGCAGGACTTCCATCAAGCGGAAACGTAACCGTCCACATCTGAACGCTCCCATGCTGTTCACCAAGTCCCTTTTGCACGACGTTAAGGCGGAATCTGGTTAGAGTGGCTGCGCGCAAAACCGACACGGCCCGCGTTTTTCAAAGGACGGATAAGTGGTGCATTAGAGCCTAATCGAGCTCCAGGTATGAAACCGGGCGATTATGATATGGTACCTACTTTGCAAAAAGCGGACAACCCATAAACCATCACTTTTAGAGGAGACGCAAAAAGATGACACCGTTTTACGCATTACAAATGCTTTGAGATGTAGGATACCCTCCTCTACCTTCTCAATCCTGAAGATGAAGTCATCTGTTTACATGTTATTTAGGGCCATTATTTGCATGATTTGCAACATACAGTATAACTCAAATTAGCCCAACGTGGCAGTTAGCTCCTTTCTACAGAACAGGTACGATATATCTGTGTTGGACAATGAAAAAGCTTATGTGAACAATCCACATTGGCCACAAGAACTCTATATTGTGTCGAGAAATGTTATTCAGGAAGTTGCACAGCCTGCTCAAAAGCTAGAGGTCGCACCTCAAGACTCTTATACGAAACAAGGCAAGTGGAACGGACGCCAGCTTCGTACTTGGTACATGCATGTCAGAAGCATGTACGAGAAAGTGGTACTGAATCTTGTGCAGAGAAACTGACCTTCAGGCCACCATGAATCTGGCGAAAACTTAATTTTCCTTGTTGTTGTTTATAGCATATCTTCATTATTAAGAAAGGAAGAAAAATTAGGCTTGTGAGATCACCATGCTTCGTCCCCCAAACCGCCACCCCCATCTCAACTTCTGAATCAGCTGACCGATTTTCACAAAACTTGGTATGATGTGACTGCGACACTTCGAGGTTCCGAAATGACGTATGATAATACATCTCGCAAAAAACGAAGTTTTGAGCCTTCTTAGACAACGTTCCTCTACGAACATGACGTCAGATGTACCACCAGCATGACGGGACAGTCGAGTCGTCCGGCAGTACCTGAATCAGCAGCTCCCTAACCGATGGATCGGTCGTGGCGGTGCGCTGTTTGGCCACCACGGTCACCGGTCCTGTACCCAGCTGATTACCAAGTGTGGGGTTGCATGAAAGCTATGATGTATGCACGCAAGGTCCACACAACAGTAGAATTACTGTGACGAACTCTCAGAGCTGCAAGATCCTCGAACAAAGGTTCCGTGGCAACGCTGGTCAGAATATGTACCCAAACAGAAGGCGGCCTCTTTGAACAGCCAACGTACGTCGCGCACTACGCAACTGTACTTGTGCATTGAACAGCGCACCTCAATAAATACCGAACAATTTACAGATCCGCAACCGCTGTCAAAACGACCGTTGTGTACACGATATTTCTGACACAGGATTACCTCTGGAATTAAATCCTGCAGGTGTGGCCTTAAGTCCTGGGTCACCCTGAATACTCTGCGACTATTTTTTAACATCACGAGATGAACAAAGCTCGTTCCATAGAAAACAAATTTAGGTTTGGAAAACATAGACTAACAGGGTCAAAATTTCAGGAGAGAAAAGAACAGGAAACAATACACATGTCACTTTTAACCTTACAGTCCTGCACAGAAGAAAGTGCGTAAGAACATCTGCACGACAAAGAAACCAGCCTCAATGCAAGATTCTTCACACAACTTTGTGCAGGCTCCACACACGATGTAACACATATTGACTGATGCACAGTTTTGCAGGCTCCACACATGATGTAACACATATTGACTGTTGCGTGAACCAATTCCTGACAAAATATTAATTAAAAGGGCTCCTCTCTTTGGAACAAATTTGGCTGCCATTCTTAGTGACACTGAGCTCTGCCACCGTACAGTGCTTCTGTGTTTCAAGGATTTACTGTTGCTTCACCCTTACAAGGAATTCTGAGCATGTATGTGCTTCCTGAAGGCCCTGATGCAACAGGAACCCGAATGTTGTCATGCACATTGGCCAGCAAACAATGCCACAGTCTGTGATTTTAAAATTAACAAAAAATGATTCAAAACAGTCCATCAAATCCCAGTGTCACCTAGCAGCCAGTGTGGAAAACACTGTATCTCAACTCATATTGGTCTTCACTACACTTACTTCCAGACCAATCCTTGTACAGATGTACAACCAAATTTCTGTGAATTCCTTTTATGGTATCTCTGAATTCTTAATCATTGCAACGTGCAATCCACACAGAATACATATCAATATAAACAAATTTACACTCTTTAATTATTACACATACACACGTGTTCAGAATTGACTGAATATTTGTATTTCATACGGTACAGCTCCATTCTTTAGAAGCACATTATGGTCATCATTGGCTTTCCCCAGTCACTTCAGATTATCCGAATGTTACAATTTCTGTAGTCAGAACACAGTTTCACCTCCAGTAATTTACTGTGTAAGAACAAGCTGCACCAGAGCTTAACTCCAGTCAATGTGTGCTGGAATTCAAAAACTACTCCTCTGATGTGCTTCACCACATCCTTACTACAAGCAGGGTGCATTGTGATCCAGGGCATCATATTAATCTCAGGGTTGTTTGTTGGTAGTGTTCTTTCGATATGGCAAGACTGCCTGCTATCCTTTGATGGCAGTAACCAATGCATGTTGGTTACGAAGATACAGATTTATTAAGTACAATACCAGAGGAATACAACATGTTGCTGGGTAAAGCAGGTCATGATAACACTGATCACTGTTGGTCTTGGAGTCTGACACTTCATTGTAAGAGCAGTGTTCACTACAACAACTGGAATTTTAATGACACCCTGCCACAAGCCAAAAGAAACTAAGAGGAATACACAACAATCAACTCACTGCAAAAAGCACCCAGAGGCCAAGGGCCCAAGAGAGAGCAAGTGGCAAAAAGTTTTAAAGAAAAATGAGCAGTGAACAGATGGAATTACACTGATGGCAGACAGCCCAGAAGAAAACATGACAAAAAGTCCAAAAAGAAGCTCAAGGTCAACCGCACAGAAGTACAACTGACGGCCAAATAGCCAAAAGACAGCTTGCTGCAAATGGCACAAAAGTACAGCTGATGGTCAAATGCCCTGCACCTAGGCATGCAACACCTTAATGAACTTCTAGCTCCCTCCCATTGTAAATTCCATGCTCAGTGAGTTGTTAGATTTCACATCACACATCATGCCAAAATGTAATTACTGGAACCAAAGCATAATCACAAACTGTAATTGGCTGAAGGTGTGCTACCATTAGACTGCTGCCTTGGTGAAATAATCCTTAAGATCTGCATGATGTCACATACACACATAGCAATGAACATGACTTCACCATTGTGCTGAAGTTGAGGACATGACGGACAAAAAGCAGTACGCAGCAGACGACTTAACAGCTACTGAAGGAACACCAGGGCCATTTGGTTGCTCTCACTTTGTTGCACTCTGGGCTAAAATACTCATAATTTAATGTTAGGACTGTCCACAGGGAAGATCCAGCATACCGTGAATGAACTCAATTTTCATAAAATTATAATGCATACGCACGCACGCACACACACACACACTTAAAACTGATCCTTCACAAAGCTTGACTAGTTCTTCCATAGGTGTCACTTTGTGGTACATTATGTACCAGCGTTCGCCGAACTCTAAACTAAGACAG
>Ga0123352_10017127_pt1 | contig 11555 bp, 7 predicted proteins | sample TergutLab28metaG_FD_89700 | JGI IMG/M metagenome (GOLD analysis project Ga0123352, IMG submission 89700) | Labiotermes labralis P1 segment gut microbial communities from Petit-Saut dam, French Guiana - Lab288 P1 | ecosystem: Host-associated > Arthropoda: Insects > Digestive system > Gut ...
AGTTGTTTATGTGCACATGTCAAGTGGGTTACTATTCTTATGCTAAGGATATGTTATAGTTGGTATCATTAGTAAAATATACTAAAAAATATACTTTAATATTATAGCATGCTAGTTTTTAAGTATATTTTACTAATGATACCAACTATAACATATCCTTAGCATAAGAATAGTAACCCACTTGACATGTGCACATAAACAACTAATGATAATCCACTTGTAACAGCCCTAGGTCATGGTACCCACTATTGACACAACGAGATCTCGTCCCCCTCTTCCCTCCCCCACCCAACCCCCAACACCCTAAAAAAAATACCCCACACATCTTGTATAGCTGCTCTGTAAGTTAAATCACAACCTGAAGATGACCCATATATATGGCCGAAACATGTAGTTGTATTCCTACTGTACTACTGGGTGAAATATAGTTGTGTTCGACTGTATGTGTAATACACAAAATTCTTTGTTATTAGTCCAAATTAACTTAGGCTATGTTCATGATGTCAGGTACTTTTATGATTAAATCGTAAGATATAAGGTTTATTACGGCCAGAATGGTACAAAATGCAAAATAATTGATATTTTAAGATATTTAATGTATCTAATTTTATGTCGAACGGCGATATGTAATGTGTTGGTTGAAATGGATTTAGTGAGTTTTAGAGCGGAAAATAACGTGGCCTGCAACTGTCAGTACAACTTACATATTTTCGGTGTGAAATTGAAAAGTTATTGAGGAAAGTATTAATTTAGTCTGTATTCGGAAAAAAAGCAGTGCACAAAATGTATCACCAAATCGCCACGCTGCCGCACTAACAAACTTAACCAATAAACTAATTCTCTTGTGCCAGCAACTCCACATTCAGCGTCGATAATATCAAACACTGATATCAGATTCAATAACACCAAACATGTGACGTAGCACAAACACTCTTGTCTTATATTCGGGAGATGTCTAATTCGTGTCTCCGCATGGTCATCGATATCCTGAGGGTTTTCACAATTTTACTCTGTCCACCAAGACAAATCAGAACAATACTTTCATTAGGCCATGAACACCGCCTTCTAAATTCCTTACACTTCGTACTTCAATCACCCTAACTTCCACCCTATACATAGACACTCCCCGACCTACGGAATTTGAAATTGACCTTTTCAAACATAAAGAATTTTTAAAATTTAAATACGTCTCTAAGTAATGGGGCTGATTGACAGCCCCTTGTGTAGAAGGTGTGGAGCAGAGGAGGAAACCTCAGTTCACGTTATGTGCTAGTGTGAAGATTCGGTGACACTCAGACGCACTTCCCTGGGTTCCTTTTTCTTCGACCCTCAGGATGTTAGAACTCTACATCTGGGGGGCAATCTGGAACTTTATTACAGGAACAGGGCTCCCATGACTGGGGCGTCATACTAAGCGGCACAAAGGGCTTGCCAAAGCCTACGTGCATCGAGGCCAAAAAAAAGGGCTCGAACTCATTAATTATTCTATTCGGTTCTAAAAATTAAATAAGATAAAATAAATAGTATTTTTAAAGACGCGCCGAATTATTTGTTGCGGGAATAAGAGCGCTGTGAGATGGAGTTTGTGGAAGAGTACGGCAGGGCGGTCATCTTGTGACCGACGAAGTTCTGGTGTGTCGGAGTTTGGATTTCCACTGGCTCCCTCGTATGTACATACACAATTGACCACATGTGTACTCAGATCCGACGTGCGCAAAATTCTACTTGCGCCTGACATTCCATAATGTAAATACTGCTTACGACGGGAACGTGGGTAGCCTAAGCTACTTAAGAGTATCGTAAAATAAACCACATAATATTACACACTGAGCCACTTTCGTGCAGGCTCCAGTCCCACTGTCTACTCGGTGACATAAACCTGAACGTTATTCTCCCACCAGGATCTACGGCTTCTCCTCATATATCATTCTCACAGCAACCCATAAGCAGTTGGTCTTACTTCTGTGTGAACTACAGTATTATACATTTACGTGCTCTGCATCACTTTTATACGTTTCGGAGTCTCTACTGAGTATTTATGTTCTGGTGTAACGGGGATCGATAAGCCTTCCTTCCATCGCGATGCGCTGCTGCTGCCACCTCGTTCTAAATTATACAAAATACAATTACTCCGTTGTGCTCCTATGATCACATTCACACGATATACGGCGCGACAAATGAGTGCATGTAACTTCCAGATTCTTGCTGCTAGGTCACCACTAGTTTCGACAACTGACTGCCGATAACAATGGATAAAAAAGGCCTTCCAAAGTCTTACTGCCGTTGTCGGTGTTCGGGATTTCGCATGGCGAGTGAAATTCTTCCCCATCACCTCCTTAATTTCTTCTCCAGTTCATGACATAGACAATAAATGTCTGTTCTGGCTTCACAGATTCTTCAGGCATTTCCAGGTGTATTCCTGATCTTTTGTAGAAATCTGTAGTTACTGCTATTTTACGTAATCGGGGTTTAACCATTCTTAATGGGTGTTCCATAAATTTTGGCGAATATTCTACTATCTCCTTCGTTTAATGAACAGGGTGCACATGTATTTCTGAAGCTAACTACCCTCTCCCCTATCGATCTAGTGCCAATGTTACGAATGCGTGGAGCCATACCTCCACATCCACTTATGTGTTCAATGTGTGATTCTTAACTACGAACATAGACAAATTTATACCATTGTCTTGAATAGCCGTTGTTAAAACTCTAAAGAGTTTAAAGTGTTCGTGTTGATTAAGGTCCCACATCTTAAACAAAACTTCAGTCATTTTCAGTCCTACTCTCTAAGACTCCACATTTTGCAACTTTGTCAGTGCTAGTCTGGAAATAATATTTATCTATCTTAGTAAAACTTTATTCTGCCTGAAGTAGCTTAGACAAAACCATATTTCTCATCCTAAGTTTAACTAACTCCATGGAGCTCAATCTTCGTGCGTTGTTTACAAAACTTAAATACAATCAGAGTGCTTTTTAACACCGTCATTTCAGACTGTGTGACTGTTTAAAACGGATAATGTAACAGTACAAACAAGACAGGCGCTGTACGTATAACGTAACACTGAGGCGCCTTCATTGTTGCAGTGGAAAAGCAAAAAGTGTTACATGTTGTGGCTCTCTGTTTGTAGACTTAGTTATCCAGCATGCAATGCGAATGCGCCATATTGTCATCTGTTTCTGCTCCGCTCTACTATATTTTTCCACATTATCTCATAAAGGGCACGATTTTAGGAAAAAATTATTGAAAATAAATGTGTTTTGATTTTCTGTACAAAGTTTGTCTGAAACATTTCTAATTCTAAGACGGAAGGCCTGAGCAAGATGTGATAAAAAAAATATATATATATGTCTTCATGTACAGTACCCGTTATTGTTGTCAGATTATAATAAAACCAGAATTTTCTCGACAGTTTTTTTTCGCAAAATGCTCAAATATAAAATTTCATAAAAATCCGTCCAATAGGAGCGGAGTTGTTCCATGTGGACAGACATTACGAAGCTAACAGTCGCTTTTCGCAATTTTGGGAGTGCGCCTTAAAAGGCTTGGAATGAATATCCTACTACATGCCACTGTATTTCGCGACACATTACGTCACCAGTACAATACTAGGTTATCACTGCAAATATGAAGGTCTTGGATACGCCGTTTACTCTTCTGCCCTGGTATTTTAATTCCTCAAGAGTCACATGTCCTAAATCTATGCTGCTGTATCAATGCAAGGAACCGAGTACAAAATTCCAGCTGTTTATTGTATCAGTTCGGGGGACCGCGGTAGCACAGTGGTTAAGGTGCTGCGCTACAAATCGTAAGGTCGCTGGTTCGATCCCAGCTGGTGTCAGTGGATTTTTCATTGACATGAAATCCCTCCGATCGCACTGTGGCCCTAGGGTCGGCTCAGCCTCTAACAAAAATGAGTACCAGGAGCATTTCCTGGGGGTAAAGGCGGCTGGTGCGTAAGGCTGACAACCTTACCAACATCCTGTGCCGTTGTCACGAAATCCGGGAACCTTAACTTCCTGGAACCCTCTGGGCCTGTAATGGGGCTGCTTTATTGTATCAATTCACTTGTACTTTCATGTTCGGAATGAATAACGTTAAATTCTGAATATTCTGCAGATGGATACTCCAAACGCGTTAGGCAGCATTAGAAAACTTGCTTGCAACTTGTAATTTCGGGACTTCTAACAAGAGTGATCTGGGAGGCAGACAGTCCCAGCTGCAAACCTCCGTATAAAATCGCATTTGCAACATAATGAAGCTTCCTCTCTATGCCGCTTCGATAACGTTAGAAATTTAACTTCATGGATTTCACCACCTACAACTAGATTGTCACGTGGTACAATTATTTCACAGACTGAGGGTTTTGAAAACAAATTGTGAAGTGAGATTTTTCCGTTAAATTCAGCAGAAGTAATCAGGCAGGTCTTCTGCGGATACACTCTTCTACTAAACCTTTTAGTAAAAAACCTGTCACTATTCTAACCTACTGACACGTACTGTACGTCACGTGGTACTATCCGTCACTATGAAGGAGAGAAGATGTTCTTAATTTGGGCCGGTAGTGCAACTTGGATCAGTGTCGATAAAAACTGCACTACGTAGACGCGTCGGTTATTTGATCACGAGGTCTTGGAAATTTGTAAAGGTAATGGCGGGCATATTCAGCGAAAGTTTTACTTCATAATGTTCCTTAACGGCTGCTGTATGTTGAGTGGATTGACGGGACATTTACCTGTGAAAAGCATGGCTAATTGTCGGAGCTATCAATTAACAAGTAGAGTAGTTATATATATATATTGAAAAGTATCACAGTTCCACCCAGCAGCTGACATTGTTATAAGTTAGGACGAATGAGATAGGACGAAAGCTCTCGAAGGAGACACATAAAAAGAAACTGTTTAGAAGCTCTAAACGAGACAATCACTTCAGTAGCCCAGAAACATTTAGCTGTATTCACTTTATAAAAAGTTGTGTTCGGTGTTCATTTATTTATTACTTTCCTTCCACATATGTATATACATATAATGCACATAATTCCAACTTACTGCTCTTAGTGACGAACAATATATTGCTTACACTTCAGTACACTTTCTCCTACAATTTTCAGCTTAAGTAAGCCATATTCAGGAAAATTCAATTACAAGCGGAAAACAAGAAGTATATGAGGTATATTTATGTCTTTACAACAATGTGTGTTTGGGTTAATATACGTCTTGTTTTTCCCTTGTAATTTAATCCTCCTGGTGATGGTGTATTTAAATTGAAAAATGTAAGGGAATGTGTACTAAAATAGGCGAACATACATATTGCGTGTCAACATGAGCAATTACTTATAACAAATATATGTCTAATGTAGCGAGTATGTCCGGTGTAGAGTTTGCAAAAGTAGATGTCAGGATAATACCGATATTGACCTAATGCGTGAATCTAAATGTAAAGCTTATGAACTGGAAGGGCTTGTGTGCACGGTGACGAATATTTAGATCTAAAGGCAGCAGTGCATTTCTCTACCAGCTGGGCAGATAACAGCTTTAAAACGATACTCGACCGTACGGCCACAAATAGAACAACTTTTCAACTTTCTGATAAATGGTTATCGTGGTATGAGTTACACATTTGTCACACAGCTATTATCAGAGGAAAAATTCATGCGTATAAAATCCATTAATATTATACAGCATAAACGGCCGTTGTACTGCCATACTCGTAATGCTGACAGACTGCATTTAATTAAAAAGCAGGGGGAATCAGAGTGATTGGAAACTGGTTGAGAATTTTCAAAAACAAAATTTTCCTTCGTGCGGAAGTTATTAAGAACCTGTGTATGTAAGCACGTGCACATTACATTGATGTCTCTCTGGTAGGAAACCACCGTAGGAAGGAAAAACATTTCTGTAATTCGAATAACATCAATAATTATTAATTATTCAATTTTCTTACATTTAAGCTGGCAATATTTTCCTTTTCATTACATTACTCTTAGTCTTCTACGCGTTTAAATGCGGAGCAGTATAATTTAATTTGTATCACGTTCCCACAGAAATTATAAATTAATAAACAAACTGGTTGGTACGACTGACGTTGTGGTCACTTGACTTACGTTGCAACTTATAGCAACTTCTGCATAGTTGTTTCAAAGACAAGCTTCTATTTACGTAACTGAAAGAGCGAAAAAGGGTGAATTGATAAAAAAACAAAATAGGAACATCAACAAGAAGAAGAGGAAATTTCTTTGTTAATCAGGGAAGTCGTTTGATGAAACTTCGGTTTTAGCCTGGGGTTTTAAGTCCAAGATTTACAAAGATAATCAGAGTGCCTTAATGCAATTAAAAGTAGCAAGACGAAGAAATGTAAAAGGGCCCATTGGTAATAGGTTTCCTGATTAATTCTTTCAAACTTATAAAAAGGAAAAGCAGCTCGAAGCAGTTACAGGTTCAAATTACAGGACCAAGAAACGGTCTGGACAGAAAAGGCACAATGCCGACGAAATAAAAAATAATAGCCATAATAGACTTTAAGCAAGTTTAGAGAACGGAATTTGAAACAAGTTTGATTAAGACGCACAGGAAATATGATATCTGCAAGTGATTTAGAAAATTAATTGTGTAGATTCAACATCTTTCCTTAAGCTTTAGTGGATGGATTCTACAACTTTATGTTAGCCCATGCAACAAAACACAGAAATACTAATTATGATAAACAAAAATTAAGATCAGAAGATGATGTTGGGTTTCCAATGATAAAAAATTTAAAACATTCTCATATATTCTTATCACATCAGGCTGGTACCTGCTTCAGTAAGTTCCGAAAGTCAGGAAACCAACAGTTTTTACATTCATTAAAAGCGCCATGACACCCCAAAGTCAAACTACTCTTAACAATAATAAAACAACGCTATGACAAGCACATCTCGGCGGAATATGGGGCGTACATTCTTACTGCACACTTGTTTGGTCACGCTTGTCTGTTACTCTTGTGTTTTTTTTTTTACCTTTATGAAGAATTCTGTAAATACAGAATTTCTGTATCTTTCATTTGTCAGATCTAAACTAAAAAAAGTCGCGTTATTGCTACGTTTTTAGTTGTTAACTTACAAACCAGACTTCATGTCCAGTGTGGCGATATCGTAACGTGTCATCTCCGTACTAAATTCCACATGCCCAGCTGCAATGTTGCATTAGTTATTGCCATCAAACTGAAAACTAAAGAACATATTTCCACGCCCTCCATGCTGTTATTTCGCCTTCTTCAACAACATTACCTTAACAACAGTTGTATAATTTCCAAGATCCATTACTGTGCATCATTTCAGGTCTTAAAGAAAGGTGGCATTAGAGACAATCCCGCTCTCGATTCTGTCCTTCATTGTAACTTTACTACTGATTGTAGGAAATTATGGACTGCAGCAGTAGATATTCCTTTAAAGGCCTAATATTCTTCTCTACTAATGGCATAAGATTCGTCTTTATGTTCGCAGAAATGAGTTAAATCTGAAACGACAGACGCACATCACGGTAAACAAAAAACCCTCTATTTTCTTCCGTAGCAAGGAAAGTGCGCCAAATATCATATTACTGTGGGACGTACTTGCTTCTGCTTACTAAAATCTTAAAATAATCGAGCATTTTCAGTACTAATCCGTTACACCAAGATGGCTTCCTATTTTTTTTTTACGGCCAGCAGCATTGCGGATGATTTAAAATACACACTTTGGGACTGCATTCAGTGTTACGTAATTTATTGATGTTTATGTTGAAATACTCGCGTATAAATAGCTCTAATTATATTCCAGTGCTATAAACATTGAAAATATTGCGCCTATCTGTTTGTCTAACTTTCACGGTTGGTTTCCAAATGGTGTCTGTACGTCTGCAGAATATATCATCACCTGAGTTGTGTATATATATTTATTAATTTATATATCTTTTATTTTAAAAACAGGATGACTAATAAATTGTGAACGGAAAGTAATGTAGAAAAAAGACGTGCTTTACTTTGTGAAGAAATTTGCAGAACTTTGCTGAAAAAAGCTGAGAAAGATGACGAAAAATTCAGTGTGCCATCAGCCGATGTAGACTAAAAATTCCAATCTAGAAGAGGCCATGAAGGCACAGGGGGGAGCACACGTGTACCTGAACTTTTTCTTTATACTCAGCGCTAGAAGGGGGTGCGTAGTTAACGCCACGCCCCGGCTGCTTTACCCGCGGGAACGACCCCATACCCGTAGCATAATACACATAGGGGGCTGTGTGGGACCCAGGGCTGGTCTGGAAAAGTGAGTAAAAGTCGCCGCTACCAGGATTTCTGGATCGTCCAGCCCGTCGCTAAAAGCTACCCAATCATCTGCTTCCATATTTGTGTATTCCACGAAACTGATGTCTGCATAACGCTTATTCGCGTAATGAGTTCGCAGCTGTGACAAAAAAAAAGAAGCCACGAACTGCATACACACATATGAGGGGGCATCCACTCGCCATATGCAGCAATATGTCTGTCACTCGGGTCTTTTTTACAGACAGCAGAGAATGTCTGCCCCAGTAGTCACTAGACCGATATTAATTAATTGCGGGCCTGGGGCGCCGATGTGTCGCTGCTCCTAGTCGCCTTACCTCGACTGCGGGTCTCTAAACATGTGAACAGAAAGAGGAGCTGATGGGACCCGACCTCACACACAGGAGGTCCATAGTACATGCCACTTTATTAAGTAGATACAGTCGCTTACACTCACACGCGTATCACGTAAGGGCAATGGAAAGGTAACGGCTACTCGGCCCACTTTTTACGAAAGATATCAATTTTTTTTTATTTAGAACTGCAAATTTACAATCTACTCCCAGTGGAGCAATAAGCAAATGTGAGGTATTAATAACATTTATATTATTCTTTCACTATCTCCGTATCCATTATCAGATAATGTTATCACGCCACTGACATGTGATTAAGCCAGAAATTTTAGAGTTATATTCTCTATGAAAGAATAAATCTCAGTCATGTTTCACTGCAATCGTCACTTGTTCCGACAGTACGGTTTTGTGACAGACAACACATGCTTGCAGCACGACGAACATCGTGGTTTGTCTGCCTTGTGGCGTCCTTTACTTCTAACACGTGGGCCGAGTCAGAGTTTGAAGTTCAAACGAAATGTCTTGCATACATTATTTCCATAACGCAAATACGGTAAACACTTGAAACATTGCGGGGAGGGGGGAGGAAGAGAGGAGGGAGTTATGTGAGCAACTTACTGTTCGCTGTGTTTAACAGCTCTAATATACGTAATCTCACTTTGGATAAAATACAACATCTTGTTTTGAAGTAACACTCTTATGTCCTTTTGGTTCCAAAGGTTTCAAGCAACATTGAGAGGTGGCCTTGAATAACATTATATACGTCATATGTATCCCACAGCAGCTTTGTGGTCCCAATTTGAACATATATATATATACCGTTGCAGTATTGTTAAAGAACATAACTTTAAGAACCAAAATGCAAATAGTGTGCACGCTTTTTTATGTGACCCCTCCAAGGGCACCAGTTGGAATGTGTGCAACAGATTTTGTTTTCGTTATTTTTCTCAGAGCCTAACAGACGAATGAAGTGAAATTGGTCAGAACGCATCATTTGTAAAGCTGAAGAAGAATATTATAGGAGCATTTGCACTGCGAAAGCAGGAAGGATGAACAGGTCTAGTTGTTGGATTACAGTGCGTTGCAGTGCGTTACAGTGCGTTACAGTGCGTTGCAGTGCGTTACAGTGCGTTACAGCAGTCTGCGGCAGTTTCAAGATACTGTCTCACCAATTCACCATTTACAGCCACAACACCATGACCTATACCACTCTACATAAACTGTAGAGTAAAAAAATTTCAGGTCGTTAAATTCAACCGTATGATCTGCAGAATTTGCGTATCTGAATAGCACGTGTAAGTCAAACTGAAAAGAAGGGATGATGAAGTGTCCGAAGAATTGTTCAAGTTTCTATCTCAGGATAAATGTGGAAGGAGAGGAAAAACATAGAGAAATATGAAGGTGGAGAGAGAGTTACAGGGCCGAGATGCAAAAGAAGTATTTTAGAAATAAAATAATTTTACAGATTTGCCTGTTATTCTAGAAGCAAATTGTGAAAAACATCAATTGACTGTGTGACATGGATTCAAACCGTATACAGTGCAGATTTATTCGTGGCTGTGTGTTTGGAGCAAGGGGGTACTGTGACAATAATAACTATGTACGGTGGTATGAAGGAAACCTTGATGGCCTCAGTGCTGGTAACAACATGGTTAGTGAGTGTTTTTGATGACTGCGGGTTTTACGTGAAATACAGATAAAATTTACTTAGATTACTTTTTATCTTCAGCTCAGGCAACAAATAAATTCAGTTAATACGTTGCAATGGACACTAATCATTCGAAACACTAAAATAAAAGGAGCAGATGGAAATTAAAATGTTAAATCAGAAATACATACATTTACGTACAGATAACTAGTGCTACAATGGCTGGATGGGAAGTCAATTACATAGTGAAATGGATGAAACTGTTTACCAGCACATTATAACACACGTCAGGTTCGCGTCGACCAATATCCAAATGTTAACGATTAATTACAACATACGCCTCAGGGATTATTGATGTTATAGCCAACTAACGTTACGTGATAACATGAAAACGTAACAAAACAGAGTATGTTATCGTAATCAAATGAGACCATTGAATTGTGAGAAATGGCTGCATTAGAAGTTAATTATCAACTTCCAATCAGCTGTAGTCAACAAAGCGCCATACTATAACACACACATATTAAACGCTCAATACTCAAACATTTAAAAAGGAGATGATAATTGACTTCATAAACACAAAATTCCGCACCGTTACGAAGAGCTGAGATCACAGTTGTGTTAGGTCGTTAAAATTCTAGTAAAATCTTACAAGAAGGAGAGAATTAAATTTCCCAAGGCGCTGACAGTGAAGTCAGTGTTTCTGGAATTCCATGCGGAGTATTCTAGTAGAAATCCGGCGACTTGTAGGGAGAATATCAGTTGTCATAACCCCGAGAAGTCTTCACTGTACGAGAAGTTGTTCGCAGACAAGACGCGTTCAAATTATGGCTGCGCATTCCTTCGCTTAACCGCTTTCAACAGTCAGGTGTATCCCACTGAATGAACTTGAGCAGAGTTTAAAAAATTTGCTTCACAAAGAAAATATTCATTCAAAACGAAAACTGAAAAAAACTAAAGATGATTTCGAAATTACATTCACAAAAAGGAAATAAAATAACTCACGTGCACAAGTGGCTTAACAGCACTGTAACCGTAACCAAACAGCGCTCTAACTGTAACCAAACTGCGCTGTAACTGTAACCAAACTGCGCTGTAACTGTAACCAAACAGCGCTATAACTGTAACCAAACTGCGCTGTAACTGTAACCAAACTGCGCTGTAACTGTAACCAAACAGCGCTGTAACTGTAACCAAACACTGCTGTAACTGTAACCAAACAGCGCTGTAACTGTAACCAAACTGCACTGTAACTGTAACCAAACAGCACTGTAACTGTAAC
>Ga0123352_10017129_pt1 | contig 11554 bp, 3 predicted proteins | sample TergutLab28metaG_FD_89700 | JGI IMG/M metagenome (GOLD analysis project Ga0123352, IMG submission 89700) | Labiotermes labralis P1 segment gut microbial communities from Petit-Saut dam, French Guiana - Lab288 P1 | ecosystem: Host-associated > Arthropoda: Insects > Digestive system > Gut ...
CCTCAAGTCAGCCTACACAACACAACAAGTACTCGCTAGCTCCTGAAGATGGACGTATTAACGTCTGAAACATGTTGAGCAATATATAATAAAGCAAATGTCATCTAGTTGGTCAACCATTATTCAAATATCAAGATGATGCACGGTCCAATACGCATAAGATGTTTTGATTAAGTTTATAATTTTCCCATTATATAAATACATAAAATTTCGGCTTTTATTCGAAGTTAATATTGTGCAGTCTGTTCTCACAAGATGGCCTTATCAACCTTTATATTTTCCAGATAAATGTAAAGAAAAGGCACAAAATTTCGTAGCCAAATAAGGAGATAATATGTAGCGTGTTTTGTGCACATTCCGTGCTCATACTGCTGTTTTCGAGCTAGTCTACCAGCTGTCACAGGCACGTGTTTATTGCGCGAAACATAACTGGGGGCATCTTGCGTTCATGTTGCAGTACTTGATGTTTCCGTGGAAGAATTTATTAGAATTTAAATTTAGAATTTCCATTCAAATATAAAATAAACATGATAGCTTAAAGTATGTTTTTAATAAATGTTTCTTTCCTTATCGGTTAATAAATTTATACATTTTTTGTAACCACCCTCCGCCCAAATTTTTCGATTGTAGTAAATTGCCATTTAGAGAGCATGAGCAATTCCTTCATTTTTACAACTTGTTAAGTCAGAGACAAAGTGGGAAAAAAAACACATAATTTTATCCAGTCTTATGTAGAAAATCTGGAGGTACCAAACTTTAGTCACCTAATATCAATAGCGGCGTGTTTCTGAGTCTCGATTAAGATGAATCTAATTAACTTTCTCCTTTGGAGAGTGTGTTTTAAGCTGTATCTTTGTAGTGTCGATTTCATCAAATTTAGTCAACACTGTTTTTCAATCAACAAAATCTCTACAGTTGTGCACAGTGCACTACACGCAGTTGGAAATTATATGTAAGTACTGTACACTTATCTTTAATAACTGTTGCTAAAATACTCTTTTTTTTCTGTGTTGCCATTTAGGAAAGGGGCGCAGCGCCCTAAAGACACATGATAGACGTGGAACTGTACCTACACGAGAACATGGACGCAGTATGGCAGTCAGTGATCGGTAATTAGTATGTCAGCTTGATTCCTACGGAAGGGGAGCACAATCGGTATGGGTGCCGTGAAGGAAAGAAAACTGACTGACTCTACCACCACTCTAACAGCGGTTCCTCTATCATCCCACGCTCAGCGAAGTCGTTATACTGAAGAACCTCACCTTACTCCTGTATTTTATATGCTGCCTGCATAATCTGGTAAGCTAAAGAAATAATTGTATATTTGTTTTTTATATGTTTATTGCATTCTCAGTTTCTAACAGCGAATTACAAATTACATCTAGCATATATATACGGCAATTTACTTTGTTATAGACGGTGCTGGAGCTCTAGAATAGATGCTGAACGTGTTTTATTTAGTAAAGAATTTGAAGTTCCAAGGAACAGAGATCAAAGGGAAGAAACTGTTCTGATTTTCATAATCTGTCCAGAAAATAACGAACTTGCTGAACCAATCGCTTTAAAATAAACCGAATCGCCAAAATGATCCGCAATGTCCGCCACAAAAGAGAGCAGTTCTGTCGGGAAATAGGGTGAAGAACTGAGCGTCTGGTTGTTGTTCTCTATCAAAATACGGTATTCTTGGTTATGGCAACATGCAGAGTAGCTGTCCGTTTGAAGGAACATCCTGCCTCCATGTTCATGGCAGAAAAACGTCTTGTCCACTCTTCACTCACTTCTGTCCTGAGAATGGGGGCAACTGGGTGCTTCGAAACATTTGTATCGCCAAACCACACAGCATTATATCACAGAAGACATAGACTTCGCCCATAAGGAAGTTGTTTCTGTGTTGCAGTATACCACAACAGATACTTACCGGTCTAAAAAGAAGATTAGGCTGTTTCCATCACAAATAAGTGTACAGTGTACTGGTATGCATTGCGCCACAGGCCAGAAGGTCGCGGGTTCAATTGCCGATGGTGTCATTGGAATTTTTCATTGATATAATCCTTCCGGTCGCAGTATGGCCCTAGGGTAGACTCACCCTCTAACAGAAATGAGTACAAGGAATATTTCCTGGCGGTAAAGGCGGCCGGTGCATAGGCCTGACAACCTTACTACCTTCATGTGTCGACTGTCATGAAATGTGGGATCCTCAACCTCCTGGAACCCTCAGGTCCTTTCCAGGCCTGTACAAGAATTGATGAACTTTTTAGTGTACTGGGATATGATACTGCCTAGTCTGGTGGAAATTTGTCGAAGTTTCTAACGACTGTTGTGCCTCGAGCTTTCTACTGCGAAAAGAGAGGAGTAAAATATCTCCGACGTGTCGGTAAAGTTTTATCAGAATACACGGCGTCATATCTCAGAAGTAGGCATTCGGTGTGTACACCGACATGAGGATCTCATATCTGTACTCTAATGCTTTGATAGAACTAGAATTTCGATGTTCGTGATTAATTGAAACCGATGTAACAGATGCGATATTAGGAAAATAATTTCAATTTACGTAACAAGCCTGCTTGATTTCAAGAACTTATGAAATGTCACCAATAAAACCATAAAATTACTTCAAAAAGTATTAAAAACACGAATATTTATTTTTAATAATACACAAACAATTTTTGGAGTATAAAATACACAAAACTATCGAAGGAGAATCAACCTCATGCAATGGAAGAAGGAAATGGAGAGCTGAGTGTACTTCGTGCTAAGGTGGGAGCGAGGAACCTGCACAACAAGCGGTTCAGACTAAATACGGCCCTCCTTTCATTAAAGCAAAAGTCAGAATGCTTTAAATACAGGAGCCGTTTCTTTCAGTCTCTGCTGTGACTCATTAACGGCATCTTTTAAGACTTTGCCTTATTGCCTTAACTCACGCTTTAATTTTGGCAGGCACAAAGACTTCCATTCTGCTGGCATTCGCAAGTACAGTTAGCCGGGTGTTTTGGCCTGTCAGTGCACTCTATTGTTAATTTCAGCACGGTATGTGATATCACACAGCACAGCTATTTAACAACAGTGAATCGTGTTTGCGATCTGTCGAATTATAAGTGCGAATATGTACAGATTGTGCGAGTTATTGGATCTGTCACACAGTAATATAAGGGGGACCGCGGTAGCACAGTGGTTAAGGTGCTGTGCTACAAATCGGAAGATCGCTGGTTCGATCCCAGCCGGTGTCATTGGATTCTTCATTGATATAAAATCCCTCCGATCGCACTATGGTCCTGGAATCGACTCAGCCTCTAACAAAAATGAGTATCAGGAGCATTTCCTGGGGGTAAAGGCGGTCGGTGCGTAAGGCTGACAACCTACCACCATCCTTTGCCGTTGTCACGAAATCTGGGAACCTCAACTTTCTGGAACCCTCTGGACCCCTCCGGGCCTGTAATGGGACTGCTTTACTTTACTTTACTCAGCGATATCGTTGTGTGAGGCCGCACTCCAATTTAATTGCATAATAAAAAGCTTGTTGTTTTATAATTATGCAAAATGCATTTAGTTTCATTTCGTGCAGTGAGTTAGGTGACTGTGTAATACGTGTCCTTCAGAATCATCCCCTAGGGGATTCGTCAAGCATTGTAATTTTATGACTTAACACGTGATTTAATTTGAGGTCGTCACTTTAATGAAGTAAAAAATAAAAAAAACCAAAACTAATTTATACATTTACTCTGCTTGTCACGACGTTCCCATGTAGCCATTTTTCGGGAAACTAAGCAACAAAAGTACGCACTTGTTTAATTACCGGGCTCTTTCCTAACAGGATGAGGCTCTGCATTTGTAAGGGGTTGTCCGGACCGAATTTTCTGCTCACCCCGAAGCATTACGAGAATATGCGTAATGGACATGGACATTCCTTGTGTCACCCTGCCCATGCTACTATATTCAACTACTTTCTTCAGATCATTACCTACTCAATTTTTAGGCTTTTTTGGAAATTTGCGAAAAGCGACTGTCAGCTTCAGCAGATCTCTCTGTCCACCCGTTCGCATGGAACAACTCGGTTCCCACTGGACGGATTTTTTTTAATGAAATCTGATATTTGAGTATTTTTTGAAAATATGTCGAGAAATTTCAAGTTTCTTTAAAATGTGACAAGAATAACGGATGGTTGGCATGATGAACTATGATCATGTATGACATCTCGCTCAGTTCTTCTTAGAATGAGAAATGTTAGAGGCAAACATTCTAAAGAAAATCAATAAGCACATTGTATCGTAAATAATTCTTTTCCGAAAGTCGTCCAGTTTATAAGTTAACGTGGAAAAATATGGTACAGCCAGACAGGCCACAGATGAAAATATAGTACGGCGCATGCGCATTACATGTTGGATATCTAAGGCTACAAACACACAATCAGAATATGTACTAATTATTTGTTTCCCACTGCAACAATTGTTGCACGAACGCACACTACAATATTACGTTTATACGACATTTCCTATATTGCTTTCATACGTTTCCGTCTCGCTGGGCGTAGCTGAAATTTCTGAAGTCTATGTAAATGAATCGATCTAGCTGAAGGGTATTATATGGCTAACGTGGCTCAGTTCCTCCCTTTTTTAGGCGCTTTTCCAAAGTCGTGAAAAATCGTATCTGTATGCCTCTCTCTCTCTCTCTCTCTGCCTCTCCGTACGTCTGTCTGCATGGAACAACTTGTCTACTCCTGGTCGAATTTTCATGAAGTTCTTCATTAAAGAGGTTTCCCAAACATTTGTCGAAAAATATTCAAGTGCGGTTAGAATGCGCCAATGGAACACGCAATAAATATTTAAGCAAACATAATTTCATTGAAGTACTGGAAACTATGCGGATAAGAATTCGTGTTAGACGTTGATGCCAGCAGATTCACGCTCTGATCATCTGCCTCTATGATGTAGCATCCCACTTAGAGACGCTGATATTCGCTTGTGCAGAGAGGAGGTCATCAAAAGACAAGTGTTTATTTTGCATGGTGTCAGTCGTGAAGGTGTGGGGATTTGATATATTTACAAGAAAATACGCAAATAAGCAAAGCAATGTTTTTTTTAATGAAGCAATAACTAGTTAACATTGACTACGAATATTGGCCACCGCCTTCTCTTAGATAAGTTTAGCTTGTAGTTTTGACAATGTTGTTTGATGTAGTAATTTATTGATATAATTTTTCATAGTGATCAGCACATATATATAAACAACCAAACTAGATGCAACAATAATAATTTTATCAATAATTTCAATAAGCTCAACATGTTTCGGGCGATAATTTCGCCCATCCTCAGGAGCAATAGACTGTGTTTACAGCTTGTGGTGCATTGCGAAATTATCGCCCGAAACATGTTGATCTTATTGAAATTATTAATAAAATAATTATTGTTGCATCTGGTTGGCGGTTTATATTATTGTATCAATGATGCACAGTCACACAAACATCAAATTAATCAACACGTTCTTTTAAGAAAGTTTACAATTTTAAAATTTGTTACAATAATAGCTCATATTACTTTCTCCCTTCCCATACGCAGTCCCACCGTTTGACAGTTTCTTGGTGAAGCAGTAAATAGTAAGAATAATTGACTACCACCACCTCTCAACACAATTGCTTACTCTGCGAGAATTAAAGCTCACGCCAGGGTGTAGATAATGTCTCTGTTCTTCTGGGTTGTTACTCAGTGTATGTTGGTATTTTATTACTGAGACTGCGGTGCAGCCTATCGGTCCCGTCTTCCAACGGTAAAGTAATTTGGGTATTATTTCGAAGAGCTAAGCATATATGGGAGGATAATATTAAGACGGATCTTAAACAAAGAGTGTGATGCGGTGTGTACTATAAAACATACTGGCGTGGTGCTTTTGCCTTCGCCATAAAGTAGAAAGCTTGCTGTAAAAGACATCCACTTATTGCAAGTGTCTCAGTGGTCCTTAGAACGTGGCTAGCCTTGTATTGTCCTAATTCACATCGACTAAAACCTTTGGTTATACAGATTTATGTTATAACTAAGTAAGTAAATACTTAATACGTATTTATTACTTATACAATGGAAAACACACTACGCAGGTTCTAAAAATAGTAATTATTTGTTGTGCCTACGTTCTTGAACTTATGTCTTGGGCCTCGCGAAACAAGTGTTGGTTTTCGTTGATCAGGGATAAATGCAAATGAAGCCATAAACTGTCACGCTGAGGACAATCTTTTGATTTAGAGGGCATTTCTTTTATGCTGTATAATTTTCATGTATCATATTATGCAAATTGTATACTTATAGTCGCAATTACGGATCTGTGAAATGGGGATTTTGGGTCACACGTGATTGCACTTAACGTTGTTAGGGATACGAGCCGTCGTAAGGAACATCATGTCAAGTCTTGAGTTTTTACGACTTTGAAACTTAAAGGCACCGACCTTATTCATATCAGTAAGCCGAGATTTTTTGGGCCATTAGTTCTCAGTCATTCTTAAGTGGGGACGCGCCTCCTGGAAATTTCTTAAAACTTTCTTCATTCTGCATGACGTAAATATGGGGACAAATGTTGGACGCTTGTGAGCACGATATTTAAGCTTCGGGTTCCATAAAATGAGTGGTTTTCTTGACTAAATGGGAACTATTAGCTTCTCAGGAAGGAATCTGCCGCATGTAGTTAGTGTGTTAGTGCTGACATTGCGGAGATTTTTATTATAATTTTTTATATTCTTGAATTATGGAGACAAGACACTTAATTCTTCAATAATTATTAAATTTTTATGTTTTTTTTTTGTCTTTGTAGCAGAGAGACTGATTTTGTTGACCTGTGATCGTACACGTCAGAAACGTAAAGTTTTTTAAAAAATCCGCGAAACACGACAAAGAACACGAAAATGTCATCGTTGAAATGTTAAAAGAACTTAGGTTTGTTTTTACCGAGTTTACGTGTCCAGCTTATACCTAAACATAATCTGAAGTAGTGTTGACACAGCAGTACTCATTCTGAATATTAATGCGGCGGATTGATTATTAAGCTCGTCACTGACGCACCATATTTCTTGACTGTAGCTCTTTGTTCATTACGTCAGTTCTCGCAGGTGCGCCTGATTATTGCCTTAAGTTCGTAGCATGACCACCTTTTTTGCAAGCCCCCTCGTCTAGCTAAACGAAGAATCATCTACGTAACTGACACATGGGTAATATTATCACCTGTGGCTCCATATGGCGCTCGGCCTCGTGCCAAATGGCGCAATTACGTGGAAGACATCTGAAGATGAGGCGTTTTACTCGATCATGGTTACCTTTGGCGTCAAAGGATGCGCGTTCCACGTAAATTACATACAGTACCTGGAATGATGGGACAGTAACTTCTTAAAAGTCTTAGCATCATATTCCCGGAACCATATTTCAGCAAAACGTTACGTAACATATACACACACAACATAATTACGTCTTTATTGAGGAGGCGGTTTTCTGTCACTGCATGCAATAGTGGAGCAATCCAAAAACTGCCATTTGGAGTTAATCCTACGATTGAACTGAAAAATGTAACAGCTACATCGCACGATACCGGCACACTTTGTAATTGAAACATATCCCCGCTAGAGTCCATTATTGTCGGATGCAGTCATATTTTTCAGATCAATAGTAGTATTAAGTCCAAATGGGCAATTTTTGGATTGTGCAACTAATGCATTCAGTGAGCTATAATGTCTTGAATCATCTTCGAGTGGTTTGGCTCTAAATACAATCTCTAATATGTCGCAAGCTTTGTTTATTTCGTGATTTGGAGAAAATATCTCGATGATGGGTTAGATTAGGTTACGTTATGTTATGTTAGGTTAGGTTAGGTTAGGCTAGGCTAGATTTATTTGATAGGGGCGAAATGAATTCCTTCAAAAGCCATTCTGGGCGTTTTGTAAAGTAAAAGAAAAAGATCATATTGCGTGGAGGCCAGGCCTGTATGTCCATCCGTGACCTGATATCAGCGACTGAACTGTTTATCTGATTTTAATAAAATTCGACGTAAGAATTCTTTAAAATAGTGTCCATCAGATCGGCTCAGTTACAGTAATTTTACTTGTATGTAAAAGAATTTATACTCGTGCTAAGATATTTTTTAGAGATTTGTGCGAAATTTGGTATAGGAGGTCTCCATGCAACGCTACTAACTGTGAGTTTCTGCAAATCAGTGCAGCAAAAATTACGCTATGTGGAAGGCCTAAATAACATTGTCTCAACTTTAACGTAGGTTTCGTCCAATCTGGATCACATTCGGCAAGAGCTGTCAACAAGAAATTTGCCAGTGATTAAGGGTGAAAGCCGTACTTCTTGCAGGTGCACAAGTTTGTTTCTATCCGTACTTCCTAAATCTATTGTCCGATTAGGGTGCAATTCGGTACAATGTATCTGCATGTAATACGTTTGAGCATTTTTAGCCACAGGAAAACTGGCCCAAGAAAAGCCGCACTTTTCTTCTGGGCGTAAATGAAATTAGGTATAGGCGTGCACTAAAAACCTTACAACGTGAAAGTAAGAGCCGTCTGGTAAAGCCTCTGTGCTACGTGGATTAGGCTGTTTGTAACGTTACTTTATCCACAACGTGCGTTATCCTCCTGTCTAACATTGGGTCTGTCTGATCTCTGACAATACGGTTCTCCAATCAAGGTTGGGCATTTTCTCCTTGTTCCTAACGCGTGATAAATACGGTGCAAATGTTATTCTTTTTATTCACATTCTTCTTCTCATTATTATTATTATTATTATCATCACCATTATTACTATTAACTAAATAGCTAATTAACTCCCTTCTTGAAAATGTAATAGTTCCTTGTTTATTCAAGAAATTCCTCGCACTTTACGGAGCCCGAATGTCCATTACCGTGTTCAAAAGAGCCCGCCGCCTAGCCCTGTCTTGAGCCACATTAATCCAATCTACGCCATCCCACTCTATTTCTCTATGATTGAATTAAATACGTAAGGCTTTCTCGAAGCTTATACTATATCGTACAGATTTACACACCAAAACCCTGCACGCATTGCTGTCGTCCCAATAGTTTATTATTATTATTATTAAGTCTCTCTACGTATGTAAGTGGTATTATGGGTACCAAATGTGTACACTAGCGAATAGAGCTGAATTATTTTTAATTTTAATTGTTATATTTACACTCGGCTATTAATTCTTTACTAGGAAATGCTCCTTCCTTTATCATTATGTTATCGATAACAACACATCACAACAGATTAGAAACATTACCAGGCTGACAGCAGGTTTGCAAGAAGACTGGGCGAGTGTGAAATGTGAGGACGTTATTTGTGTTAACTACAGAAGTAATACAGGCGTATTTACCATTTCTGACTACTTGAGTTATTACAAACGATTTTAATCTGTCGATTAATCGAGTGACCGTAACTAAATTATACTTGTTCGTCCGTTGATAATTTTCAGCAACATAGAGAATTAAATCATATGCCCTTTTTGCTTACAGACTGTGCAGACTTCAGGTATTTGTAGGTAAGCATATTATTATGATATAAATCTTCGTTTAGTTTCGTTTCATGAAGTTTTGGTTGCTTTGAGAGAAGATGCTGCTGGCTACTTTAGGGCAATAAATCGGGAATTATTTGTGGTTTCAAAGAAACAAGATACCATTTTCAAGAAACGTAACAATGAAAGGACCATAAAACCTAACACCGTACACGAGGTGACAGGAAATTAGACTGTGTCTGTTGTGCAGGGACATGAGAAGCGTCTGTTACTCAAGTCCGTGGTATTAAATTCTGAGGGCTTAAACGTGCTGACATCAAATTTTCCACTAAACCCAACAATGAGCCGAGCCTTATTTAAAATTTTAAAGACGAAACGTATCTGTGTTATGTAATGACTCTATCCGTACCGCGCAGTAAGCACTTTCCACCTCGGTTAAAATCACGAATGTTTTAATATTCTGTGAGACAGAATTTGCCGTTTGTTCCGAGATGCATACAAACACACAAATTCCATGTGGTCACATCATAGAATTTTTGAATGTTAAATCTTGTGGTACGTAAAGTTGCCGGTAGGCTTTGAAAAGTTAATCCACAAGATAAAAATAATAATAATAATTATTATTATTATTAACTACAATTGTGTTGTTACACGGTGGCAGTGGTTATTTTACATGTAAGCAAAACATGAAATCGGTTAATACTGAATTTAAGTCAGGAGGGCTACATGAGAAGCATGTAGTGGCAACTTGGAATCTTGGGAACCATCTCAGCATTTGTTTTTAGACAAAAGGAAACCAAGAAAAACCTGTGTCGAGGTGGCCGGTCGCAGGACCTTCAGAATACCGACCTCTAGCCAGCGGTATTTTTATTGATATTTCACTTAACGACAGCCTTTTTTAACTGCGACTCGAACATTGAACCTAAGGTATGAAGCTTACGTTCTTCATTTCAATTACTCAGTACGTACTGAAAGTTAGTAATGTCTACAGTTGGCAAAGAACCTCATTACCCTATATTTGCGACCTTGTTCGTATAAGACTCGTAGAAATGGGCCTCTTTGAGAAAAGTAATTTTCCATGAAAGGGAATAAGTTGTCTTAACGCAGTGGGGTGTAAGATTGTTGATTAGATACGCATTAATAGTTGCTGAACGAGATGCAACACAAAGCAGTCTATTTAGTATTCTGCAAATCCACTCTACATGTTTCAGGTGTCAACCACGTCCATCATCAGGAGTACAAAAAACTGTAACTACAGCCTCCGGTACTGTACAGCTACCTCCCTCCAACGTGGCCAAGCTACATTGGTAGCTTGGCCACGTTGGTCGAAACATGTACAGTGAACTTGCAGAATAATAATTAGACTGCTTTGTGTTGCATCTCGTTGGACAATTATTAATATAGATCAGCGATGCACGGAACCATGAACATAAAAATGTTGTGTAGAATTTTCTGGCGCAGAATAAGAAACCGTAGCGGGATCTGAACCAAGAAACACATGAAACACCAAGAAAAAGTAGCGAATCACGTAACTTCAGAATTTGCACACTCCTTCTGACATTCTACTCGTAGTTAGGTCGACTATTTTTAGCATAAAATTTGCATCTTTGAGAGCGGCCCTCTGTTCTTGGGGCGGAGTGGCTGTGACTGTAACGGAGACGGTGAAGGTGTCGTTACCTTTTGCTAGTCGACAGGGCATAACTTCCGAGAAAACTTGAATGTTCAGCAGCACCGTTGTGAGAAACTCAAAACTCGCAATCCATATCGTAATCTTCTTGCCAAATATAAGACCACTAACGAAAAATAGAAGAATTTAGTGCGTGCCGTTCTTTTCTGAGCAACAGCTATTCAAATTTCCAGATGATTTCAACAGTCATCATTAATTTTTATGTTTGTTCCGTGCATTAATAATATCAAGTACTTTATTTGTCCCAATTAATGCACAAAAATTATTTTAATTGTAAGAATGTTAAAATATTTAAAACTATAATATTTTCTCCAACATGTTTCGGTTTACATAAACCATCATCAGGGAGCTACAGCCTGCTCTTTGCCAAAGTTACAATATTGATCC
>Ga0123352_10017130_pt1 | contig 11553 bp, 9 predicted proteins | sample TergutLab28metaG_FD_89700 | JGI IMG/M metagenome (GOLD analysis project Ga0123352, IMG submission 89700) | Labiotermes labralis P1 segment gut microbial communities from Petit-Saut dam, French Guiana - Lab288 P1 | ecosystem: Host-associated > Arthropoda: Insects > Digestive system > Gut ...
ACAAATTTTATAAAATGGCTTTGTTCCACTTGTCTCTTTTTCACCTTAATATAACCCCAGATATCAGATGCCCACATGGCAAGTTACGTGCTAGCTAATGTCACTGCATTTAAAGGTGAGTGATGCAAAAAATTCAGTCCTACAATTTATTGTATCCACCTTGTATGTATACTGTAGGACATGGCAAAAATGTGAATGGTGAAACTTTGTAATGTGACCTTTCAAATTAAATATACCCAGTAAAATACGTTACCATTTAGCTGAAACATTTTAACTGATGGTCTGCAAAATGAGAACAAATTTAATTATATATGGCCCTTATTTAATGACAGATACTGTTCGTTGCTTCCCGTTATCTAGCCATTCATATTGCTCACTGAATGCAATACTGGCACAATCCAAAAAAATGCTCATACTGTGATTGAGCTCAAAAATATAACTATATCTGACAATAATGACATCTAGCACGGTATGTATCAACTGACAAGTGTACTGGTACTGTCAGAAGTAGTTGCTATTTTTCAGCTCAATCATTGTATTAACTCCCTATGGCAATTTTTGGGTTGTGTCACTAATGTATTCAGTGGGTGATATTAAAGTAGCCCACTCAGCCACTATCCACACATACCCAAAGTGACATAGTGGTGGTAACTGTCAAATGTATGGTACAAGATATTTCTTTGAAGAGTGAGAATATTTGGTAGGGTGTTCTGTGCTTTTTTTCAACAGTAATCTGCTATCAACACTAAGGTATGGAACAGAATCCTTTCTTCCTCACACTGATACTATTCTAAGTACAAGACTTCTAACTTTCATCATGCTTTTCTATTGTTCACCTAAGAGCTATAAGTGGAAGTCACTGTCCTGGTAAAATGTTTCAAGTCATACAACAGGTACTAAATTATTTTAAAAATGTGGCCCATCAGCTTTTGATTGCTTATAACCACCATGCTACAAAGTTATTCCAAGCTTCCCTCAATGTGCATAAACCCCTCACTGTCATTGTTCACCCATCAGTATGTTTCTGGGTACTTCATCTGGGAAGAATTTCTTCTTCCAATACTTACATAAGATCTTGTAAAAGAACAGAGCATGTGGACATATCCTGATCATTGTTACATAAGAGCAGAAAAGACTTGGTTTTCACATTCAAATGGTCTGTGTTGTAAGAGTTCAGTATTGAAATTGGTCTGTAATGAACTATTTTTTTTAGTAGCTACTGTGGAAGGAAATGGGGATTTGCTACATGGTCTGACACAAAGGGACAAACACTTTTGAAGTTCTTGCTGCCTCCATCATCAAGGCAGGAAGTGACATTTCCTACATCAATGATCATGGTTTGACTCTAACAGCCTTGCTCTTTCAATGACAATTAGTCAAGTAAAAGAAAAGAATTTAGGAGCAACACATAATTCTTCTGTTATATCCCAGAGTGTGATGGCCGAAATCACGCATGCTGGTGTTGAGTGAACATCCAGTTACTGTGGGAAACTGGTATGAGGCTCATTCTGGACACTTATGACAATAATGAATCCTTTGAATGGTAGAATAGCTGGTTTATTGTATGGTACGTTGTTGATATGAACAAGAAAATGGCTGAAGGGCACTAAGGGTGATAAATACCGAACTCTTAAATAATTAAATGTTGAGCTCTTAGGGAGACTTCTGTCACAAAGAAATACTGAAATGAATTCAGATAGAGTATTCCTACAGAAAGTGATGGTCACAATGTTCCCCACAGCCCTTCAAACCTCCTGCTTGTAAAGCATCAAAAGCTTCAGGCAAACCACATCATACAACATTGTCAAAACCCCAAGCATTACCCAATATGAGCATAAGCTGCAGCCTCTATATGCACGGTTTCAGTATCAACAATTGGATACTTAAATCATGCAACCCTTAGGGCAAGTTTAAAACAAAGGGGTGCGTGACAAAGTCTCCCTAAAGAATCGGATGTAGGGCGGGTGTATGTGGTATTTCCAGTGCCTTGTAACGGGTGAACATAGCATGACCCACACATCTTATACGTAAGTTGCTTGGCATATAAAAATCTGCAAAACACAACACTTCACCAGTGTTGCAGGAATATACATACTTTGTATCATATATACTCACATATAATAATGCTGGAACTGTACAACATATTCTTGTATAGACCAAATAAGTACTTTCCATGTGATAGGAAAAGGGATACTCAGCATTATGTATGAAGACAAAAGGACACTTATTTTACCAACATGGAAACCCAGTCTATGCAATCACAACTCTTCACAAAACTAATGTCATTACTGCCTTGCATCTCAGGACCAGAGATGCTCATGAATGATGACTGTTGATGTCACACCAGGCTACTCTTGTAAGTAAATGCCTTACTACACATCATGAGAATAATGCACCCTCATCCCCATTTAATACTACACATCTTTCTCGCAATTCTTATATATAAATAATTTATTAGCTACAAATTGCACTTGTCCATAGACAGATAACCACCCCTTACATGTTTTGGCTATTATTTATAGCAATCAGCATAATACCCCAAATCTGCCTATGCACTACAAATCCTAAAACACCAACATGAATAAGACCATATAAATGACATAATGGAACTAAGAAAAAAAAAAGCACATAATGGAGAATTTTTATGTACAACTTTTATCAAAAAATAGCTTTATTAGTTAATGAACACAGCATTGTTGAGGTCAATCTTTTGTATACAGTAATGCACAACATCCAGCTACAACATGTATGCAGTAAGTTTAACATTGTATCAATTGCATGATACTTGTTTGCATCTATAACTCGGCCCAAAGTGGCCGTTCAAAGCGTACCCAGTTTGACGACATACTGGTATGTACGCATGTATGTGTGCGCGTGTGCAAGATGAAATCTGTATTGTCGCACATAACCTCCGACTACATAACAGCAATTACATTCAAACGCAATTTATATTTCCAGACTTACCACTCAACTAAACTTGAGAGAATTTACTACTGAAATAGTTCGGATGGATTATAATAATTATAACATGACTTTAAAACTGCCGACACTATGTACTGGTGTTGTAATGGTAAAATGGCATATCTTTCTACCACTTACAACTCACAAAGCTGTGTGCAAATACTGTATAAGTGTTTTTGTATATAATGATGCTCCCTGAAGATGGCTATAAATAATAGCCAAAACACGCAGGAGTGGTTATTGATCTATGGACAGGTGCAATTTGTTGGTAATAAACTTATTTTCGCTCACCACTATGTAAACGCTGATGTCTTATCAGGCTACTCTGTTGACTGAATGCCTTATTACACAAATCACATGAATACGGATGCTCACCACTATGCAAACGCTGATGTTTTAGCAAGTTACTCTCCTGACTGAAGGTCTTATTACACACATCACAGCAGTATGGATGCTCACCACTACGTAAGCGTTGATGTCTTATCAGGTTAGTCTGGTGACTGAATGTCTTGCTACACACATCACAGGAATAGGGACGCTCACCACTATGTATGCGCTTATGTGCCATCAGGCTACTCTGCTGACTGAATGCCCTGTTACACACCTCACAGGAATATGGACGCTCACCACTATGAACGCGTTTATGTATTATCAGGTTACTTCGTTCAGTGAATGCCTTTTTACACACCTCACAAGAATACGGACGCTCACCGCTATGTATGCGTCTATGTGCCATCAGGCTACTCTGTTGACTGAATGCCTTATGACACACCTCACAGCAAAACGGACGCTCACCACTATGTATGCGTGCATGTTTTATCAGGTTACTTTGTTCACTGAAGGCCCTATTACATACGTAACAACAATATGGACGTTCACCACTGTGTATGCGTTTATGTGTCATCAGGCTATTCTGCTGACTGAAAGACTTATTACACACATCACAAAAATATGGACGTTCGCCACTATGTACACGCTGATGTCTTATCAGGTTATTCTGTTGACTGAATGCCTTACTACAGACATCACACGAGTAGGGACGCTCACCACTATGTATGCGTTCATGTATTATCAAGTTACTTCGTTCACTAAATGCTTTATTACACAGACCACAAGAATACGGACGCTCACCACGATGTAAATGTAAGTGCCTGATTAGAACACTCCGGTAGCCGAATACTTTGTTACAAACTTCACAGCAATACCGACGTTCTGCACCATGAACACGTTGTTGTTCATTAGGAGTACCCTGGTAAAAACATGAAGGTTAAACATTATAATATATCCCAACAGGAGGAAAAATTACTTTGACAGCAATGTATAAACTGAATATATGACCACTATATTTGAAGAACTGTGTCCTTTACCAGACTGCACCAAATAATTACAAATTTAGTGTGTGGTGTGTTGCTCAACTAAAAGCCTCCACCACCTTTAAGACGCAGTCATTTTAAAGAGGCATATGAAATGTATTCTGGAACTTATCTTTGAAACTGTAATGAAAGTTGCAATGCACTTAATTTATTTTTCAGACTTTTCCAAATGGAAGTATTATTTGTACACACTATGGATCTGGTGCAACAATTTTCCAAAAACCTTACAGCCATCTCAAAAACATAGGCATCACCTTGGAACCCTGGGGCCTGGGATCCGTGCATCCCTGGAATATAGCTACCACCTTACTCATGTCTAAATCTGTAGTATTTGAATCTCTAGGGACACTTGAGCATCAGCGTTTATATGTGTTTTGGAGGTTGTACAAACTAACATCCAGAATGCTACTCTGGACAGTACTGAACATGGAGCTCAAAGTTTCTCACAATTTGTTGCAGGATATTAAAAGTATGTACACATTTTAAAGATTCCTCCTTCATGAGCTTAGGTAAGTAGAAGAGTTTTACCGTTATTTTGTAAGCATGGCAGAAACATCAATTTACTGCATGGTAGATATGAAAGCACCAGCTACATAGAAATTACCCACATTCATTGAATGCAAGGCTTAATTAGTGTGTTCAGACAAGCGCGTTAGTGGTCCCTATTCACAGTCAAATAAATGCAGTCCACACCTTCTAAAACTATTACTTAATGATACACTGGAATTAGCCCTCTCCCCCCTCCCCACACACACACACATGCATGCAAACACAAATCACACGCGCACCAATGTGCATGCGCGCACACACGCATGCAACCAAATGCACATGCACACCAATATGCATGCACATATACACACACCCTTACCTCAGGTTCAGTCTCTATTAATGGGCATGCTATAGCTTCAGGAACACCCTCCTCCTTTATATATATGACCTCCTCAACTTTCGTATTCACTTCTTCAGTTTCATCATTGGAAGGTGTTATAAACATCTCACTACACAAACCAGGTTCTCCTTTCACTGAAACCATGCAGTTCTGAAACACCACCATAATCTTAATTCATGCATGTGCTCTCGTAACATGGAATAGGACCAACTTTATTACAATCACTCTTGCATTTCAGCAAACTGCTTACAGTGGCTTAATAGAGATTTACTTTTATTGCAACTTTCAAAATCATTACTAACACAAGAACACCACAGAAAACTCTTCTTTGTCAGCAGGTAATGGTTTCTCTATTTGTCAAAACAAACCCTGTTGTAGCACCTAAGTGCTCTTCACAGCTCACTCACTGCTCACAAAACACACCCTCACCAAGACCAAATATGCATTGTTTTGTTGCATGCAAGTGTTTAGATGAGTAACCCTTCTGTTTTTTGTCTGAGTGCCTGTAGGGAGGTGAGCACAGGAGAGGGGGACATGAAATCCGTAGCAGCATTCAGTATACATAGGTGTGAGATCTGTGAGCTGCGGCTACTCTTTAGGCACCAGACCCCAGTCCATATCACCCAGAAGACGAGTTGTTTAGAAATTCATGGTCCTTCTGGGTTCACCTTTAAACCAAAATTATTCAGTGTATCCATGCCTTACAAACGTTTTAAGACCATAACAGTACACGACACTGTAATGAGCAGCTTACTCTTAACCCTCTGGCGCCGGAATAAAATTCCCCCCCCCCCCCCCCCACCACTATATTAACACATACCCCTCCAAAACCCCACATTACCCACACAAAAATTTTTTAAACCTAACAAAGCACCACCACTTAATGAGGAGCTTTCTCTCTACCCCCCCGGGGCGGGAAAAAAATTCCCCCCCCCCCCCCCAAACCACTTTAATGACCATTCAGCCATTTAAAGGGCTCATTGCACGACATATATATTTGTCGTTCAGCGCCAAAGGGTTAAAAGACAAAAGCCTCTCTCTCACTTCTGTCACCAAACTTGAGATAGAATCCAGGATTGTTACACTCTTTTACAGAATGCGAAGGGACAATACCATGTTCAACGAAGCCCTTCATTCATTCCTATCATGACTCCAACAATCCAATCCAAACCTCCAATCTCATTTTGTTAGCAGATTTGTATATTATATTCCAATCTATGTGGAACAGCACGGTTACTATGGGAACTTGGCTATGGGCTGGAACAATGGGTGCAAGTCTTGGCAGCAGCAAAAGAACTCTTGTCCAAAACATCCAGACTGGCTCCACAGAGCATAAGTTTGACCACTCCCATCTAGTGCTAAGGTTTAGAATAAGTACAGCTACACCTCCACGCCCCCCCTCTTATGCCCCCTTAGTATGTCCTGGGACTTTACCACCCATCTACATACATGTCTCACAAGAGGCCCCTTCCCGGAAGGTCTTCTAACCCAAACTTTTACACATTTCTTATTTCTAACATGCACCCTACAATACTCATTCTATTTTATTTTCATTGATCTGATTCTGTCGACATTTGTTGAAGAGTACAAATTATGAAGTTCCTTATAAAAATTTCTGAGTCATCTCAAAAACCCTCAACCTATATTTTTTTCATACCCATATAAAATGACCGAAAAAATGTATTTTTTAGATGGGAAGATGAAACATTACAAACTGCATGGCTAAACATGCCTAAAATTTAATCTGCTCTTATTTTGCCATGATTTTGGTTTACTTTTACATTACTTTGGTACAAATGTAATGTAACTTAAACCGGACTTACATAAAACTGGAAGTGCAAAAAAAAATAAATTTTTTTGTGTCTAGGTCATGAAAACTGATCAAAACCCCATTCTTAAGAATCAAACTGTGGTTTCATGAGGACAGACTGATAAAGAGGCAGACAATTCTGGGTGTCCGTGAAATGTTCTCAACACTCCAAATACAACTTACCTCAGGTTCAGTCCTTATTACCACAGCTGTCACTGCCTCTGGATCCTCTTCCTCCGTTCTGTCAGTGGCCTCTTCAACCTTTATAAAAGTCAACTCATTTCTATGTGTAGATGTTACAAACTTCTCTCTATAGGAACCACGTTCACCATTTGGTAAATCCACACAATTCTGCAAAACCACCACACTAACCACAGTTGTGTTCGCTCATTACACACAACAGGATTTTATTAGAACTATTTTACATAGTATGAAACTGACAATACCTACTTTGTATAGATATAATTCTGGGTATTTGTGAAATGCTCTCAGTACTCAATATACAACTTACCTCAGGTTCAGTCCTTACTCCTGCTGATGTCTTTGGCTCTGGCTCATCTTCTTTCGTTCTATCAGTGACCTCTTCAACCTTTATAAATGTCAACTCATTTTCATCACGAGAAGAAGTTACAAACATCCCAGCACAGGAACCCAGTTCAACATTTGGTAAATCCACAGAGTTCTGCAAAACCACCACACTTACCATAATTGTGCTCTCTCATTACATGCAATGAGATTCTATCAGAACCATTTCACACAAACTGACAATAGCTGCTTTGTGCATATATAATTCTGGATATTTGTGAAATGCACTCAACACTCAAAATACAACTTACCTCAGGTTCAGTCCTTACTCCTGCAGATGTCATTGGCTCTGGATCATCTTCCTCTATACTATCAGTGACCACTTCAACCTTTATAAAAGTCAACTCATTTTCATCACGAGAAGAAGTTACGAACATCTCAGTACAGGAACCAAGGTCACCATTCAGTAAACCCAAAGAATTCTGCAACACCACCACACTAATCACAGTTGAGCTCTCTCATTACATGCAACAGGATTCTTTCAGAACCATTTTACACAGCACCAAACTGACAACAGCTACTTTTCGCAGATTTATTTCACTGTTATTTTCCAAATCACTAACAGATAAATTCCACATAAAGAAATGTTCTTTTTTCAACATGTAATGTTCGCTCCATTAGTCAAACAGGTCCCTGCCTTTCTGACCAGAGAAAATCAGTTTTGAAACATCTGTAATATGAAAGTGGGGTCTGCACTACATTTCATGTTATACATATTCTATGCAATTGTCTTCTACACTAGTTTTATTTCCAACTACTGTACAAAGCTAGTTTTTGTAGGCCAACAAGTTTTGGCTACCTACTGTAGCCATCATCCAGGAGCTAATAAAGATACAAGCAGCATATCATATATCACTAAATAGTAAACACATACATCAGCATTATACAACTGCCAATGGATGTACAGTACTACCAAAAATTATTCAGATTAAACATAAGTGAAGTATTAAAATGCAAAACGTAAGAATGTGAAAAGCTGTTCCAAAACATTTTGCAGTGTATCTCGTGTTTTGGGGGGAGTGGAGATCTATGTATGTTTAAATTATTTACAATGTTTAAACGGCATAAAACCCAGCTTTGTGCAGTAGTTGGAAATAAAACTTGTGTGAAGTAGCTGCACATCTAACGGATGGAAGGAAGAACATAAACTATTACAATGAGTAATCAGAACGATAAAGTTCACATGAAACACTCAAATGTTTCAAAGAATCACAGTGTCATACCATGTACTACTGACAGTAACAAAGCAACAGCACGACAGCAAACTGAACAACACAGGTGCTTGCTTCTGACAATTTTCTGTAAAAATCACATGAAGAAAAAGTGAAAGTCACTGATGTAAAGACATTGTGTGTGTACTGTAATGACAATGTAGAAACATACACTGACTTTCTACCAGCAGAATACTTGCAATCAGGGAGGAAAAGAGCAAACAATTTGAGGAAGTAATTTGAATGCTGTACATATAATGAAACAATGCATGTCATTATGAAATGGTAAAATAATAACCATAAAACTAAACACATCTGGTATACACTATTTCCTGAGATGTCAGAAGATGCTCAGCTAGTGAAGACATTCTCCAAACTTTACACACTTCAAGCTTCATTACAGTGTTCACATGACTATATCACCCCCTGCTCTCCTGGATCATGAAGAGTCAAAACCATCCTGACCTATTTCTATACAATACATTTCAATATTAACCTCCCCCATTCACATAGGCCCCTTTATAGGCATCTTTCCTTTTGGTTTTCCAATCAAAACACTTTTCAAGAGTCTCTGCCCTATGCATGCCACATTCCCCACCCACCTTGCCATCGTTCAATTTGATCATCCTAATATGTGGCAACCAATACACATTATGAAGCTCCTTATTATGCAACTTTCCTGCAGTCTCCTGCCATTTCCTCTGTTTTTGGTTCAAACACTGACTTGATTGCTCTATTCTTAAACTCCATCTATCTATGGCAGAAAGCACTTTCCAGTCTTAATAAGAAAGGAATTACTTCAACAATGATATACTGATCTGTCTGCATTGTTCACAAATGTCTGAATGTTTTGCCTCCCAGTTTTTAAATATAAAATTCTTTACAATGTTCACAAAATCTCACTTCTGGATCCGATCATAAGCCAGACAACTCCTGTCGACACCGTCACAGCCTACTTCCTCATGATACACAATATCCATCTGATCCTTTTACCATACTGGTGCAGAGTAAATGTGAAACCTGAAAACCTGGGTTGACAGCACCATGCACTAGCGCATTACACAGAATCCTGTATATGCCTTGGTGCAACAAAGAGTGCCATTTGCAAAATGCAATAAAATTTTGTGAAGAGGTGAAACTACAAATTATGTAATTTTATACACCTTTCATTACTTCACCTCTGTCAGGGCACAATTTTCTCATCAAACTGTTGTTAATGTACTTCCTTCAATATAACAGACCAGATTTTAAACACAAATAAACAGCAGGTCAAACTCAGCTATCCTTTCTATTTGCAAGCATTAGGTTCCATGACACCCCGCACAAAGCGTGACACAGTAACTGACTCCAAGCCCCAACCTTAAAAAAAACAGTTCAGTATTGTTTGGTTTTCCTTCATAATAATATATTTTCATGCTTCTTTTTAAACTTGCACCGCATGTAGTCATTTAACCACAAAATCATGAGCATGAAAAATTAAGACCAGTACAACTTCCTCTTTATGCACTTTAATGTTGCTTCATGACAGGTTCAGTTTTACTGGTCAAAAGTTCATTTCCTTTTAGAAATGGTGTGTTGGAAAGCTGTGTTTTCTTTTCCTTCAACTCCTTGAACATCAAGTGGTATGGCTTAAAGACTTGTTTGAGTCTCTAGAACCTCCTAGAATGTTCTGGAAAGTTCTGGAAATTTTGTTTTAGTCTTATTCTTGGGGTGACCCTGTGATTTTGCAAAACCGCAAAGTATAACCCCACGAAAAGAGAGGGATGGCTGTACATACTGCATATTTTAATTCTTACATTTGATGTAGGAGACAGTCAGATGAAATATATACATATGAACTGAAGCAAATGAATTACACCACAAATACACAAAACCTCCACCAGAGTAAAATCCATAAGAATGGGCTGCAAGAGTTTTGACTGAGTTAAAGACATGCCAAACCACAAAATGGGTACAGACTAATGCAGAACTGTGGCAAAAGTAATTTAAGTTTTGGCACTTAACTGTTTGTAATTCTTTGATCATATGATATGTAATTTAATATACAATAAATAAAGTACACTCTTTACTGATATGCAATTGTTGATATGTTATATAAAAATATTGTTTAATGCATGGATATGGAACATACACAGTTCATACAAAATACTCTTACTTCTTTAAGTAAAGTAATATATATATATATATATATATATAAATGCATTCACAGTACAGGCTTTTGAAATTACAATGCTGAGAACATGCTTATAAAACAGGGCAACCCTAGACCAGTTCTGTGCTTGCCATACTTATGCAGTACCACATAATGAACAGACTGTACAAGATTTTCTACTGCCTTCCTCTCATCCTGGGTATTAAAGAATTGTCAAAATATTAATACCACACTCCAAGATGTATGGGTCACATCTACTCACATACACACAATCAAACAAAACACAAAATGTAATCCACTATGGTTCAGCTTTCAAGCTTTAAGCATGTGCACAAATCACACTCAAGCTGTGTGTGTGAGCTATGTGCATAGGACTACAGCATACTCTGCACTATGATCAAGCAAAGGGATGGAAATTCATGGAATCGTGATTCCACACCGGTAGGAACTAGAGTTACCTAATCTCAAAAACGTCCACTTCAAGGCTTGCTATTGATAACCTACCCCCCCCCCCCCCCCCCCCCCCCCCCCCCCCCACCCCCCCCCCCCCCCCCCCCCCCCCTCCCCCCCCC
>Ga0123352_10017131_pt1 | contig 11553 bp, 1 predicted proteins | sample TergutLab28metaG_FD_89700 | JGI IMG/M metagenome (GOLD analysis project Ga0123352, IMG submission 89700) | Labiotermes labralis P1 segment gut microbial communities from Petit-Saut dam, French Guiana - Lab288 P1 | ecosystem: Host-associated > Arthropoda: Insects > Digestive system > Gut ...
CTCTCCTCTGTACATAGTTAGATATTGCAGAGCTACACTTTTTTTTGTAAGCCATTAGATATTACAGAATTACACTATCCATTATATGTCGCTAGATATTACATTTTAAATCTACCCGCTGTTCTTTGGTAGATAATGCAGAAATTCAATTTTCTCTGTCCTCCAGTAGATATTACAGAAAAATATTATTTAATATACTTCTGTAGATATTGCAGAATTACCATAACCACCCTACACTAATAGTTATTGCATAAAATTTATCCATCCTACGTCGGTAGATATTTCAGAAATTCAGTATATTCTGTACGACGGTAGATATTACAGAACTACAATATTCACTATACGTAAATTGTTATTGCAAATTTAATATATTCGCTGTACAACAATTGATATTTTATAGCTACACTCTTCCGCTCTACGTCGGTTAAAATTGCAGAATTACTCAATCCTCTGTACGATATTACAGAACTGCACTATTCAACACACTTCAGTAGATATTGCAGAAATAAATTTTTCGCTGTACGTCAATAGTTAATGCAGAAAAAACTCTATCCGCTCTACGTCGGTAATTATTGCAGAATCAAACTATATTCTGTACGCTCTTAGCTATAAGGGAAATACGTTATACATTTTACGACGGTCGATTTTGCAGAAAAAATTATCCTCTGTACACGCGTATTTATTTCAGAAGTACATTATCAACTCTAATTCGGGAGATATTGCAGAAATACACTATTCTCGGGACGGAAGTAGATATTACAGAACTACGCTATACACCAAACTTCAGTGGATATTGTGGAATTAAAATATGAGCTGTACAACAATAGTTAATACTAAACTATATTTAATCTTAACGTCGGTAGATATTGCAGAATTTCACTATACACTGTAAGCCTGTATATATAATAGAAGTACACTAAACACTATACGTCTGTATATGTTGCAGAATTAAACTATCCGCTCTAAACCAGTTATTATAGCAGAAATAGACTATTGTGTGTACATCTGTACGTATTGAAGACCTAAAATCTACTTTGTACTTCAGTAGAAATTAGGGAACTACACTATCCAATATACTTCAGTTGATACATCAGAAATGCAGTCTCATATATACACCAGTGGTTATTGCAGAAATATATTATACCCTCTACTTCGGTAGATATTGCTGAACTACACTAAATTGTGTACGCCAATAGATAATACAGAATTAAATTATCGACTATTCGTCATTAGATATCGTAAAATTATTCTATTCAGTCAACAGCAGTAGTTACTTTAGAACTACACTACCTCTGTACGTTGATAGATATTGCAAAACTGCAGTATAATCTGTACTCCAATAGATATAAAAGAAATACACTATACACTATAAGTCAATAGATATTTCGGAATTATATTATCCGCTGTAAAATAATAATTATTTCTGAACTAAATTATCCGCTTTAAGTCGGTAGATATTGCATAACTACACTATCCTACGAACGCCATTGGACATTACGGAACCACACAAATTACTATACTTCAGTAGTTATTTCAGAATTACACTACCGACTATTCGTCGTTATATAATACATAACATCACTATACTCTTTACGCAAGTAGATAATACAAGACTACACTCTTAAATATATGTCAGTAGATTTCGTAGATTTACATTATACGCTGTACTACGGCAGATATTGCAGGACTATCATATAATCTGTACGTTTGTAGATAGTACAAAATTGCACTATATATTATACGTCAGTAGATTTTGCAGAATTACACTATTAGCTCCACGCCAATACTTAATGCAAAACTACTCTTTACCCCATAAGTCAGTAGATATTAGAGAAATACACTATTCTCTGTACGCCATTAGATACTACAGAACTAAAATATCTTCAATACGACAGTATCTATTGCAGAATTACAATATCCGCCGTAAAACAGTAGTTATTTCAGAACTATACAATCCGCTGTACGTCCCTAGAAACGTGTGAAATACACTACAATCTGAAAGTCAGTAGATATTAAGGAAATACACTATAACGTTTACGTCATTTTATACTGCAAATTACACTATTTTCTGTACAAGAGTAGCAATTGCAGAAATAAACTTTCCGCTGTATTTCTGTAGTTGATGTAGAACTACATTATTCTCTGCACGCCAGTAAATTTTACAGAACTACACCATCGACTATTCGTCAGTAGTTATTGCAGAATTACACTCTCTGTTGTACAATATTTTTTATTGCAGATCTACATTATCCGCTGTAAGTAGGGAAATATTGCAACACTAAACTACGTCCTGCAATTCGGTAGCTATTTTTTAACTACACTATAAAATATCCTTCAGTAGATATTGCTGAATGATACTTTCAATTTTTAAACAATAGATACTGCAGAACTACACTTTCCGCTGAACGTCGATAGATATTGCAGAATTACACTCTCCCCTGTACACAAGTCGAAATTACAGAACTACACTATTCAAAATACTTCAGTAGATATTGCAGAATTACACTACTATCTGTACACCAATAGTTATTGCCGAACTATACTATCAGCTTTACGTCGTCAAATATTGCACAACTACACTCTTATCTGTACGCCATTAGATATTACACATAAACACTACACACTATATTTCAGTAGATATTGCAGAAATTACACTATCCGTTGTACACCAATATTTATTGCAGAAATACACTAAACTCTGTACGCCACTATCACTGTACGTCGATAGATATTGAAGAAAAACTCTCTTATATGTACGCCAGTAGATATTACACAAATAAACAGCACACAATCTCTAAGTAGATATTGCAAAATTACGCTATCCGATGTACACCAATATTTGTTGCTGAACTAACCTTTGGGATGTAAGCAGGGAGATATTACAGAACTACATTATAATCTGTAAACCAAAACATTTTACAGAATTACACTACCCACTATACATCAATAGATTTTGCAGAATTATGTTATCCGCCGTTTACTAGTTGTTATTGAATAACTAATCTATCCGCTGTATGTCGGTAAATATTGCAGATGTACACTAACCTCTCTACGCCAGTAGATATTACAGAAGTACAAAATCAAATATACGTCACTAGATATAGCATAATTACAATAAGATCTTCACACCCTTAATTAAGCCTTTGGCGCTGGAATTTTTTTTATTTTAGCACACCCTGTATATAAAGTGTGAAAAATACAGGAAATAAATTATGAAATACTGAAACTTTAAGACGAGAAAAGGAGAATATATACCATGTTTAATATATTCTATACATACATTCCTTGAATAAAAGTATAAAATGCAACTTTGGAAGTTAGTGGTGCGGTAGGTCAACTATAGGTGGCATTAGGCGTCTAAAGGTTAATGCTGAACTACACTATCCCCAATCCCTCGGTAGAAATTGCAGAACTAAAAGATATTCTGTAGGACAGTAAATAATACAGATGTACACTATCCACTATACGTCAACAGTATTGCGGAATTACATCATCCACTGTACATCAATAGATTTGCATACCTAAATTTCTGCTGTACGTCATTAGTTAATAATACCTACACCATCCAAAGTACGCCAGTAAATATTAATCATTTAACTATAAAATATACGTCAGTAGGTATTGAATAAATAATTTATCCCCTGAACAAATTTAGTTATTGCAGAAGGAACTATCCGCTTTACGTTGTTATATACTGCAGAAATCACTAAATTCTGTATGCCATTAGATATTACAGAAATATAATATCCACTATACGTCTTTAAATATTGCAAATTTACAATATATACTATACACCAGTATTTACTGCAGAAATACACATTCCCCTGTACGTCTGTAGATATTGCAGAACTAAATTTTTTCTGCGAGCCACTAGATATTACACAACGACTGTTTACACTTTAAGTCAGTAGATATTTCAGAATTACACGATCCATTGTACACCAGTATTTATTGCTGAATTACAATATAATTTGTACGCTAGTAGATGTTACAGAATTAACTATACACTCTACGATAATTTGAATTTGCATAATTGCACTCTCCGCAGTACACCAGGACTTATTGCGGAACTAAATATTCCCCTGAAATTCGGTAGATATTCCAGATTTATACTATGCTCTGTAACCAGTAGATATTAAACAAAAACACTATCCACTCTACGTCAGTAGATACAGCAGAATAACACTTTCCACGGTATCAGGTCACATGCCGGAACTAAATTCTCCTCTGTACGCCAGTAGATATTATAGAAAAAACTAGACAATATAAATCTCTAGATTTTTCAGAATTAAACTATACGCTCTACATTATTAGTTTGCAGAACTAAGCTATCCCGTGTACGTCGGTTTATATGGCGGAACTACACTAATCTATGTACGCCAGGAGATAATGCAGTAATACACATTCAGTAGATAATGCAGAATTACACGCTCCTATGTACTTCGGTAGATATGGCAGAATATCTTTCTACTCTGTACGCCAGTGGATATTACAGAACTACACAATACACCATATGCCATTAGATATTGCAGAATTACAGTATCAACTGTACACCAGTATGTAATGCAGAACTACATTATCTGCTGTAATTCGGGAAGTATTGCAGAAACACACTATATTCTTTAGGCCAGTAGATATAACATAATTAAACTATGCCAATAATTATTGCAAAATATCAAATACGCTGTACACCATTGATTATTTCAGTACTATTCCATTCGCTGTACGTTCGTAGATATTGCAGAATTACAATAAACTCTTTACGCTAGTAGTTATTACAGAACCACCTATCAATTATACGGCAGTAGTTATTGCAGAATTACAGTCTCACCAGAAAACCGTTAGTTAAAACAGGACAAAATTATCCGTTATACGTCGGTAGATTGTGCAGAATTACACTATTACCTGTTGGTCAGTAGTTAAAATAGAAGTACACTATCCACTACACGTCAGTAGATTTAAAGAAATTCAATATGCGCTGTATACCAGTAGTCATTTCAGAACATACTATCCGCATCACTTCCGAATATATTGCAGATCTACACTATTCACTGTACGTCAGTAGATATTACACAAATTAATAATCACTTTATATCAGTAGATACTGCAGAATTAAAATATCCGCTGTACGTCGGTAGGTAATGCAGAACTAAACTGTACTGTGTACGTTAATAGATAATACAGAAATAAAGAATCTACTATAATTCAGTTGATATCGCAGAAAAAACTTACGCCTGTAAGACATTATTTATTGCAGAACTAAACTATTCCCTGTACATCTGTTGATAACGCAGAAATAAACTCTCCTCCGTACGCTACTAGATATTTCAGAAATAAGCTATTTACTATGTCAGTGGATATTGCAGAATGAAATTTTCGTTTTACAACATTATTTATAGCAGAACAATAACATCTGGTAAGTCGGAGGATACTCAACTACTATACAATTCTCCTTACGCCAGTAGTATTAAAAAATTTCACTAAACACTACACATTATTTGATACTGCAGAATTAAACTTTCCGCTGTAAACCACTTTTATTTGAAGAACTACACTTCCCGCTGAACGTCGGTAGATATTGAAGAATTACTCTATATTCCGTACGCCAGTAGATGTTACAGAAATCCACTATTCACTATACGTCAGTAGTTGCTGCAGAATTAAACTCTCCGCTGTATAACCATAGTTAATGCTGAACTAAACTTTCCGCTGTACGTCAATAGATATTTGCAGAACTGCACTATTCTCTTACCCAAGTAGATATTACAGAAATAATACATTTCTTATACGTCAGTAAATATTGCAGAATTACAGTAAATCTGTACACCTTTACTTAATACACGACTACAATATACGCTACACGTCGATATATATTACAGAATTACACAATCCTCTTTACGCCTGTAGGTATAACATAAGTAAACTATCGATTACACATCAGTAAATATTAAAGAAACAATATATCCGCTGTACACAAGTAATAAATGCTCTCCGCTTTACTTCGCCAGATATTGCAGAACTAAACTTTATTTTCTACGCCAGTAAATTTTAAATTGCTACGCTAAAATTTATTCATCTGTAGATATAGCAGAATTACAATTTTCGCTGTACACCATTAGATATGGCAGAAGTACACTATGCTCTGTAAAATAGTATATACTACAAAACTACGCCATTCACTCCTTGTCAGTAGATAATGCAGAAATAAAATTATGCAGTACTACACATTCCTCTGTATGCTACTAGATATTACAAAATTAAAGTATATATTATACATCAGTAGATATTGCTGTATTATGCTATCCACTGTAGACCAGTAATTATTGCAGAACTACATTATGCTCTGTACAAAAGTATAAATTACAAAATTACACTATTCACTATAAGTAAGTAGATAATGCAGAAATTAACTATGCGCTGTACACCAGTAGTTATTGCAGAACTGCACAATCCGATGTACGTCTTTAGTTATTGCAGAAGTACTTTACATTCTCTACGCCAGTAGATAAAAATATAAACTACAAAATATATATTAGTACATATTGCACTATTAAAATCTTCGCTGTACACAAGTAATTATTTCAGAATTACACTATCCTCAATACGTAGGTAGATATTGCAGAAATATATTATCCTCTGAACGGATGTACATATTACAGAACTACACTATCCCCTATACGTCAGTCCATATTGCAGAATTGCACTATCCACTGTAAACCCCAAGCATGTGCAGAACTACACTACACGCCGTACGTCCTTAGATAAAGCAGAACTGCACTATACACTGTACAATGTACACCTGCGGTAATTGCAGAACTAAACTATCCGCTGTACTTCGGTACATACTGCAGAACATAACTCACTCTGTACGCCAATTTATTTTACGGAACTACGCTATCACCTATATGTCAGTATATATTGCAGAATTACACTTTTCGCTGTAAACCAGTAGTTAATTCAGAAATAAAATATCCGCCGTACGTGGTTTGATATTGCATATTTTCAGAAGTAGCTACACGCCAATAGAATTTACACAATTTAAATATCCACTATGCGTCTGTAGTTAATTCTGAATTAAACTATACACTGTACAGCAATAGTTATGGAAAACTACACTCTAATGTGTACGCCAGTAGATATTAGAAAACTACACCATACACTAAAAGTGAGTAGATATTGCAGACTTACACAGTCCGCCCTACACCAATGTTTACTGCAGAATTAAATTAGCTTCTCTACGACGGTAATTTTTTAAGAACTGAACTAAATGTTATACTATGTAGAAATTGAAGATTAAATCTATCCCATGTACGTCGGTAAATATTGCAGAAATAAACTATAGTTTGTATGCAAGTAGATATTATAGAAGTCCACTAATCACCATACTTCAATAGACATTTCAGAATTAAACTTTTCGCTGTATACCAGTAGTTATTGCAGAAATACACTCTACTCTTTACTTCGGTATATATTGCAGAAATAAATTTCAATCTGTATGCAAGTAGATATTACAGAACTACAAAATATATTGTACGTTAGTAAATATTGCAGAAACAAAATAGGCGCAGTACACCACTATTAATTACAGAACTACACTATCCGCTGTACGTCGCTAGATATGAGAGGAATACACAATATTCCGTACTCCAGTAGATATTACGGAACTACACAAATCACTAAATTTCAGTAGATATTGCAGAATTACACTATCCGCTCTATTTCAGAATATATTGCATAATTTCACTATATCCTGTAGGCAAGTAGATATTACAGAATTATACCATACACTAAGTTTCATTTGCTATTGCAGATTTACTCTATCTCCTGTAGAAGAGTTGTTATTACAGAAATACACTATAGGTTGTACGACGGTATATATTGCAGAACTCTACTATGCATTGTACGCCTGTAAATATTTCAGAACTACACTATACACTCTACGTCAGTAGGTACAGCAAAATAAAAATATACTAAACACATCATTCGCTATAGCAGAAATAATTTATCCGCTCTACTTAAGTAGATATTGCTGAAATACACTAACTTCTATACGCAAATGGATATTAAAAAATTACAATATTCATTATACGTCAGTAGATATTGCAGAATTACCCTATCCGCTTTAAATCAGTAGATATTGCACAACAACACCGGCCTCTGTTCGCCAATAAATAGTACAGAAATACATTATGCACTATACGTCAATAGATAAGGCAGAATTACACTATACACTCTACACTATTATTTATTGCAGAACTAAGCTCTCCGCAGTAAGTAAGTATTTAGTGGAGGTCTTCATTATTCTCCGTACGCCAGTACATGTTACGGAAACTCATTAATCACTATACGTCAGTAGATATTGAAAAATTAAGATAGCCAATCCTTGTTGGTAGATATTGTATAAATTCACTATAATCTGTACGCAAATATATATTACAGAAATACACAATCCACTACACTTGATAGGCTATTAGAGAAATAAAATATCAGCTTACACCAGTATTTATTGCACAAGTACTCTATATTATGTACGCCAGTAGAATTTACCGAACAACACTATTCACCATACGTCAGTAGATATTGCAGAATTACATTTTCCCATGTACAAACTAGTTATTGCATAACTACACTATCCGCTGAAAGTAGATATATATTGCAGAAAAACACTATTCTATTCACGCCAGTTGATATTACAGAAAAAATATCCACTATACCTAACTAGATATTGCAGAATTACATTTACCCATGTACAAAACTAGTTAGTGCAGAAATACACTTTCCGATGAAAGACGTTAATTTTTGCAGAAGAACACTATCCTATGTATGCCAGTAGATATTATAGAACTACAGTCTTCACCATACCTTACTAGATACTGCAGAGTTAATGTATCCGCTGTACACGATTTCTTATTGCAGAAATAATATAAATGTTGTACGTCGATAAATATTGTAGAATTACAAAATATTCTGTACGCCAGTAGATTTTACAGAAATACACTATCCCCTATACGTCAGTAGATATTGTAGAATTATATATTCGGTGTACAAAAGTACTTATTGCAGAACTAAACTACCGGCTGTAAGTTGGGTTAAATTGTGGAACTGCACGATCCTGTGTACGCTACTAAATATTAGAAAATTAAACTATTTATTATACGTCACTAGATATTGTAGAATTAGGCTATTCGCTGTATACCAGTAGGTATTACACAACTAATCTATCCGTTGTACGTCGGTAGATATTAGGGAACGACACCATATTCTGTACGCAATTAGAGATTTCAGAAATAAACCATAAATTATTCGTCACTAGATATTGCAGAATTACAATATCCGCTGTATAGCAGTACTTAATGCAGACATAACTATCTGCTCTACGTCTGTGGATATTGCAGAAATACATCACCATTCGAACCAAAGTAGATAATTAAGAAATAAAAACTAAGTATGCTTCAGTAGATATTGCAGGAATTCACTATTCGCTGTACACCGGTAGTTATTGCAGAACCACACTATCCGCTCTACTTGGGTAGATATTGCATAATTACTTCATTTTCTGTACCTCAGTAGATATTACAGTAATACACTATACACTATGCGTCCGTAATAATTGCAGAATTGCACTTTCCGTACACCAGTAGTTAATGCAGATCTATACCATTCGCTTTACGTCGGTGAATATTGCAAAACTAAATTTTACTCTGTACGACAGGAGCTATTACATAACATCACTATACACAATACGTCAGTAGATATTGCAGATTTACACTATCCGCTTCACACCGTTATTTACTTCAGATGTATTGTATAATGTGTACGCAAATATATATAACAAAATTACACTGCTTACTACAAGTCAATAGATACTGCAATATTACACTAAATTCTGTACACAAGTAGTTATTGTAGAACAACACTATCCGCTGTACTTCAGTAGATATTGCAGAATTCTATTATCCTCTGTAGGCCAGTAGATATTACACAACTACACTATCCACTCGTACGTCAATAGATAATGCAGAATTACACTCTCTTCTGTGCAAATGTATTTATTGCAGAAATACACTGTCTGATGTCCTACGGTAGATTTTGAAGGAAAAGAATCTGCTGTGTACGCCAGTAGATATTACAGACCTATGTAATACACTATACGAAAATAGATATTGCAGAATTATTCTTTACGCAGTACTACAGTAATTATTGCAGGAATACACTACACGCTGTACGTCGGTAATTATTGCAGAACTAGATTAAACCCTGTACTCCAATAGATATTAATGAACAACAATTTAAAATATACGTCGGTATATATGGCAGAATTAAACTCTCAGCTGTAAACCAGTGTTTGTTACCGAACTACACTATCCTCTACCCCGGTGGATATTGCAGAAATATACTACGCTCTCGAAGCCAGTAGATGTTACAGAACTAATCCATACATTTTACATCAAAATATATTGCGATTTACACTATCCGCTGTAAATCGGTAGATATTGCAGTACTGCACAATATTCTTTACGTCAGTAGATATTACAGAAATACAATACCCACTCTAATTCAGTAGATAGTACAGAATTACACAATAAATTTATTCCATAATTTATTGCAGAACTAAAATTCCAAATTAAAATTCGTAGTTAAAACAGAAATACACTAACGTCTGTACGCCAGTAGATATTAGGGGACTACACTTTTCTCTATACTTCAGTAGATATTGCAGAATTAAATATCCGCTCTACAACAGTTGTTATAGCAGAACTGCACTCTTCTCTGCACTTCGGTACATATTGCGGAAATACAATGTAATCTGTATGCTAGTAGATATTACAGAACTCACTATTCACTATACGTCATAGATATACAATATTACACTTATCGACGTACACGATTATTTATTGAAGAATTAGAATATTCGCTTTACGTTGGTAGATATTGCAGATATATAATACCCTCTGTACGACAATAGATATTATAGATATATACTATCAATTATACGTCAGTAAAATTTGGAGAATTACACAATCCGTTTTAAACCATTAGTTATTGCAGAAATCCAATAAATTCGGTACGTCGATATATACTGCAGAACTGCACTATTCCCTTCACGCCAATAGATAATACAGAACTACACTATCCACTATAATTCAGGATATATTTCAGAATTACAATATCCACTCTACACCATTATTTATTACAGAACTACAATATCCATTACTATTCGGTAATTATTTCACATATACACTCTAATCTGTACGCCAGTAGATATTACAGATTTACACTATACACAGAACGTCGGTTGATATTGCAGAATTACACTACCCGCTGTACGACACCCGTAGATACTACAGAACTACACTCTCCAAAATATATCTGTAGATACGGCAGAATTACCTATTCCCTCTACGCCAATAGTTATTGCAGATCTATTTTCTCCGCTGTACGTCTGCAGATATTGCACAACTGCACTATAATCTGTGCTCTACTAAATAGTACAGAACTAAGCTATCAACTATACTTCAGTAGATATTGTAGAGCTACACTACTCGCTGTACA